>Ga0136617_10001722_pt1 | contig 19408 bp, 17 predicted proteins | sample AntDrymUQ3222106_2_FD_129672 | JGI IMG/M metagenome (GOLD analysis project Ga0136617, IMG submission 129672) | Polar desert sand microbial communities from Dry Valleys, Antarctica - metaG UQ322 (21.06) | ecosystem: Environmental > Terrestrial > Soil > Desert | place: Antarctica: Dry Valley... | reverse complement strand
GGACATCGAGGACCCGACGCCATCGGCCACCCCCACGGAGACGCCTGAGGAGGAGACCGCCACCCCTTCACCTTCTCCCACCGAGACGCCCGACGAGACTCCCACCCCCTCGGCGACGCCGGATGAGACGCCGACGCCCGGATCCACTCCCGATCCGAGCGCAACCACGGGGCCCGACACCGGCGGCGTCACTCCCGAAGGAGAGGGCTGACCGCCGTGGCGCCCACCGATCAGCTCTTCGCCTCCCGCTACCGCCTCGAGCGGCGTCTCGGGGTCGGCGGCATGTCCACCGTGCAGCTCGCCTTCGACACCCGGCTCGAGCGCTACGTCGCCGTCAAGCTGCTCGCCGAGCACCTGGCAGAGGACTCGGGCTTCGTGGCGCGCTTCCGCCGGGAAGCGCTCGCGGCAGCCCGGCTCGTGCACCCGAACGTCGTTCAGGTGTTCGACTTCGGGCTCGACGAGACCTCGGCTCGCCAGTACATCGTCATGGAGCACGTGGAGGGCCAGTCGTGCGCCGAGATCCTCCGCGAGCGGGGCCACCTCGAACCTGGAGAGGCCGTCAACATCCTCACCCAGGCATGCCGGGGCCTTGAGTACGCGCACCGCAACGGGGTCGTCCATCGCGACGTGAAGCCCGGCAACCTCCTGCGCTCCCGCGACGGCGGCATCAAGCTCGCGGACTTCGGGATCGCCAAGGCGTCCGAGCAGTCGGACATCACCAAGGTCGGCTCCGTGCTGGGGACCGCCGCCTACCTCGCTCCCGAGCAGGCTCGCGGCGAGCCGACGGGCCCGCCCGCCGACTTCTACTCGCTCGGCGTGGTCGCCTACCAGCTCCTGACCGGGCGCCTGCCCTACGAGGCGCCCTCGCTCACAGAGCTCGCGCGTCAGCAGGACTCGAGCAGGCCGCGACCGCTTGATGAGGTCGACCCCGGAGTGCCGGCCGCGCTCTCCGCCGCGGTGCTGCGAGCGCTGAACCGCGAGCCCGCAGCTCGCTATGAGAACGGGCCGGCGATGGAGGAGGCACTCTGGGAGGGGCTCCGCGGCATTGCGCCGCCGCCGCCGACCTCAACCGCGACGGTGGCCCTTCCGGCCGGCGACGCCACCGATGCCACGCGGGCCCTCCGCGCCCGTGATTCGCGCACGAAGGCCGCCGCCGCCACCCCGCCGCCTGCGCGTCGCCGCCTCGAGCCGCTCGCGGAGGAGCGTCGGCCGCGCCGCCCGCCCGCGAGGGCAGTCGCTGCGCCCGCAGCGGCAGCCCCTACCACGCGGCGGGGACGCGGCCTGCAGCGCTTCCTGATGCTCATCGTGATCCTGGCGATCGCGGCTGCGGCGGTCGCCTACGCCGCCACCCAGGCCGGCACGAAGCGAACCATCGAGCTGCGCGAGCAGGTCGAGGGAAACGCTGAGAAGGCCCTTGACGAGCTCCGCGGCCTGATTCGCGACAACACACGCTGACGCTCTTCGTGCTCTGCCTAGGGCGCGGCTCCGTCACGCATCGCCGCGACCACCTCGGGCAGCCGCCCGTCGAAGATCGCCGCCCGCAGCTGCGCCATGAGCCGCGCGAGGTAGCTCAGGTTGTGCAGCGTGAGAAGCCGCATGGCGGAGATCTCGCGAGCCCGCACGAGGTAGTGGAGGTACGCACGCGAGTAGCCGGCCGCGCACGCCGGACAGGGGCAGCCCTCCATCAGCGGCTCGTCGGCGTGCCGGTGGCGGGCCTTGGACAGATCGAGCCGCCAGCGCCCGGCCGGGTCGGGAACGACAGCCATCCCGTGACGCCCGAGGCGCGTCGGCATGGCGCAGTCGAAGGTGTCCATCCCGAGCTCCACGCCGCGCAGCAGGTCGTCGACGTCTCCGATGCCGAGCAGATGGCGCGGCCGTTCGAGCGGCAGCTCGTCGACCGCCCATTCGACCACCTCGTACATCTGCGCCTTGTCCTCCCCGAGCGAGCCGCCGATGGCGATCCCGTCGCAGGCGGACGCCGCGATGTGCTGTGCGGACTCTCGACGCAGGTCCTCATGGACCCCGCCCTGGACGATTCCGTAGACCACCTGGTCGGCTGGGCCGTGCTCGGTGTGCCAGTCCAGGCAGCGGGTGAGCCAGCGGTGGGTGCGCTCCGTCGAGCGGGCGGTGTAGTCGCGCGAGACGTGCAGCGGTGTGCACTCGTCGAAGACGAGGGCGATGTCCGACCCCAGCGAGGCCTGCACGGCCATCGAGGTCTCCGGTCCCATGAAGCGCTCCCGGCCATCGATGTAGGACCGGAAGCGGACACCCTCCTCTTCGATGGCGAGGATTGCGCCGGTGCGCGTGCCGTCGCCGCTCACCCCCGGGGCACGTCCCTTGATCTCGTCGGCCACGGTGCCATGGCCCATCGAGAAGACCTGAAAGCCGCCGGAGTCCGTGATGATCGGAGATTCCCAGCGCATGAACCGGTGCAGGCCTCCGAGCTCTTCGATCAGCTCATGCCCGGGGCTCAGGAAGAGGTGGAAGGTGTTGCCCAGCACCATGTCGTAGCCGAGGGCGGCCACCTCATGGGCTTCAAGGGTCTTGACGGTGGCCTTGGTCGCCAGCGGCACGAACGCCGGGGTGCGCACGCTGCCGTGTGCCAGCTCGAGCGTGCCCGCACGGGCGCGGGAGACTTGATCGCGAGCCTGGATGTCGAGGAGCGGCACTGCTCCAGGCTACGTCGGGCGGCGCAGCTTCTGCTGCTCGGACCTCGGATTCAGAACTCGTCGTTGGTCGAGCCCGGCTGCACGCGCTCCCACTTCTCGGCCATGGCGACGAGCTCCTCCTCGGAGAAGTGGCGCAGGAAACGCTCGCGGATGCCATCGAGATGGGTGGGGCGGGCCTCGTCGAGGAACTCCTCGCCCTCGGCGGTCAGAACGGCGTAGCAACCACGGGCGTCGACGCTGCACTGCTCGCGGACGAGCCATCCAGCCCGTTCCAAGCGGTCGACCAGGCGGGTCATGCCCGAACGGCTGAGAAGCACCCGGTCGGCAAGATCGGCCATGCGCAGGCGATGATCAGGCGCGGACCTCAGGAAGATGAGCACCTCGTAAGACGACAGCGGGACGCCGTGTGCCGTCTCGAGCTCGGCGTCGAGTGCCTTGAAGAGGGCTGCGTGGACGCGGAGCAGGCCGCGCCACGCGCCGAGCTCCGAGGGAGTCAGCTCGCTCGTGGTCGTCGTGGACATGCGCCAAGCCTAGCGACACGTCGTTGCGTGAGCAACGGTCCCAGCACCCTTTCGCATCAGTCGAGCAGTGAGCGACCCGTCATCTCGGGCGGCTGGTCGATCCCGAGCAGGGCCAGCGCCGTGGGCGACACGTCGGCCAGGATGCCCTCCCCGTCGAGCGTTTCCACTCCGGGCGCGACGACCACGAAGGGCACCGGGTTGAGCGAGTGGGCGGTGTTCGGGGAGCCGTCGGGCTCGAGCATGTGGTCCGCGTTGCCGTGGTCGGCCGTGACGATGCAGGCGCCGCCCGTCGCCCGCACCGCTTCGAGCACCCGGCCGAGGCAGGCGTCGACGGTCTCGACCGCCGTCACGGCGGCCGGGATCACCCCCGTGTGCCCGACCATGTCCACGTTGGCGAAGTTGATGATCGCGAACGCCGGCTCGTTGTCCTTCCAGGCCTTGACGAATGCGTCAGCGGCCTCCGGAGCGCTCATCTCGGGCTTGTGGTCATAGGTCGGGATGTCGCGCGGCGAAGGTACGAGCTGGCGCTCCTCGCCGGGATAGGGCTCCTCCTCGCCACCGTTGAAGAAGTAGGTGACGTGCGGGTACTTCTCCGACTCGGCCACGTGGAGCTGTCGGAGGCCCCGGTCGGCGACGACGCGGGCCATCGTCATGTCGGGGAGGCGGGGTGCGAAGACGACGGGGTAGGGCCAGCTCTCCTCGTACCGGGTGAGGGTGACGTAGCGCTCGACAGGCGGGGCGCCGCCGCGATCGACGTCCTCGAAGTCCGGGTCGGCGAGGGCCTGGGTCAGCTGGCGCATGCGGTCCGGCCGGAAGTTGAAGGCCAGGACGGCGTCGCCCGGGCGAATGCAAGCCTCTTCGCCGACCGTGGTCGGTGCGATGAACTCGTCGGTCTCGTCGCGCGCGTAGGCCTCCTGTGCAGCCTCCGGTCCCGAGTCGACCTGCTGCTCACCCCGCCCGTGGACCAGCAGGTCGTAGGCCCGCTGCGTCCGCTCCCAGCGCTTGTCGCGGTCCATCGCGAAGTACCGGCCGACGACCGAGCCGATCCGGCCCGTCCCCACCTCGTCGCACCAGCTCTGCACTTCGGCGAGGAACCGAGCGCCGCCGGTCGGCGTCGAGTCGCGGCCGTCCGTGAAGGCGTGGATGACGAGATCCTCGATCCCCCACTCGCCGCCGAGCTCGATCAGCGCCTTGAGATGGCGATCGGACGCGTGGACTCCACCGTCGGAGACCACGCCGACCAGGTGAACGCGGCCGGCGCCCTGCATCGCGTCGCGCAGCGTCTCGTTGGAGGCCAGCGAGCCGTCCTCGATCGCGGCGTCGATCCGCGACAGATCCTGCGGGACGATGGCTCCTGCCCCCAGGTTGAGGTGGCCGACCTCGGAGTTGCCCATCTGACCGGGTGGAAGGCCGACGCTCTCCCCCATCGCGATCAGCGTGCAATGCGGGCTCTCGGCCCACAGCGCGTCGAACACCGGCGTGTCGGCCAGCTCGACCGCGTTGCCCGGGCCCGGCTCGGCAAGCCCCCAGCCGTCCAGGATGACCAGACAGACGCTCGGGAAGGTCGGGGTCACGCCGAGCGGACCCTCAGCGCGATCTCGACGATCTCCGCGAACGAGGCCGGATCGGTCGACGCGCCGCCGACCAGCGCACCGTCCACATCCTCGAGTCCGAGAAGCTCTTCTGCGTTGTCGGGCTTGAGCGACCCGCCGTAGAGCACGCGCACCTGCTCACTCGCGGCCTTGTCGAAGCCCTCCACGAGCGCCCGGATGAAGGCGCACGCCTCCTGGGCCTGCTCGGGCTTGGCGGTCAGCCCCGTGCCGATGGCCCAGATGGGCTCATAGGCCACCACCACCTCGCCGAGCCTCTCGACGGGAACCTTCTCGAGCCCCTCCTGCACCTGATGGCGCAGCTTTCGCTCGGTGTCCCCCCGCTCGCGCTCCTCCTCGGTCTCCCCCACGCACAGGATGGCCGCCAGGTCCGACTCGAGCGCGCGCGGCACCTTGAGCGCCAGCGCCCGGTCGGTCTCCCCGAACCGCTCGCGGCGCTCGGAGTGGCCGAGGATGACGCCGTCCACGTCGATCTCGGCGAGCATGGGAGCGCTCACTTCGCCGGTGAAGGCCCCCGACTCGGCTTCGTGCATGGTCTGCGCGAAGATCGCCACGCCCGACCCCCGTGCGGAGTCGACCATCGCCTGCAGGGCGAGGAAGCTAGGGCAGATCGCCACGTCGACCCCTTCGGCCGTCGCGACGCGCGGCAGCAGCGAAGCGATGAAGGTCTCCGCCTCGGCGATGGTCTTGTTGAGCTTCCAGTTGCCCGCGATGAACGGTGTGCGTCCTGGGTTCATGACAACGCCTCCACGCCGGGAAGCGCCCGGCCCTCGATCAGCTCGAGCGACGCGCCGCCACCCGTGGAGAGATGGTCGACCCGGTCCTCGAGACCGAAGAGGGCGAGCGCCGCTGCCGAGTCACCGCCGCCGACCACGGTGGTGGCCGAGGTGCTGGCGACCGCCTCGGCTACCTCGCGGGTGCCGCGGGCGAAGGGCTCGAGCTCGAAGGCGCCCATCGGCCCGTTCCAGAACACGGTGCCCGCCTCGCCGATCACCCGCGCGTATCGCTCGGCCGTGCGTGGGCCGACGTCGAGCCCCATCCAGCCCTCGTCGACGTCCACCCCGTCCGAGTCGCGGCGCTCCGCTTCGGCGGAGAACTCGCGGGCGATGGTCAGGTCGACGGGCAGCGTCAGCTTCCCGGAAGCGGTTTTGGCCTGCTCGAGCGCGCGGCCTGCGGGTTCGATCCCCTCGTCCTCGCACAGCGAATCGCCCACCCCGTGACCCAGGGCCTTGAAGAAGGGGAAGCACATCGCGCCGCCGATGAGGACCTGGTCGGCGCGGTTGAGGAACGCGTCGATGACGCCGATCTTGTCCGAGACCTTGGCACCGCCCATCACGGCGACGAGCGGGCGCTCGGGATCCTCGATGATCCCCTGCAGGACTTTGACCTCGCGCTCGAGCAGCCGGCCCGCGACGGCCTCGCGGGTCAGGTGGGCGATCCCCTCCGTGCTCGCGTGCGCCCGGTGCGCGGCGCCGAACGCATCGTTGACGTAGACATCGGCGAGGCGTGCGTAGGCCTGGGCGAGCACGGGGTCGTTCTTGGTCTCCCCCGGCTCGTAGCGTACGTTCTCGAGCATCAGCACCTCGCCGTCCGCGAGCTCCTCCGCCAGCGCCTCGACCTCTGCGCCGACCACGGCGGGCGCCAGGCTTACTCGCACTCCGAGCAGCTTGGAGAGCCGTTCGGCCGCGGGCTTGAGCGAGAGCTCTGGTTCGCGGTCCTTCGGCCGCCCCAGATGGGCGGCGAGGACGAGCCGTGCGCCGCGCTCCCGCAGCCACTCGAGCGTCGGCAGCGCGCCGCGGATCCGGGCGTCGTCGGTGATCTGCTGTTCCTGGTCGAGGGGGACGTTGAAGTCCACGCGCACGAACACGCACCTGCCTGCGACGTCCTTGAGTGAGTCGAGGGAGCGCACGCCGTTGCCTCTACAGCAGCTTCTGCACGAGGTCCACGCAGCGGCTCGAGTAGCCCCACTCGTTGTCGTACCAGGTGACGATCTTCACCAGCGTCTCGTCCATCACGAGCGTCAGCCCGGAGTCGACGATCGAGGAGTGCGGGTTCTTGACGATGTCGCTCGAGACGATCGGATCCTCGGTGTACTCGAGCACCCCCTTCATGGGGCCGTCGGCGGCGGCCTTGAGCGCCGCGTTGACCTCCTCGACCGTCGTGGAGCGACTCGCTTCGAAGGTGAGATCGACCACCGACCCGGTCGGGACGGGAGCCCTCACCGCGAAGCCCGACAGCCTGCCCTGCAGCTCGGGGATGACGAGGCCGACCGCCTTCGCCGCGCCCGTCGAGGCCGGGATGAGGTTGAGGGCCGCCGCTCGGGCTCGTCGCAGGTCTGAGTGCGGCATGTCCTGCAGGCGCTGGTCTGCGGTGTACGCGTGGATCGTCGTCATCAGGCCGTGGACGATCCCGACCGTGTCGTGGGCGACCTTCGCGACCGGCGCCAGGCAGTTCGTCGTGCAGGAGGCATTCGAGATGACGTGATGCTGACTCGCGTCGTACTGCTCGAAGTTGACGCCGAGCGCCAGAGTGATGTCCTCGCCCTTGGCCGGCGCGGAGATGACCACCTTCTTCGCGCCGCCCGCCAGATGCTTGGAGGCGTTCTCGCGATCGGTGAAGCGGCCCGTCGACTCGATGACGACGTCGACCCCGAGGTCGCCCCACGGCAGCTTGCCAGGGTCGGTCTCCTCGAGGACCTTGAGCTCGGAGCCGTCGACCGTGATCCCCTCCGCCGAGAGCTCGACAGAACCGGGATAGGGCCCGAGGATCGAGTCGTACTTGAGGAGATGCGCCAACGTCTTGTTGTCGGTCAGGTCGTTGACGGCGACCCACTCGATGTCCGCGCCCTGTTCCTGGGCGGCACGAAAAACGTTGCGGCCGATACGACCGAACCCGTTGATCCCTACGCGTACGGACATGGCTGGAAGAGGCTCCTGGTTCGGCAGCGAAGCGAAGGCCCCGGGCCGGCGGCCCCGGGCGGGCGCGCAACGTTATCTCAACTCGACGCCACGACCTCGATCCGCCGGCCACCCGTCGATCACGGTCGCACTCCCGCCCGCTCGATGTCGCGGTGGGACGCCTCGACCATGTAGCGCTCGTCCTCCGCGTAGTGGGCGGCGAGGTGCTCCGCGATCGCGACGGAGCGGTGACGACCACCCGTACAGCCGATCGCTACGACCAGGTGGGCCTTGCCCTCGATGACGAACTGCGGCAGCAGATAGTCCAGGAGCGGGAGCAGGTGCGCGTAGAGCGCCTCGAGGCGCCCGTCGCGGGCGACGTACTCGACGACGGCCGCGTCAAAGCCCGTGAGCGGCCGCAGCGCGGCCTCGTAGTGGGGATTCGACAGGAAGCGAACGTCGAAGGCGAGGTCGGCGTCGCGAAGCGGGCCGTGCTTGTGGCCGTAGGAGGCGAAGGTGACGGCGAGCTTGCCCGGCGCGGCCGGCTCGAGCAGCTCGTCGGCCACCCGGCGCCGCAGCATCGAGGCGCTCAGCCCCGTGGTGTCGATGAAGAGGTCCGCGCGATCACGGATGGGGTCCAGGAGCGCCTGTTCGGCACGAATGCCGTCGAGGACGCTGCCGTGCGGGGCGAGCGGATGCCGGCGTCGGGTCTCCTTGTAGCGGGTGAGGAGCGTCTGCTCGTCAGCGGAGAGGTACACGACGCGGTGAGCCACCTTCTCCTTCGCAAGGTCGTCGAGCACCTCGGCGAGGCCCTCGAAGTACTCCCCGCCCCGCAGGTCGGAGACCACACAGGCGTGCTCGACCTTGGAGCCCTTGTGCTGGAAGAGATCGGCCAGCGACCGGATCATCTCCGCCGGCAGGTTGTCGACGCAGAAGTAGCCCGCGTCCTCGAAGACCTGCATCGCCGAGGACTTACCGGCGCCCGAGAGACCCGAGACGATGACCAGGTCGGTGAGGGCCGATCCGTCACTCACGTGGAGCGAACTATTGCACCCTCAGCGGCCGGTCTTATTGAGGTGGGCGTACAGGTCACGAGCCACTTTGGACGGGACGCCGGGAACCGCTTCGAGCTCCTCCCGGCTGGCGCCCAGGACGCTTTCGGGAGAGCCGAAGTGCTTGAGCAGCGCGCGCTTGCGCGTCGGGCCGATGCCGGGTAGCTCGTCCATGATCGATTCGGTCATCGCCTTGTCGCGACGGATGCGGTGATGGGTGAGCGCGAAGCGATGTGCCTCGTCGCGCACCCGCTGCAGCAGCTGCAGCTCGGGCGTGTCGTGCGCGAGGCGAAGGGGAGCTTCGACGCCCGGTAGGAAGACCTCCTCGATCCGCTTGGCGAGCGAGACCACGACCACGCCTCGATTGCGCAGCTTCTCCAGCGGCGGAAGACCGGCAGAGAGCTGGCCCGGCCCGCCATCGATCACCACGAGGTTGGGAAGGGCGGCGAACGAAGCGTCGCGACCCGAGTCATACGGCGACTTCTCGACCTGGCGCTCGAACTGAGCGGCCCGACGGCCGAGGACCTCGTTCATGGACGCGAAGTCGTCCGGTCCTTCGACCGTCCGGATGGTGAAGCGCCGATAATCGCTCTTCTTGGGCGCGCCCCCCTCGAAGACGACCATCGAAGCGACGGTGTGCGTGCCGCCGATGTTGGAGATGTCGAAGCACTCGATGCGCACGGGGAGCGAGTCGAGCGAGAGCGCCGCCTGCAGCCCGTCGAGCGACTCGACCCGCTGCTGGCGCCGCCGTTCTGACTTCAACTTGTCCTGGTCGAGCGCGAGCCGGGCGTTTCGGTAAGCGAGCTCGAGGATCCGCTTCTTGCCGCCGCGCTCCGCCGCCCGGATCTCCACGCCGCCACCGCGCCGCTCGGAGAGGATCTCCCCCAGGACGTCGAGTGCCGAGCCGGCCTGCACCTCGCCGCCCACCACGATCAAGGACGGGATCGAGAGCGCGCTCGCGTAGTACTGCAGGCAGAACTCCTCCGTCGCGATGGCCTCCGGCGTCTCCGCCTCGTTGTAGAGGTAGAAGGACTGGCGATCGGCGAGCACGCCGTCGCGGACCTGGAAGACCTGGGCGTTGGCCTCCGTTCCCTCCACGGCGACGGCCACGGCGTCGAACGTCCCTACACCTTCATGGGCGACGCGTTGACGCTCGAGGAGCGAGCGCACCGCCTGCAGGCGGTTGCGCTCGACGGTCGCCTGCTCGAAGTCCTGCTCGCCGGCCGCGAAGTACATCCGCGTCTCGAGGTCGCGCTCGATCTCCTTGTAGCGGCCGGAGAGGAAGGCGACGACGCCGTCGATGCCCTCGCGGTACTGCTCCCGCGTGACGTAGCCGACACAGGGCGCCCCGCAGCGCTTGATGTAGTAGTCGAGGCAGGGCGAGCCCGAGCGCCGGCCGGGCTCGGCCCCGTCGCAGGATCGGAAGAGGAAGATCTTGCCGAGCAGGTCCAAGGTGCCGCGCACCCGCTTGGCGCTCGAGAACGGCCCGAAGTAGGCCCGGTCGCGGCGATGGCGCTCCCGGGTGAAGTAGACACGGGGGAAATCCTCGTCGAGCGAGATGGCGATGAACGGATAGGACTTGTCGTCGCGCAGCCTGATGTTGAAGCGCGGCTTGTACTGCTTGATGAAGTTCTGCTCCGTGAGTAGAGCCTCGGCCTCCGTGGCGACCACCAAGGACTCGATCTGGTCGATCTGCTCCCGCATGGCCGTGCGGTTGGAGAAGTGGGAGGCCACGCGCTTTCTGACCGACTTGGCCTTGCCGACGTAGACGACGCGGCCACGGGCGTCCCGGAACAGGTAGACGCCGGGCTGATCGGGCAGGGTGCGCCGCTGTTCGGCGAGGCGCTCGGCTCGTTCGGAGACGGGTGACGTGGGCGAAGCCATGATCGTGCTACGAGCCTAGACGCGACTTCGGCCGCAACATCGCTGCCAGGGGACAGCGCAACCCGGAGGAGCTTCTACGGTTGTAGGCCATATGCTCAAACGCTCAATCCTCCCCCTCATCATCCTGGGGTCGCTTCTGATCGCGGCTCCCGCTCAAGCGGCCTTCCGCGTCGGGATCGGCGATCAGGATCCGTCCATGTTCACCGATAAGCGGTGGAAGGATCTCAGGCTCAAGACGGTGCGCTACGTGGTTCCCTGGAACTCGGCGAAGGACCCGGACCAGCTCGCTCAGGACAGGCGCTACCTCGAGGCCGCCCGGACCGCGAAGCAGGACGTGCTCGTCCACTTCACGGCCCGTCGCGGCTGCTTCGAAGACGGAAAGTACTCCCGCCGCTCTGTTTGCCGGGCGCCCAGCGTCAAGGCCTACACCTCGGCGGTCAAGGCCTTCCGCAAGGAGTTCCGGTTCGTCAAGACCTACGGCGCCTGGAACGAGGCCAATCACGTCTCCCAGCCGACGTACCGGAGCCCGAAGCGGGCCGCCGAGTACTTCCTGGCTCTGCGTGCCGCCTGCAAGGGCTGCAAGGTCGTGGCCGGCGATCTGCTCGATTCAGGCAACCTGAACAAGTACGCGAGGACCATGTTGCGCTACACGAAGAATCGCGCTCGGATCTGGGGCCTGCACAACTACGGCGACGTCAACCGCAAGCGCTCCAGGGGGATCTCCACGCTGCTCAAGCTGGTGCCGGGCGAGGTCTGGCTGACCGAGACGGGCGGGATCGTGTCCTTCGACGCGGCCCGTGGCTTCAAGCCGTCCGAGACTGCTGCCTCGCGGGCCATCTCGTACATGTTCACGCTTGCGAACCGGTTCGACTCCCGTAGGAAGGGCTACAAGTCGCGGATCACTCGCCTCTATCCCTACGAGTTCCGTACGAAGCTGGCGGACGCGCGGTTCGATGCAGGACTCATCTCGCCCGAGGGCAAGTCGCGCAAGGGCTACACGACCTTCAAGTCGAAGGCGCGCCGGGCCAAGAAGTAAACGCGTCGTTCGGCGGGTCCCGCGTGAGCGGGACCCGCTCACGGGGCGGCGTCCCGTTCGAGCTCGCGCTGCAGCGCTTCGGTCTCCCGCAGGATCTCGCGCTGGCTGCGGATCAGCTGTTCGAGGCGATCAGACACCCCGCCCCCGCCCGCGCCGCCAGGGGCCGCCGGGGTGGACCCGTTCCCCGAACCGTTCTGCTCTGCCGGAGTCGGCTCGACGGGCGCCGGACCGGTTCGGAGGTACTCGAGCGTCTTGGCCTCCGCGTTCGGATCGGAGTCGTTGTCGAAGATCTCCGTGACCTTGTTCTGCTCCGCATCCACGATCACCGTCTTGGAGACGGAGTTGGCCGATTCGGGGATGATCGACACGAGATAGACCAGGCGCCCACGGACGAAGACAGGTCGGGGCTCGACGACCCGGAAGCGCCCGCCGCCGGCGCCCTGCGCGGTCCGGTCGGCGAAGACGACGCCCGGAATCGAGACCGAGCGCACGGTGTCCAGGGCCCGCCGGTTCCCCGACAACGACTTGCCGCGCGGCACGCGATAGACCTGCGTCGCGCCCGTGAGCGTGTCGGTCAGGAAGACCGCATTGGCCGCGAAGGCACGGCCGAAGGGCTCGGCCACCGTGACCCACCGCGCTCCCCGTTCGCCGAAGTCGATCAGGTAGGGCTGGCGGTTGGCCTCGGTGTCAGTGATCTGCGTCTGCTCCTCGTGGACGAACAGCCGGTTCCAGATCCCGCGCTTGTAGGAGTAGGCGTCCTGGATACGGCGCGCGAGGGACTCAGGGAACAACCGGGCTGAACCGACGATCTCCGGGCGCCGACGGGCCTCCTGCGGCTCCAGGTCCTCGATCCGGCCGTCGGGCGACACCACGAACACGCCGCCGAGGCGCGGCCGCCGGAGGAGCAGCCCCTTGTACTCCGTGTACGGGACGACGATGCGAGGCCCGTTGCGGGTCTCGATCGCGACTTCCTCGCCCAGCTCGATGAAGAAGTGCCGCTTGAGCAGCTGCCAGCGCAGGTTGTCCGTCAGCCGAAGGCCCGGCGCGACCTTGAAATCCGCGTCGACCTGGCGGAGTGTCCGCGCCGTCTGACCGGCGTCGAGGGTCACGATGCCCTGACTCTTCTTGGTGAAGGTGCGGATCACGCCGTCGGGAGTCCGCAGCGCCGTCCAGCGGAGGCCGCGCGACGTCCGCACGATGGAGAAGTTCGACAGGAACTCCGTCGGGGAGTTGAAGCCGCTCGAGGAGATCTGCTCCGCGACCTCCTTCGGCAGCAGGCGGACGTTGGCACCCGACGGGAGATCGCTGATCTGCTCGTAGCGCGTGTCCTTGTAGAGGGCGCGCGCCGACAGCGGCCCGTTGGCGATGCCCAGCAGGAAGAAGAGGACCAGCGCCGCCACGGCGAAGCCGATCAGCGGGCCACTGGACCGCGGCGACACGATGTTCTCCACGGTTATCCGCCGTCGCCCGCGAAAGGCCACGAGTGCGCCGAGCAGGAGTACGACCACCGGCGGCACCCAGACGAGTGGAGCGGTCCACAGGAACATGGCCGGCCCGTGGAACAGGGGGCGCAGGAACCAGCCCACCAGTGCCAGCGCGACGGCGCCGAAGGCAACGGGCGCGAGGGCTCGGGGACGGTTCACAGACCACCATCCTACGGCGGCGAGCTTCGCGCCGGCGATCCGGCTTACGACGGCGATACCGTCGTCCGCGTCACCTCACCCGACGCTCCGGCCAGGGGTGCTGTGGAGCTCCACGCGCATCGCCCGCGCGAGCTCGCCGCCGAGCGCTTCGATCGAGTGGGCGAAGCGAACCGACAGCGGCCCACCGAAGGGCTGGCGCTCGATCACCTCGAACGGCTCGCCGGGGGTTATCCGATGCTCGGCGAGATAGCGGAGCATCGCCGGATCTGCATCGGAGACGCGGACGAAGGTGCCACTGAAACCGGGCTCGACCGTCTCGAGGGCGACCGTCTCACCCTCGTCGACCGTGCCCTCGGCGGTGGGAATCGGATCGCCATGCGGGTCGTGGGTCGGCTCGCCGAGCTTCTCGGCGATCAGCGCGGTCAGCTCGTCGGAGAGCTGATGCTCGAGCAGCTCGGCGTCGCGGTGGACACGGTCCCAGGGAACGCCAAGGGTCTCGACGAGGAAGAGCTCGAGCAGGCGGTGCTTCCGGATCACTTTCAGCGCGATCTGTGAACCTCGCTGGGTCAGTGCCACACCCTGGTAGCGGGTGTGCTCGACGATCCCCGACTCGTGGAGCCGCTTGACCATGGCCGAGGCAGAACCCGCGGTCACGTCGAGCCGCCTCGCCAGGTCACCGATCGTGACGGGGCCCTCCCACCGGGCCTGCAGGGCGTAGATCGACTTGACGTAGTCCTCGACGGCACTCGAAGGCTCCTCGGTCGGATCCGGGTGGCGGGCGGCGCCCATCAGACGCTCACCAGCAAACCGGTGACGTAGAGCACCGCGACGCCGGCGAGGACTCCGCCCGCACTGGCCGGGTAGAGCGCCCGCCCATCCCCGTCACGGATCGCCGGAACGATCTGGACGATCACCTGCACGATGGCGCCGATGCCGAACCCGATCATTAGAGCGGCCAGTTCGGGATTGAAGGCCGAGGCGCCGATGAACGCACCGACGATCGCGGGCGCGCCGGCGATCAGACCGAGCAGGACGAGTTGCCAGAGCGTCGGCCGGCGCCGACCGGCGAGGGGCGAGGGGCGCGACGATCGCAACACCTTCGGCGGTGTTGTGCAGCGCGAAGCCGAACACCAGGAACGCGCCGAGCGCCAGCTCGCCGATCGCGTAGGCCGAGCCGATCGCCAGGCCCTCGCCGAGGTTGTGCAGTCCTATTCCGATCGCGATGAGCAGCGAGAGCTGGAAGGCACCGGCACCGGCTTCCTTGGCGCGCACGCGACGGCCACGGAGGTCGCGATCCAAGGCGACGAGGCCGAGGTAGGCGGCGCCCGCCCCGATGAACAGCAGCCCGGCGCCGCCGAACGCTCCCGAGCCCTGCTGGGCGATCGCCGTGCCCTCGAGGTAGGCATCGACGGCCAGGAATCCGAGCAGGCCGATCGTCGCCGCCATGAAGACCCGGATCCAGAGCTCGCGCACGCGGCTCAGGAAGGGCAGGAAGAGCATCCCCAGCGCGACCGGGATGACCCCGACGTAGAGGCCGAGCAGAGCCATCAACCCGTACAAGCCGCCGTCCGGCACGGGAGTCTCGACCGCCAGTTCGATCTGGTGCTCGACGGTGGCGCCCGTGGAGGTGAGCAGCGTGACCAGCAGCGGCGACCCCTCCTGCCACGGGTAGTCGAGCGTGAAGTTCTGGCTTCCCAGCCGGCCGATCCGTTTGGAGTCGACCGCGTAGTCGACGTAGGCGTCGTTGACGAAGATCTGGGCCACCTCGACCGGATCGGGCCCCGCGTTGCGCAACGTGAGCTCGATCTCCCCCTGGCGCAGGACGGTCCGCTCCACGGCGAGATCCTCGACGGGCGGGCCGCGGCGCTCGCCGAGGGTGTCGCCGCCCACGGTGAGCAGGGTGACCAGGGCGGCCGCGATCAGGGCGAGCGGAATCGCCCCGAGCGCCCACGCCGGAAGGCGTGCCAGCACTCCGCGGGCTCCTCGTGCTTGCGGGGAAGGCTGTGGGCTGCCATCAGCTGACCTCGAAGAAACCCATCCAGCCGAGGTCGGCGAATTCGGTCTTGTGAGCGTGGAACATGAACCGGCCGGGATGCTTGAAGCGCATCTCGCAGATGCCGCGCTGGCCCTGTGCGAGCATCACGGTGTCGGTGAATTCACTCGGCTCGAGGCGGGTTCCGGTGGGGTAGTAGTCGAAGAACATGCCGTGCGTGTGGAAGGAGTTGATGGGGTCGTACTCGAGGATGTTCACGAGGTAGATCCGCACCGACTCACCCCGCTTGACCTTGACCGGCTCGTTGACGTGGTGGAACGCGACGCTGTTGACCGCGTAGATCTGGTTGCCCTGGCGTCGAAGTTCGTGTTGAAGCCGTTCATCACCATCACCAGCTCGTCGGCGAGCGGGCGGCCCTGCTTGGGATCGATCACGAACGTGCCGTACATCCCGCGCGCGATGTGCTCCGCCAGCGGAGCCGCATGGCAGTGGTAGAGGTGCAGGCCGAACGGGTCGGCGTCGAACTCGTACACAGTGCTCTTGCCGGGCCCGATGAGCCCGGCCCCGATCTCCGGCACCCCGTCCATCTCGGCGGGATGGAAGCCGTGGAAGTGCATGGTGTGGGGGTGCGCAGAGCCGTTGACGAACCGTACCCGCAGCCGCTCACCCTCCCGACAGCGCAAGGTCGGGCCCGGCGCGCGACCGTTGAAGGTCCACGCCGGGTACTTCACCCCCCCGGGGCGACCTCGATCTCCTTGTCGGCGGCCACGATCTCCCACTCGCGCAGAGTGCGCCCGTTCGGGAGCCGCCGGGTGCTGCCGATGTCGAAGTCACGGAGGATCTCTGTCGGGTTGAAGCCGTTCGCCTCGTGGTCGACCACCTCGCCGCGCCTGAAGGTCGCTCCGTTGCTGCCGCCCCCATGTCCACCGGCGGTGTGCTTCCCGCCCCCTGCGCTCGCGCGGGCCGCCGACTGGTCGTGAAGACGCTGATGCGGGACTGCTTCGTGCAGGAACGGCAGCGCCGCTCCGGCTGAGACGCCTCCAACCAGCAATCGCCTTCGACTCAACCTCTTCATTTGTCCAGCAACGCACTATAACCAAAGCAAGTCAAACAGAAAAGTTTGGACTAACTCAACCTCACCGTACGGCGAGGGTTCCCTCCATCCCGGCGGCTTCGTGACTGCCGACCGGGCAGTAGAACGAGTAGGTCCCTGGCTCGAGCTCGGCGGAGACCGTGGACACGTCGCCCTTTCCGACCGTGTCGCCTTGCGTATCGCTTCCGCCGCCCTTGACGGCCACGGCGTGAGGGACCGCCGACGGATTGGCCATCTCGATGGTCACCTTCCCGGCCGTGGCGCTCAGCTCGCGCACATCGAACCTCAGCCCCCCGCCCGCTTCGGCGCTGACGCGCAGGACCCGCGCGGGCCTCCCGCCGGATGACTCCGTGTCCGAGCCACAGCCGATGACGGCCAGAGCGAGCACGGCGAGCAGCGCTTGAGTCCTTCTCACACGCATCGAGGTGCGCCGGTCAGCCCTTGAGGCCGTCGGTCCACGGGTCACGCTTCGATTCGGCTTCGTCTTCGGAGTCGAGGGTGGCGAGCAGTGCACGGACGACGTCGGGATCGAATTGTCGGCCCGCGTGCCGCTGCACCTCACGCCGTGCGCGGGTCCGGCTCATCGCCTTCCGGTATGGCCGGTCGGAGGTCATGGCGCGAAAGGCGTCGACCACGAAGACGATGCGCGCTCCCAACGGAATCTCATCGCCAGACAGCCCGTCCGGGTACCCGCCTCCATCCCAGCGCTCGTGCTCGTGGCGAACGATCCGGCGGATTCCCGACAGGAACGCGATCGGCGCCAAGATCCGCTCGCCCACCAGCGGGTGTTCTCGGATGACGCTCATCTCGACCTCGTCGAGCGCCCCGGACTTGTTGAGGATCGCATCGGGGATCGCGATCTTGCCGATGTCGTGGAAGAGCGCGCCGTAACGCAGATCGCGCAGCTCTCCCTCGTCGAGACGCAGGGCGCGGCCGACGTCGACCGCGAGGTCGGCGATCTGACGGGCGTGGTCGGCGGTGTACAGATCCTTGGCTTCGAGCGCGGCGGCGAGAGCGGCCGCGGTTCCCAGGTACGTTTCCTCGAGCGTGCCGTACAGCTCGGCGGTTCGAAGGGCGGAGCCGACGTGATCGGCTACTCGGGTCAGGACCTGCGCATCGGCGGTCTCGAACGCGTCGACCGCTGAGGACTGCAGCGTTATCACGCCCCAGAGGTCGGCGCTCACGAACACGGGCACCGCCAGCTCCGAGCGGATCGCGACACCTCCGGGCCCGCCCACGGACGAGGGAGCGCGCTCTACGTCGCCGATCAGGACCGGTCTTCCTTCGACCGCGGCCCGGCGCGAAGCTCCGAGGGGCTCAAGGTCGCCGCCTGCCAGTGCGGTCAGTGGCTGTCCGACCTGCGGCGGGTGCGCCTCCGGACGGGCGGCCGCCACGATCTCCAGTGCGGCGTCCGCGTGCCGACGCACGATGAGGCAGCGTTCGTATCCGAGCTGCGTGTGGAGGTCGGCGATCGCCGCCTCCACGATGGCGCGCTGATTGAACAGGCGAGCGAGCCGGGTGCCGAGCGCCCCCGCCAGGACCAGCCGCTCCAGGTGCAGATGCTGCTCGTCGCCGTCGGCGGGCGGCTTCCGTGGTCGCTCTGCGCGTCCGGGGAGTGCGGCCTTGGACTCGAGCAGCGAGCGGTCGGCCCGCTCGATGAGATGATTTGCGTCTTCGCCGAGCCGCCAGTCCGCGATTCCGGCGCTCACGGTGATCGCCGCACCACCCGGGAGCCGGGTTCGCGCCAGGGCCGCGAGCGCGCGTTCGAGGACCCGCTGGGCGGCTCCCTCTCCGGCAGCGGGCAGCAATAGCATGAACTCGTCCCCTCCTAACCGCCCGACTTGGTCGTAGCCGCGCACCGCGTCTCGCAGAACGTCGGCCAGCGTGCGCAGAAGGTCATCTCCGGTCAGGTGCCCGAAGCGATCGTTGACCGACTTGAAGTCGTCGAAGTCGATGGAGATGAGCGTGAGGCGGCGGCCCGTGCGTTCGGCTCGAGCTATCTCCTCGCGCAGGCGGCTGTGGAACGACCCGTGGTTCAGGCACCCGGTCAGGGAGTCCAGCATCGCGGCGCGTTGAACCGTAGTGTGCTCGTCGGCGTTCCTATACGCGATCCCGGCGAGCTCGGCGAAGCCGGCGAGCAGCTCCACGTCGGAGTCGACGATCGTACGGTCGGCCGCGAAGCCGACCAGGAGCGCACCGTCGACATCGGCGCGCCGGCGTGTAGGAACCGCGAAGCCGCAGCGCATTCCGGCCACACCTCGGAGACCGAACTCCACTTCACCGTCGTCGGACAGCGGATACAGCACCTCGGGGAGCCCCGTACGGATCACGGACGCGCACGGCGAATCGTCCGGCTGTCCACCGCCCAGTGCCTCGTCGGGTACGCCGCGCCCGGCGACGGCCGTGATGCCCCCGCTCTTATCGGCGGAGTACACCGCCACGACGTCGGCCTGGAGTGCTTCCGAGATCTCCTTGCACAGGGCCTCGAGGACATCGCCGGTCACGAGTGTCGCGTTCAGCGCCTTCGCGGCCCGGACCAGCGCCGTCTGCCGAGCGGCGTGCTGATCGCGTTCGGCCGCCATCCACGTGCGCTCAAGCGCGACACCCACGCTCTCGGTGACCGCCTCGAGCAGCGCGACTTCGCCCGGATCAAAGCCCTCGTCATAGAACCGTGCCGCGCCGATCAGGATTCTGCGACCGTCGTCCGCCGCCCACGGGGAGAGCACGAGCCGGCACGCACCAAGTCCTAGAAGGTCGTGACCGCTATGCACGCGGGCCCGCGTCCCGTCAAGCGCCTCCGCGCAGAGCCGGTGCCGGCCGATGGCCCCGCCCTGCTTCGCGGTGAGTTTGGGTTGCCCGAGGATCAATTGCGCCCTGCGGCCCGGATCAGCGGCGAGGATGAACGCCACCTCCGCCTCCAGCGCATCGCCCAGCTCCTCGACGACGACTCGCGCTACTTCAGTCTCGGAGCGCGCAGAGTTGACGAGGGAGACGATCTCCGCCCGGCGCG
>Ga0136617_10001721_pt1 | contig 19410 bp, 19 predicted proteins | sample AntDrymUQ3222106_2_FD_129672 | JGI IMG/M metagenome (GOLD analysis project Ga0136617, IMG submission 129672) | Polar desert sand microbial communities from Dry Valleys, Antarctica - metaG UQ322 (21.06) | ecosystem: Environmental > Terrestrial > Soil > Desert | place: Antarctica: Dry Valley... | reverse complement strand
CCGCCACCACCGCCTCCGCCTCCGCCTCCACCCCCGCCACCGCCACCGCCACCGCCACCACCGGCTCCTCCCATCGACGATGATGGCGACGACGGCATCGGAGGCGACGACGGCGCCGGAGACGACGACGCCGCCCCGGCCCCCGCCCCAGCTCCGGCGCCCGCGCCCCCACCGGTGGACGACGACGCTGGCGGTGGCGACGACGAGGGTGGCGGCGAGGACTGAGGTAGCCGGGTCCGAGCTCGCCGGAAGCAACAGACTGTGGCCGTGCGCGTCGACCACACCTACCCGCGAGGTGGGTCGCCCGTGGTCAAGTCGGCGGCGACCGTCGGGACGGCCATCCCACCGGACTCCGAGGTCGAAGTCGCTGACCCGCCTCGGCGGCGACGCTGGCGGCCCGGTTTCCGGCTACGGGTGTTCGGCTTGCTGGCGGTACTGCTCACCGGCGCCATCGCCAGCGGCCTGGTCATCCAGCGAGCAGTCCTCCGAGAGCGGCTCGACCGCCAGATCGAGCGCAACCACGAGCAGGAGCGCTCTGAGCTGGAGCGTCTGGCCAGCGGGCGCGACCCGGCGAGCGGACGTCCCTTCGACGACGACGTTGAGGCGATCTTCACGACGTTCCTAAGCCGCAACCTTCCGGCCGAGGGAGAGGTCTACCTGGCCTTCGTCAACGGCGAGCTGCTGAGGCCCCCACAGGGTCCGGTCCGACTCGACCGCGTCCCCGGCCTGGCCGAGCGTTGGGCCGGGCTCACGAGCGGCACGCGGGGGTCGGTCAACACCCGGGCCGGCGAGGTGCGATGGCTGGCCGTTCCGCTCGACACGGCCACGGCCGGCACGGCGGGGGTCTTCGTCATCGCCACCTTTGTCGAAGCACAGCGCCAAGAGATCGACGATCAGCTGCGGGTCGAGGCCGCCATCGCGGCGCTCCTCCTGCTCGTGTCGCTGGCTGTCGCCTACTCCCTCGCCGGCCGGCTCCTGCGACCCGTGCGACAGCTCACCGACAACGCTCGGTCGCTCAGCGAGACCGACCTCTCGGCGCGCATAGCCGACTCCGGTGACGACGAGATCGCCGAGCTGGCCCGGACCTACAACGCCATGCTCGACCGTCTGCAGGTCGCGTTCGAGACCCAGCGCCGGTTCGTCGACGACGCCGGGCACGAGCTGCGCACGCCCATCACCATCATCCGGGGTCACCTCGAGCTGATGGACGACGATCCCGACGAGCAGCGCTTGACCGTCGCCCTCATGACCGATGAGCTCGACCGGATGGCCCGGATGGTCGACGACCTGCTGGTGCTGGCCCAGACCGAGCAGCCGCAGTTCATCGACCCTGCGCCAGTCGACCTTGGGCCCTTCACCGTCGGGCTGCTCGAACGGTGCCGCCCCCTGGGCGACCGCGAGTGGAGCGTGGAGGGTTCAGCAACGGGAGTGGTGCTGGCCGACGCCCAGCGCCTCACCCAGGCCCTGCTGAACTTGTCCCGCAACGCCGTGGAGCACACCGCGACGGGGTCTCCGATCGCGTTGGGCAGCGCGCTCTACCGCGGCCACCTCCACCTGTGGATTCGCGACACCGGACCCGGGGTTCCCGCGGACGAGCGGGATCGACTGTTCGAGCGCTTCGCCCGAGGTGCGACCGGCCGCGGTCGCAGTGATGGCGCCGGGCTGGGCCTGGCCATCGTGCGCGGCATCGCCGAGGCTCATGGCGGCCGAGCCAGCGTCGAGTGCCCCGAGGCCGGCGGCTCGGTGTTCACCATCTCGGTGCCGGTCGTCGACGCCGCGACCACACCCACGGGGGAGACGGCGTCGTGGCCCGCATCCTGATCGCCGAGGACGAGGCCCGGATCGCCTCGTTCCTCGAGAAGGGGTTGCGGGCCAACGGCTACACCACCGTGACCGTCGACGACGGTCGCACCGCCGCCGCCCTCGCGCGCGACGACGACTTCGACCTGCTGGTCCTCGACCTCGGTCTGCCCCAGATGGACGGCATGGAGGTGCTGCGCCACCTGCGCCAGCGCGGCAACAAGATGCCAGTCATCATCCTCACCGCCCGCACCGAGGTCGGCTCGACGGTCGACGGCTTCGAGAGCGGCGCGGATGACTACGTCACCAAGCCGTTCCGCTTCGAGGAGCTGCTGGCTCGGGTGCGAGCCCGTCTCCGAGTCGAGCAGGGTGAGCAGACCACGATGCGATCGGCCGGAGCGGTCAGCCTCGACCTGCGCACCCGTCGGGCGACGGTCGGCGACCGGGACGTAGAGCTGACGGCGCGGGAGTTCGCCCTCCTCGAGACGATGTTGCGTCACGCCGACCAGGTGCTCTCGCGCGAGCAGCTCCTGTCGATGGTGTGGGGCTACGACTTCGACCCCGGCTCGAACGTGGTCGACGTCTACGTCCGCTACCTCCGCAGAAAGCTGGGCGACGACGTCATCGAGACCGTGCGCGGCATGGGCTACCGCCTCCCCACTTCGACCTGACCCGAACCCTCACCCCTCCGACCTGGTGTCGATCGCGCCGGCCATGACCGGTCGGATCTTCACCAGTTCGGTGGGTGCGGCCTAGAGGCCGAGGCCGGGCACCGCGCCGGTGTCGAGGGGGCTGGGGCCGTGGGTGCAGAGGCGGTGCCAGCCGGCGGCCGCGACCATGGCCGCGTTGTCGGTGCACATGGCCGGCGAGGGCAGCGACACCCGTAGGCCGGCCGCCTCGCCCTCCTCGACGAGCTGACGGCGGAGCAAGGAGTTGGCGGCCACGCCGCCGCCGAGGCAGATCCCCCGAGCATCCATCTGCTCCGCGGCGCGCAGGGCCTTGGCCACCAACACGTCGACCGCTGCGGCCTGGAACGAGGCGGCCACATCGGCGGTGGCGACATCGGGGTGGCGGCGACAGTGGTTGATGACCGAGGTCTTGAGCCCGGAGAACGAAAGGTCGAGGCCTTCGGCGCGCATCGAGCGGGGGAAGGCGATCGCGGCGGGGTCCCCCTCGGTGGAGATCCGATCGATGGCTGGGCCTCCCGGGTACCCGAGCCCGAGGTAGCGGGCCACCTTGTCGAACGCCTCGCCGGCGGCGTCGTCGAGCGTTCCGCCCAGCACCTCGTAGGAGCCGGGCGCGTCCATGGCCACGACCAGTGTGTGGCCGCCCGACACCAGCAGCACCACCACCGGCAGCTCCACGTCAGGATCGTCGAGCAGGGCAGCGTGGAGGTGGGCTTCAAGGTGGTTCACGGCCACGAAGGGAACGTCCCACACCAGGGCCAGGGCCTTCGCCGTGGCCACCCCGACGAGCAGCGCTCCCACCAGACCCGGTCCGTGGGTCGCGGCCACCGCCCCGACCTCGCTGTCGGCCACACCGCTCTCGACCAGAGCCTCGGCGATGACCGGTGTCAGCAGCTCGACGTGGGCCCGACTCGCGATCTCGGGTACGACCCCGCCGAAGCGGGCGTGAATGTCGACCTGACTGGACACAACCGACGACAGGACCTGGCGCCCCCCGACCACGACCGCGGCAGCGGTCTCGTCGCAGGACGTCTCGATGCCGAGCACCGGGAGCGAATCGAGATCGACCTCAGGGTCGAGCCAGCCGTCGGTCATCCGCTGCGGACCCCTTGCAGGAGGCTTGGTGATGGCAGTGACGCCTCGATCCGGTCCAGGCGTTCGGCGTAGGCGGCGGTGGCCACGTCGAGCGCCCACATGATCACGGCATCCTCCCGGTTGTCGACGTAGTAGGCGCGACGCACACCTGAGGGCGCGAAGCCGAAGCGGCTGTAGAGGGCCTGGGCGCCCTGGTTGGAGGCTCGCACCTCGAGGGTCACCCGCTGCGCGCCGAGCACCACCGCGTCGCGCAGGAGCACGACCAGCAGCCTGGTGGCCAGGCCCTGGTGCTGGTGGGCTGGGGCCACCGCGACGGTGGTGAGGTGGGCGTCGTCGGCGATGACCATGAGACCGGCGTAGCCGACCACCGCGCTCCCCCGTCGGGCGACGAGGTAGCTGCGCCCCTCGACGGCGGCCAGCTCTCCCAGGTAGAGCCCGAGCGACCAGGGGCGGGGATACACGGCGTGGTCGATGCGCAGCACCTGACGCAGGTGGCGGCGCCGCATCGGGGTGACGACGACGGGTGCCTCGGTGAGCGTCGACGTTGCCTCCGGCGCCGTTGCTTCTCGACGTTCGGCCGGAGCGCGGCCGCTGCGGGCGGGATCACGACGGGGAGCCGGCGCCGCCATCACGCGCTCTCCGCCGTCGGGGTGGGGGGGGCCGTCAGGCCGGCGCGGGTGGCCCAGCCGATCTCGGCATCCGGCTTGCGTAGGTACGTCGGAGTGACCTCCCAGGACTGCACCCACTCCTCCCGCAGGGCCCGGTGGTGGGCCAGCAACACCAGGTCCCGGGCCGAAGGGTGATCCAGGCCGTGGGTGCACACCTCTACCTCGAGCAGCTCCCGGAACGTCTCGGCGTAGCGAAGCGCCCCGTCGCCCACCACGAGCACGGCGACGCCGAGCGCGTGGAGCTCGGCTCTCAGGTCGTCGGGCGTGCTGACCCGGGGTTCGGTGATCCGGGCCACGCCACCCGGGACAGGGCGGTAGAGCGCCGAGAACAGCTCGCCGCGACGAGCGTCGACCACCGCCGCGATGACCCGATCGGTGAAGCGGGCTGGAAAGGCGAGCAGGTCGAGGCTGGAGGTCGGGATGACCGGCACCCGCAGGGCGTGGGCCAATGCCTTGGCCGTGGCCACCCCGACCCGGAGACCGGTGAACAGGCCGGGGCCGATGTCGACCGCGATGACGCTTATCTCGGTGAGCGCGACGCGGGCTTGGCGGCATACGAACTCGATGGAGGGGACCAGGGACTCGGCGTGACGACGGTGCCGCGACGAGTGGGCCGACGCCAAGACCCCCTCGTGGCCGCCCACCGCACAACCGACCTGGGCGGTGGCGGACTCGAGGCCCAGGATCAGCACGAGGTCTCCGCCCAGGGTGCGAGCTTGGCTCGCAGGCCGTCGGACCGCGCTGTCCAGCCGCTGCCCACCGGCCGCATCATCCAGCGTCGGTCATCGTCGCCGCCACCGCCGTCGGCGCCTCCCCGGTCGGAGCCCCCCGCCGAACTGGGCGCAGTACTGCGCCCCCTGGTGTGCCCTTCTGCGCCCAGTTCGGGTGAGGCGGGGTCGATCTCGTCGCGGGAGGCTGGCAGTGGAGCGAAGGTGATGCGGACCTCCAGGTAGTCGGCCGGGAGCACCCCGAGCACGGCGTCGCCCCACTCGATCACCACCACCGCCCCGTCGTCGAGGATCTCGGCCAGGCCGATGTCGAGGGCCTCGTGCAGGTGCTCGAGGCGGTAGACGTCAAGGTGGTGGACGCTCAACCGTCCGCCCTCATAGGTCTGGGCGATGGTGAAGGTTGGGCTGGTCACCCGACCGTCGACGCCCAAACCGTCGCCCACACCCTGGGTGAACGCCGTCTTCCCTGCGCCCATCTCCCCCGAGAGCACCACGATGTCCCCGGGGCGCAGGACCTCGGCCACGGCCGAACCCAGGGCGCGTGTCTCATCGACGGAGGTGGTCCGAGCCAGCACGGGGCGGGGTGAGGGCGGCGGCGGCGGCGGCATGGGCAGGTGGACCCGGGACACACGTCGAGGGGGCGCACGCCCCGGGTGGGCTCGGGCGAGCGTACCGCCGGCCCCGTCAGACAGCCCAGGTCACCACGGTGGCCGGACTGCCGGGTAGCTCACCATTCGTTCGCAACGGTGAGGGTCATTCGGGGATGAACCGACGGTGACGATCGAGTGGTCGGGGCGGACTGACCGCTCGAGCGGCAGGAACGGGCGGCGGGGCGTCGAAAACCGACGCCCATGCCACCTTCACCCCGGCCTGTAGGTCGGCTCTCCCAGTCCCCCGGACCAGGGACACCCACAGGTCGGGTGTCTCCCCGTCGCCCGGCCGATGCGTCCCGCGGGAGGAGGCGCATCGGCCGGACGTAGTCAGCCGCGAGAACGTACGGCGCGCTCTACGGCGGCGACGGCCATGATCCGCACCCGGTCGAGCGACGCTTCGACCCTTCCGGTCGCCACCGTGACCAGGGCGTCGCCGTCGACCCGGGTGTGCGAAGGGGCAAGGCTGCGGGCCAGGCCGTCGTGGCCGCCCTGGGCCACCACGAGGCACCCGACCTTGTCCAGGCGGGCGTTGGTGGCCACCACCCCGATGGTGGTGTGGGCCCCGAACGGACCAGGCGGTAGGCCGGGGATCAGATCCTCGACGCCGTCGAGGCCGGACCCGTCCAGATCGATCGAGCCGTAGGCGTTGACCGCCAGCAGGGCCGACACGACGAGCTCACCGGCCCGCACGGTCGCGCCGCCGATCCCGCCGGGCCGGACCTCATCAGGGCCGCGCCACCCACCGACGGTCGCGCCGCATCCGGCGCCGACGAGGCCGAGCTCCACGGTCGCAGGAGAAGCCGTCTCGCAGGCGGTCCGACCCTCGGTGGGACCGGGGCGCACCGACGCGGAGCCGACGGCGAGGTCATAGAGGCCCAGAGTCGGGACGATGGGCACCGGCCCCGCCGGCGCGGACACGCCTCGGCCATGCTCCTCGCACCAGGCCATCACCCCATCGGCGGCGGCCAGACCGAAGGCCGATCCACCGGTGAGGAGCACGGCGTCGACTCGGTCGACCAGACGCTCGGGCGCCAACAGCTCGAGGTCGCGGCTGGCCGGCGCGCCGCCGCGGACCTCGGCTGACGCGACGGTCGCCTCGGGCAGGAGCACCACGGTGCATCCGGTGCGGGCCTCGCGTTCGGTCCAGTGCCCGACGGCGATTCCTTCGACATCGGTGATCACGACGGGGCCGGGTCGGGATCGATCGACAGCGATGAGCCAAGCGAACCGGGTGTGCCAGACGACGCCCGGGCGTCGATCTGCACACCCGGTTCGCCGTCAGCCGGCGACGACGGCCACGGCGTCGGATCGGCCAGGGCGACATCGTTCACCACCCTGCCTGCGGCCACGTCCTCGAGAGCAGCGTCGTAGAGCACGGCGCTGTGGTAGCGGTCAGGCACGAGCTCGGGGTACGGCAGCAGGACCTGCACCGACGACCCTCAGGCCCTGGCCCTGGCCCGGCCGGCGTCTTCGGCGTCGCGAGCTGTGCGAGCGACCAGGTCGCGGATGAGGGCGATCAGCTCCTGCGGACGCTCCTGCATGAGCTGATGGCCGGCCTGGGGAAGGATCGTGAGCTCAGCATCGGGCAGGCGCTCAGCCATGGCCCGGGCGAAGGGCACGGGTGTGAGCAGATCGCGCGAGCCGACCACGACGAAGGCGGGCACGTCGACGGCCGACAGGTGCTCGTCGAGGTCGTGGTCGAAGATGCCCACCAGCGCGCGTTGGAGCGCCGTCTCGTCGGTGCCCTCGATCGACGCCCTGACCTGCTCGACGGCCGCAGCCGAGGGGGCCTTGCCGAAGGCCAGGCGACACAGCATCAACGACAGGTCGTTGCCGCTGAACCGGTAGTGGGGGACGCTGCGGCCCGAGTCGAGGCGTTCGACGATGAGCCCGCCCAACGCCACCATGCGGGGGACCAGGACGGGGTGGAAGGGTCGGGATGCGGCGGTGGCGACGAGACCCAGGCCAGTCACCCTCTCGCGCCTCACCTCCGGGTGCTCGACCGCGAAGGTGAGCGTCGCCATCCCCCCCATCGAGTGACCGACCACGATGGCGTCGCGCAGGTCCAGCTCGGTCAGCACGGTTGCCAGGTCACGACCCAGCACTCCCATGCCGAAGCCGTCGTCGCCCCCCGTCGAGCGGCCATGGCCTCGGAGGTCAACGGCCAGCACACGCATGTCGCTGGCCAAGTCGTGCAGCAGCGGTGACCACAGCTCGGCGTTGAGGGTGATGCCGTGCAGGAGCAGCACCGGTCGACCCGCCCCTCGCTCGAGCAGGTGGAGCTCAGTCCCGTCGGCGGTGGTGATCGTGAGGTGGTTGACGTCGTCGGGCGGGACGAGGAGTCGATCGGTGTCGGGGGCGAGCCGGGCCCGCATTCGGCGGGCCGCCACCCGCTCGGCCGCGACCGCCACCGCTGCGGCTCCGCCGAAGCCGAGGAGGGTGCGGACCGATCGCCGCACGTCAGGTGCCGCCGACGGAGTGCCGCGGGAGGCGGGGGCCGAGCCCGCATGTGATCTCGTAGCCGATGGTGCCGAGCCGTTCGGCCCACTCCTCGACGGAGATCTCCTCCTCCCCCTGGCGGCCGATGAGCACCACCTCGTCGCCGCGCCGCACGGCACCATCATCGTCGCAGTCGACGGTGACCTGGTCCATGGTGACGGTGCCGGCCAGGAGACGGCGCCGGCCCCCGATCAGCACCTGACCCCCGGCCGCGGCCAGGCTCCGACGCAGGCCGTCGGCATAGCCGATCGGGACCGTGGCGATCACCGTGTCGCGTTCGACGCGATGGTGCTGGCCGTAGCTCACGGCCTCGCCGGCGGCGACGACCTTGACGTGGGACACCGACGAGGTGAGGCGCAGCGCGGGCTGGAGCTCAACGATGCCGGCCAACGTCGGCGCGGGGGCGATGCCGTAGAGGGCGATGCCGATGCGCACCCGGTCGAGGCGAGCGGCCGGGTGGGCCAGCGCCCCGGCGGAGTTGGCGGCGTGGCGGCATGGGATCTGCACCCCGGACGCCTCGATGGCGGCGCACGCCGCGTGGAAGCGGACGAGCTGCTCGGTGGTGAACTCTGACTCGGGCTCGTCGGCCACCGCCAGGTGGGTCCACACCGACGCCAGCGTCAAGCGCGGGTGAGCATGGATGGCGGCGGCCAAGCCGGGCGCCTCGGTCGGCTGAGCGCCGACCCGGTGCATCCCGGTGTCGACCTTGAGGTGGACCGCGAGCAGGGCCCCGGGTTGCCGGTCCGCAGCCCGGCCGAGTGCGGCGATGGCCGCCGCGGAGTAGACGGTCGGCTCGACCCCGGCCGCCACGGCCCGGTCGGCACCGTCGGGCGGCGGCTCGGACAAGAGCATGACCGGCGCATCGATGCCGGCGGCCCGCACTGCCTCGGCTTCCTCGACCAGGGCCACCGCCAGACCCTCCGCACCGACTGCGAGCGCTGCGTGCGCCACCGCGACCGCTCCGTGGCCGTAGCCGTCGGCCTTGACCACCGCCCACAGCGCCGCCGGTCCGACATGGGCCCGCAAGGCGCGAACGTTCTCTGCGACGGCGTCGAGGTCCACCTCGATCCGGGTGGGCCGCAGGGGCGATCCGCCGGCCGCCGGCCAGTCGCGGCCCGAGCGAGAGGATGCCGCCTGGTCGGCGGGATCAGCGGACTGTGTCGGTCGGGTCTCGACGGTCACGGCGACGGGGGCAGACGTGACGTCAGGGATCGGCGATCATGGCCCGGACGATGTCGCCGCGGGCCAGGAGCCCGACCAGGCGACCGTCAGCGTCGAGCACCGGCAGGCGGGAGATGTCGTGGGTGTGCAAGGTGGTCGCCGCCTCCTCGAGGGTGGCGTCGGCGTCGATGGTGTGCGGGTCGGCGGTCATGACATCGGCCACGGTGCCGCCCAGGGCGCGCCGCAGATCCTCCTCGAACCGCTTGCGCTCGCCGGGCAGCTCGATGGAGGCGCCGAGCAGGCTGAACACCGTCGGGACGTGGACCTGACCCTCGGCCACGATCAGGTCGCTCGTGCTCAGCAGGCCGAGGACCCGGCCCTCACCGTCGATGACGGGAGCAGCGTCGACCCCGCGATCGATCAGTCGCTCCATGGCGGCGCGCACCTCGTCGGTGGGGGCAAAGGTGAGCACGTCGACGGTCATCACGTCGCGCACGGGCATGGATCGGGGCACGTCAGGTCTCCGGGAGCTCGGACAGCGCGGCCGGGAGGTGGGCGGCGACATCGGTGGCCACCAGGCCGCGCCGCCAGGCTAGGGCGCCGGCCCGACCGTGGAGGTGGGCTCCGGCGGCGGCGGCCTCGGCCGGGTCCAGGCCCTGGGCCAGCAACGCGGTCACCACACCGGTGAGCACGTCGCCGGTGCCCGCAGTCGCCAGCCGGGCATCGCCGGAGGTGGTGAGGTAGGCCCGTCCGTCGGGGTGGGCCACGATCGTGGTCGAGCCCTTGGCCAACACGACGGCCTGACGGGTGGCCGCGAGGGCTCGAACCTCCAAGAGCCGGTCGGGGGAGTGGGTGTCAGCACCAAGGCGGGCCAGCTCGCCGTCGTGGGGCGTGAGCACCACCGTCGGGGAGTCGCCTCGGTGAGGTCGGCTGAGCGCGCCGGTGGTGTCGTCGGCGAGGGCGGTCAGGCCGTCGCCGTCGACGACGATCGGCGGGCGATCGAGCCGTGCCACCAAGGCCCTGATCGCCTCGGTGGCCGCGTCGGGACCCAGTCCGGAGCCGACGGCCAGGGCCGAGATGCGGTCGAGGTCACCGGCGACGACCACGTCCCAGCCCGAGGCGGGGAGATCGATCCCGACGACCTCGGTCGGAGCGCCGGGATCGCGCTCGAGGCCCGGGGTTGACAGCCGGACGTAGCCGGCCCCGGCCCGCTGCGCTCCGGCGGCGGCCAGGTGGGCGGCTCCGGTCATGCCCGGCGAGCCCGCGATGATCCAACACGCCGCCTTCCACTTGTGGCTCTCGCGGGGCCGGTCCGGCAGCCAGGCGGCGACGTCGCCCGGCTCCACCAGGCCGATGGTGGACGTCGAGACGTCGAGGCCGATGTCGACCACGTCGACCTCGCCGGTGAGCCCAGGCCCGCCACCGAGGAGGAGACCGGGCTTGGCGGCCGCAAAGGAGACGGTGCGCGTCGCAGCCCATGGCCGACCTCGGACCTCGCCGGTGAGACCGTCGACGCCGGTGGGGATGTCGACGGCCAGGACCGGCGTCTCCCCGGGCGCGAGGGCCGGGTTCCATTCGCCCTTGAACCCGGTGCCGTAGGCGGCATCGACGAGCAGGTCGGAGGCGGGCAGCGAGTCGGGCAGGTCCGCGGCGTCCAGCACCTCGACCCGCACCCCCCGCCGGGCCAGGCGGCGAGCGGCGGCCCGGCCGTCGGCGCCGTTGTTGCCCTTGCCGGCCACCACCACGACGCGTCGGCCATAGGTCCCTCCGAGCAGATCCACTGCAGCCTTGGCGACCGCTGCGCCGGCTCGCTCGATGAGCACGTCGGTGGTCTCGGGGGCAGCCTCGTCGATGGCCGCCATCTCCTCGGGGGTCACGACCGGGATCACGCCCGCCATGCTGCCCTCTCGCCGCCGCTCCTGGCGCGAGCGAGGACCGGCACAGCTGTGCCGGTCCTCGTCTTGCTCCCACCCCCCTTCCGGGAGGGGGCGGTCTGGAAGGCAACGGTGAGAGCCCCGTGGGCATGGTGAAGGTTCCCGGACACCCTCCGGGAAGGGGTCACCGGTCATCGTTCGCACTCGACGGGGCCCCGTCACTCGGCAGCGGCGACCGCGACCGCGACCAGATCCGAGTGCGACAGCGACAGGTGCCAGCGGGTCACGCCGGCGGCGTCAGCCAACGCGCTGGCCCTACCCGTGACGACGAGCCGGGGTCGTCCCGACCGCTCTCGCTCGACCTCTACGTCGTGCCAGTCGATGGCTCCGAGGCCGACGCCCAAGACCTTCATCACCGCCTCCTTGGCTGCGAAGCGCGCCGCCAGGGCCGGCACAGGGTCGCGACGGGCCGCCGCGATGTCCCTCTCGCCTGAGGTGAACAGGCGGTCGACCAGGCCCGGCGAGCGGGTGACGGCAAGGCGGAAGCGGTCGAGGTCGACCACGTCGGTCCCCAGCCCGATCACGATCGCCCGCCGGTCATCCAGAAGGGGCTGAGCGCCACTGCTCGGCGAGCACGTAGACCGGCGAGCACAGCAGCTCGATGATCGGGATCTCACCCAGGAGGTCGTCGCGGAAGCCGGGCTCGGTCTCGGTCACAGCGTCGGTCAGAGCGGCCAGCCGGGTGCGGTACTGCTCGAGCACCGAACGGGCGCGGCTCGCAGGCAGGCGGTCGGCGAAGCGGCAGTGCAGCAGGGTGATGCCTGTGCACTGGGCCCCGCGAACCTCCGGGACGATCACCAGGGTGCGGCCGTCGCTGCGGCCCACGGCCACGGTGACCTCCCGCTCGGCGGCCACCCGGTGCTTGGTGCCGCGCAGGATCGGGTTGCGCTCGGTGCGCTGGGGCAGATCGCGGGCGATGCCGCCCCGGTCGATCACCCGCACCGTGGCCTGGTGGGCCTCGACCGAGCCCTCCACCGCGTAGCGGGTGAAGCCGATGACCTCTTCGACCGCGGGGTCGAGGCCAGCAAGGGTGCGCAGGGCGCGGTAGCTGACCCGATCGCGAGGAGCGCCGGCCGCGAGCGTCGCAGCCACGAGAGGCACCTGAAGCAGCCCTTCGTCGCTACGGGAGATGCCGACGGTGACCGTCTTGGCCTGGTGCTTGATGGCGTCGACGGGCCGGGTGAGCTGCTCGATGCCTGAGGTGAGAGCGCTGGTGAGGTCCTCGACGAGAGCCACCGGCGATCCGGCCCGGCCATGCTCCACCTCGTACAGATCGAGGGGGACGAGCCCGGTGGCGTAGCGCATCAGCGACGACACCTGGACCGCCGTGCGAGCTTCGAGGGACCCGTCGTACAGGCCGCTACGAAGTCCATCGGCAAATCGGGCCGCCAACGAGACCATGTCTAGGCGGAGATTCGCGAGCAGCACGTCGCCGTCTGCAGCACCCGGTCCGGCGACGGCGGCTTCAACGGCAGCCCTCGCCTCGCGGAGGGGTCGGGCTGAGGCGTCGATGGCCAGCGCCGCCTCGTAGCCGAACAGGTGGCCCACCACGGTGGCCAGCACGAAGGCAAGCGACGGGTCGACGGCGGGCACGGTCAGCACCCGTAGGGCCGCCGAGAACCGCTCGTCGCCCTCGGCCGCGATCACGACGGGCGAGGCCTTGTGAGCCCGGTAGATGGCCACCTCCTTGGCCACGTCGTCGGCGTTGGAGCCCTGGAGCCCGGCTGCGCACACGATGATGAGCGGCTCTGAGGACAGGTCGATGTGCTTCTTGTCCTCGGTGGCGTCGCAGGCGATGGCCTTGTAGCAGAGCTCCGAGAGCTTGATGCGCAGCTCCTGGGCGGCGATGCGGTCGGCACCGGAGCCGACGATGGCCCAGTACCGTCGAGACGGGGCCAGGTCGCGAGCGGCAGCGGCGATGGCCGGGCGGGTGGCCAGCACCGCCTCCATGGCTTCGGGGAGGGCGCGCAGGCTGGTGAGCAGCTGGGAGCGCTCTGCGATCGCCGGCGGCGTGGCATCGATCTCCGCCGCGAGGGCGGCGGAGAGCAGGACACCCGCCGCCACCTGCGCGTAGAACGCCTTGGTCGAGGCCACGCTCATCTCCACGTCGCGCCCGTCGGAGGTGTAGAGGACGCCGTCGGAACGGTCGGTCAGGTCGCTCCCCCGCCGGTTGACGATGCTGATGACCGCCGCCCCGCGCGAGCGGACCAGGTCGACGGTGCGGTTGGTGTCGGTCGTGGTGCCCGACTGGCTGACGGCGATCACGAGCGTGTCAGCCATGTCGGCCCGAAGGGCGAAGCCGCTCAGCTCGGTCGCCAGATGGGCCTCGACCCGCAGCGGCGACCTGGCGGCGAGCTGGCCGAGGGTCGAGGCGAAGGCCTGGGCGGCGACCGCAGCCGTTCCCTGGCCGATGGCCACGACGCGTCCGATCGCACCCGATGCCAGTCCGGAGCGGACGACACCCGGCACCGTCTCGGGCCCGAGCCGGGCCTCCAGGCGACCGTCGACGGCGACGATCTTGCCCCGCAGCGTCTTGCGAAACGACGAAGGTGATTCGTTGATCTCCTTGAGCAAGAAGTGCGGGTGCTCGCCCCGGTCGATGTCGCGCGTGGTGACCGACGCCCGGCCCCGGTCCGGCTCCCCGACAGGTAGGTCGAGGCCCGAGTACGAGAGGCGGCGGATGCCGTCGAGAGTGCCGGCCGCGGCCGAGTCGAGGGCCACGACCTGGCCCCGGCTCCCCGTGACGTCGGCGGGATCGGCGGATGTCTCGCCGTCCATCCGGACGTAGGTGTCGCACTCCTCGACCACCCCGTAGGGCTCCGACGCCACCAGGTACAGGTCCTCGGCCAGTCCGACGTACAGGGCCTGGCCGCTGCCTCTCAGGGCCAGCAGCAGCGACCCGGGTTCGCTGGCCACCGAAGCGGCGATGGCTACCGACCCGTCGAAGGTGGCCACGGTGCGGCGGAAGGCCTCGACCGGCTCTGCTCCCGTGGCTGCTGCCATGGCGCGCGACACCAGGGTCGGGATCACCTTGGCGTCGGTGGTGATCTCCGGCGCGTAGCGGAGCCCGGCGACGGCCTTGAGGTCGGCGAAGTTGTCGATGTCACCGTTGAGGGCGGCGGCGACGTAGGGGCCCGAGCTGGCCTCGCCTTCCTCGTCGCTCGTGACCGGATGGGCGTTGGCCTGGGAGATGATGCCGACGCTGGCCCACCTCGTGTGGCCCAGCACCAGCACCTCGGCGGAGTCGGTCCGCAGGGCCCGGTGCAGCAGGTCGTCGTCGCCTATGGCCTGGCGCAGGACACGGGAGTTGTCCCCCAGCTCACCGATCTCCGCCGCCGCCTTGTAGACGAACGAGAGGCACCCTTCCACAACTCGCACCGAGCCCGAGGCGAAGGTCGGATCGGCGCTGCGGGCGGCCACGGCCGACGCCACATCGGAGGCGGTGAGGTCGAGCCCGTGGTCGCGCACGAGCAAGGTGATGCCGGCTGAATCCCGGCCCCGCACCTCGAGTCGGTCGAGTGCGGACAAGGCGAGCTGCACCGACGTGAACGCCTCGATCGCCGCGGGACCGGGACGGGGACCGGCCAGCAAGGCCACGGCGCGGGCGGTGCGCACGCGATCGCGTCCGATGGCCCAGGCGCCGTCGCGGACCCGGACCAGCGCAGCGTTGACCTCCTCCTGCTCGTCGGTGGGCTCCTCCGCGAGGAGGTCTTCCAGCCGACCGTCGAGGTCGGCTAGGGCATCGGCCAGCGATCCGAGGTGCGCCTCGAGGTTCGAAGCCAGCGCAGCGTCGCCCAGCAGGGCCCGGACCCCCGGAGTACCCCGCAGCAGGCGGTCGGCCTCGTCGAGGCGACTCGCCGCGGTCTCGAGCGCCTTGCCGGCATCGGCGCCGGACCGGGCCTCAGCGACCAGGCCTGCCACCCCATCGACCAGCCCGAGGACCGTTGCGGGCTCGGGCGGCGTCCTTCCGCTCCGGCGGCGCGCCACGGCGATGATGCCGCACATCAGCGGCGCTCGGGGGCAGTCAAGCGTCCGATGCTACCGACGCCCCCTGGCGGCGGCCGACGCCCGCCGTGGGACCCCCTCCCTGCCCCGCTGCGAACTGGTGAAGGAATCCGTCGCTGGGGCGACCGATTCCTTCACCGCTACGAGTCCTCGGTGAGGCTGATGGCGGAGGCGAGCACGTCGGCTACCTGGCGAGCCTCGTCGGTGGTCGGGGCCTCGACCATCACCCGCACAAGCGGCTCGGTGCCGCTCGGCCGGACCAGGACCCGACCGCGGCCGGCCAGCTCGATCTCGGCTCGAGCGATCTCGGGAGCGACGCGATCGAGGAGGTCGGGGGATCGCTTGGCGACCCTGACGTTCAACAGGACCTGGGGGAGGCGGGTCATGACCGAAGCCAGGTCGGCCAGCGGGCGCCCGGTGCGGACCATCACGTCGAGCACCGACAGGCCGGTGAGCAACCCGTCGCCGGTGGTGGCCTGGTCGCGGAGGATGACGTGGCCGGACTGCTCGCCGCCCAGGGCCAGGTCGTCAGCCTCCATGGCGGCGAGGACGTGACGGTCGCCCACCGGCGTGTCGAGCACCTTGATCCCGGCGCGGACCATGGCCTGGTGGAACCCGAGGTTGGTCATGACCGTCACCGCCACCGTGGCGTGACGCAGCAGTCCACGGTCGCGCAGGTCGACGGCGAGCAGGGCGATGATCTGGTCGCCGTCGACGACCTGCCCGGCGGCGTCGACGGCCACCACCCGGTCGGCGTCGCCGTCGAAGGCCAGCCCGGCATCGGCGCCCTGGGCCAGCACCGCGGCCTGGAGGGCCTGAGGGTGGCCCGACCCGCAGCCCTCGTTGATGTTGGTGCCGTCGGGGTCGGCATGCAGCACCGTCACGGCCACACCGAGATGGGCCAGCACCTGCGGAGCCACCGTCGACGCGGCACCGTGGGCACAGTCGATCACGACGCTCAACCCGGGCAGGCGCCGGCCGTCCAACCCTGCCGTCTCGAGGTGTTCGGCGTAGCGCTCCCAGGCCTCGGAGTCGCGGCGCAGGATCCCCACCAGCCGGCCACCGGGCCGCTCGGCCGAGCCAGGGATCCCCTCCGCTTCGATGACAGCCAGCTCCGCCTCCAGTGCGGCCTCGGTCGGTTCGTCGAGCTTGAGCCCGCCGGTCCGGAACAGCTTGATGCCGTTGTCGCCGAAGGGGTTGTGCGACGCCGAGATCATCGCTCCGGGACGCTGATCAACCGCCGCCAGGTGGGCGACGCCCGGTGTCGGCAACACGCCGAGATCGACCGTGTCGGCTCCCTCCGAGGCCAGGCCGGCGGTGAACGCAGCACCGAGCAGCGGACCCGACAGGCGGGTGTCGCGCCCCACCAGCCAAGGCCCGGACCCGAGGGTTCGGGCCGCGGCCCGTCCCAGGGCTAGCGCCAGCTCCGGGGTGAGCTCGGTGTTGGCCGCCCCCCGCACCCCGTCGGTGCCGAACCGCAGGGTCACCAGGTCCCGATCCTTCGAGCAATCCAGCACCGCAGCACGCGCATGGACGGACCTACGGTGCCAAGAACCTGGTCGATCGACCCGCTACCGCTTCGAGTACTGGGGTGCCTTGCGGGCCTTCTTCAGGCCGTACTTCTTGGATTCCTTCTCCCGGGCGTCGCGGGTGAGGAACCCGGCCTTCTTGAGAGTGCTCCTGACCTCTTCGTCGAGCACGACGAGGGCCCGCGCGATGCCCAGGCGCACTGCGCCGGCCTGGCCAGACGGGCCTCCACCGGCGATCGTGGTGTCGATGTCGTAGCGACCCTCGGCCTCCGCCGCCCGCAGGGGCTCGGTGAGGATCATGCGGTGGGTGTCGTTCGGGAAGTAGTCCTCGACGGCCCGGCCGTTGACGGTGATCTTGCCCTCGCCCTCGCGAAGGCGGACACGGGCGACGGCACTCTTGCGACGGCCGGTGGCCTGAGCGAGGGGCTGGGGCACGAGGTGTCTCCTACGAGGTCCGCGGCCGGGCGCCATCGATGGCGAGCGGCTCGGGCCTCTGAGCGGTGTGGGGGTGATTCGGGCCGGCGTAGATCTTCAGCTTGCTGATCTGCTGGCGGCCGAGGCGGGTCTTGGGCAGCATGCCTCGGATGGTGCCGCGCACGGCGTCCTCGGGCTTGCGAGCCAGGAGATCGGCGTAGGTCTGTGTCTTGATGCCACCGGGATAGCCGGAGTGTCGGTGTACGAGCTTGCGCTCCGCCTTGCCCGCGGTGAGGACGACCTTGGAGGCGTTGACGATGATCACGTGGTCGCCGGTGTCGAGGTGGGGGGTGAAGACCGGCCGGTGCTTGCCCCGCAGCACCCGCGCCACCTCGGTGGCCATGCGACCGAGGACGAGGCCCTCGGCGTCCACGACGTACCAACGTCGCTGGATCTCGCTGGCCTTGGGTGAGTAGGTGGGCACGACTGTCCTCTCGAAGCTCCGGCGCGGCCGGACGACATGACTCGGGGGCCGGAGCCGGCGGCGCAGACGCGCCGACCAGCCCGCAGAGCCGAGCGACAACCCTACGAGCCGGCCACGAGGCGCATCAACCCGGGCTCCGCGGCCCGGGCCGCTGTCGAGGTTGGCCAAGAGGCAGGACCAGCGGGTCGGCCACAGCCTCGCCGCCCGTCGCCCACCTAGGGTCCCGGGACGTGACGCTGTTCGACCCGGTGGAGGCCCAGGCCCCTTCCGGGCCGATTCGGCGACTGCGGCTCACCGTCGCCTATGACGGCACCGGCTTCCACGGCTTCGCGGCCAACGTGGGCGTCCGGACCGTCAGCGGGGTGCTGGCCGAGGCGCTGGGCCGACACCTCGGTCACCGAGTCGAGCTGACGGGCGCGGGTCGCACCGATCGTGGGGTCCATGCCTTGGGCCAGGTCGTCACGGCCGACGTGCGCGCCGATCGGGTCAGCAGCGACGACGACCTGGTCGCCCTGGCCCGCTCGGTCAACCGCATGTGCGGGCCGGAGGTTGCGGTGCGGGACCCGACACTCGTCGACGCCGCGTTCGACGCCCGGGCATCGGCCACCGCCCGCCACTACCGCTACCGCATCTGGAACCATGCCGAGCCCGACCCCTTCAGCGCCCGTACCGCCTGGCACGTCGCTCGGCCTCTCGCCCTGCCCTCCCTTCGTCTCGCCTGCGACCCCCTGATCGGCGAGCACGACTTCTCGACGTTCTGTCGTCGGCCCAAGGTGCGCGCCGGCGACGATGTCAGCCTGGTCCGCCGGGTGACCGAGGCGGCGTGGCAAGACGATGGCCAGGGACGGCTCGAGCTCCACATCGAGGCATCTGCGTTCTGTCATCAGATGGTGCGCTCGATCGTGGGCCTCATGGTCGCGGTGGGGGCTGGACGGATGACCGCCGGCGACGTGCGCCCGGCCCTCGACGCCCGCGACCGCAGCCGGAGCGCCGACCTGGCCCCGCCCCACGGCCTCACCCTCTGGACGGTCCGCTACCCGGGCTGGGCCTCGGTGCCCGATGCCTGAGGACCTCGACTCGGTCATCCGCTCGGCCCTCGTCGGGCCCGTCGACCCGACCGATCCCGACGACGCCGCCGCGATGGCCGGGCTGCGGCGAGCCTGGATGGAGGAGTGGTCGGGAGGGCCGCTCGGCGATCCCCACTTCGAGGAGCGGATGCGGGTCTGGCTGGTCGACGAGTCACCGCGGCGCACCGTCTGGCGAGCCGACCTGGTTCGTGGCGACGCCGACGCCGTGGGCCCGGTCGGCATGATCAGCCTCGTCCACGTGGCCCGGATGCCGGCGCCAGGACGGGGTTCGGAGGGCTGGGGATACGTAGGGGGCGTGTTCGTCCGGGCCGAGCACCGCAACCGAGGTGTCGGCCGGGAGCTGCTCGACGCCGTGCTGGCCGAAGCCCGGACCCGCCGCTACGACCGGGTGGTGCTGCACCCCAGCGCCCGGTCGATCCCGCTGTATCGACGGGCCGGCTTCCGAGGCGCCGATGAGCTCCTGGTCCACCCCCTCGACGGGTGACCACCTGTCACGATCTGGTCTCGACGATCGTCAAGGCACCACGACAACCGAGCGAGAGGTGACAAGGCGATGGCGCCAGACGAGGACGTGACGAGGGCGGACGTGGCCGTTGTGGGGGCAGGAATGGCCGGCCTGGCGGCAGCGGCGACCGCAGCCCGGGCCGGGCGGCGGGTCGTGATCGT
>Ga0136617_10001720_pt1 | contig 19413 bp, 20 predicted proteins | sample AntDrymUQ3222106_2_FD_129672 | JGI IMG/M metagenome (GOLD analysis project Ga0136617, IMG submission 129672) | Polar desert sand microbial communities from Dry Valleys, Antarctica - metaG UQ322 (21.06) | ecosystem: Environmental > Terrestrial > Soil > Desert | place: Antarctica: Dry Valley... | reverse complement strand
TCGCGGCGCACCGCGACCTCGGGGCAGTTGGAGAGGATCGCCGCGTCCTTGATCGGGATGCACTCCTGGTAGTAGAAGCGGTTGGCGACCCAGCGCTGGAGCTCGTCGCGCGTCAGCTCGCCCGCGTCCATCCGCACATGAAAGGGGTGCAGGTTGTGGTAGCGCGTCCCCTGCGCGCGAAGGCGCTCTACGAAGCCGGCGTGGCCCCGGTCTGCTCCGGGAGCCACGCCTGCTTCGGACGTCTGTCCCCCTACCGGGTGTACAGGTAGGAAGTGACCTCAGAACAGAGGTCGATTACCTCGAACTCGGGCTTGACCCATGTCATATGTCGTCTCTTTCTCTCGGGGTACACGTAGTGGTGGTCAGTCCGGCAGCGCGAAGGCGAACAGCGCGCTCCCGTGGGAGGAGCCGAGCATCTTGGGCAGGAACCCTTCGGCCCAGCCGCCCCAGCCGCTCGGCGCGACGATGTACTGCTTGCCGTCGACGCTGTACGTCGACGGGCTGGAGTGGTGGCCGCTGCCGCACTGGAACGCCCACAGGTGGTCGCCGCTCTCGGCGTCGAGTGCGTTGAACTCACCGCTGGGCTCACCGGCGAACACGAGTCCGCCGCCCGTGGCCAGGACCGACGAGCACATCGGCAGGTCCCGGCGCCAGCGCCACTTCTCCGCGCCGGTGCGCGGGTCGTAGGCGCTGATGGAGCCGGCGATGTCGTCGGCGTCCACCGCCACGCCCGCTCCCCAGTACGGGATGCTCTCGATGAACTCCCTGCGCCGCCGCGTGGCCGTCGCTCCGACGTCCTGCACCGGGCAGTAGAGGAGCTCGGTCTGCGGGCTGTAGGCCGCGTGCGTCCACTCCTTGGCGCCGGCCGGCCCGGGCCAGAAGTGCACCGGGTCGCCCTCCTTGTCGGGGTAGCGCAACGGCGTCGCGTTGCCCTTCTCGTCGACCTCGCCCCAGTCGATGCGATCGACGAACGGCACCACCCGGACCGGGTCCATGTTCGTGCGGTCGAGGATGTAGAGGTACCCGTTCTTGTCGAAGTGCGCCGCGAGCTTCTGCCCGTCGAGGTCGAACAGGATGTGCTCCATCGTGGAGTCGTAGTCCCACAGGTCGTGCGGGGTGTACTGGAAGTGCGACTTGATCTCACCGGTGTCGGCGTCGACCGCGACGCCGGAGTCGGTGAAGAGGTTGTCGCCCTCGCGGACCGCCCCGTCGAAGTCGGGGCAGGGGTTGCCGGTCCCGTAGTACAGGAGGTTCAGCTCCGGGTCGTACGTGGGGGTGACCCAGCAGTTCCCGCCGCCGCGCTGCCAGGCATCGCTGTCCTCCGGCCAGGTCTCCGAGCCGGGCTCGCCCGGCTTGGGGATCATGTAGCAGCGCCACACGCGCTCGCCGGTCTCGAGCTTGAACGCGTCGGTGTGGCCGCGCGAGCCGAACTCGCCGCCGGAGCTGCCGACGATGACCATATCCTTGACGACCAGGGGTGCGACCGTCGCGCTCTCGCCGGCCCGCACGTCGCCGTAGGTCTGGTCCCAGACCTTCTTGCCGGTCTGAGCGTCCAGCGCGATGATGTGGGCGTTCAGGGTGACCATGAAGACCAGCCCGTCGGCCACGGCGACACCGCGGTTGACGTTGCCGCAGCACAGCGACACGTCGAACGGGGAGGCGTGCTTGTAGCGCCACAGCTCCTTGCCGTTCGCGGCGTCGATGGCCCAGAGCTGGCCGTCCCAGCCGGAGACGAACATGACGCCGTCCACGATGATCGGGGACGCTTCCCACGCGTACGTGGACGCGCCGGAGTGCAGGCCCATCGAGCCGGCCTGGAACACCCACTGCGGGGTGAGCTTGCCGACGTTCTCCTTGTTGATCTGGTCCAGCGAGCTGTAGCGCTGGCCGTCGTACGCGCCGTAATAGGTGAGCCAGTTGTCCGGCTCGTCACGGGCGTTGATGATCCGCTCGTGGGTGAGGCCCTTGGTCACCGGCGGCGCCTTGCCGACCTGGACGCTCAGGGTCGCGTAAGGGACGGCCGCTCCTGCGTCAACGTACTCCTCGGTTGCCATTCAGGTGCTCCTTTCAGTCCGGGCGATCGACTTAGACAGTCGGGCGAGGTTGGGGCGGGCGGTCGAGCTGTGCCTCGGGCGGCACGTCCCCGCCCACGACGATCGCCCCGGTCAGGCCCCGGCCCTCGTCGTTGCCGGTCGTGGAGCCGTACCAGTAGTAGCCCGGGCCGTCGAGCTCGAGCGTGGCGGTGCCCTTCGAGTGGTTCACGAGCCACAAGAACTGCGTGTCGCCGTTGCTCGGCATGACGGCGCAGTGGGTGTTCTTGTCGTCGTTGATGATCGTGAGCTCGATCTTGCCCGCGTGGGGCATCACGAGCACCCCGGGCTCGTAGACCAACTCGTCCTCCGGGATGCGGATCGTGCCGGTCATCGTGCCGTCAGGGCCCTCTTGGGCCTCCTCGATCTTCCCGCTTCCGAGAACCCGACCGAGCGCGATCCCGTTCTGAATGTTCAGCTGCTCGACGTCGAAGACATCAGTCTCGCTCACGAAGCTCCTCCTCGTGTCGCTTACCCATATGCGGCAACGACAGCGTCCCTCCGCCGCAGCCCCTCCTAACCCGTTCGACGATCGTATTGAGGTGACGCCGCGTCCGCAGCGATCCGGTCAGAGTCGCCGTTCGCTCGTCGAGGGGCACCGTTCGTTCGCGATCAGGCACCGCTGACGTCTGGATATAGGATCGCGTCGCATGCGCGTCGCCGTCATCGGGTCGACCGGAGGCTGGCACGGCGCGCGGCTCGAGCGCGCGCTGAGCGCCCGCGGGCACGAATGCGCGTTCGCTCCCGTGACGCGGATGGTGGGCAGGATCGACAGCGGCTACGGGGTGCGCTCGCGCGACCTGGCGCTCGACGCGTGCGACGTCGTGATCGTGCGCGCGATTCCGCGCGGGTCGCTCGAGCAGATCGTGTTCCGCGTCGACACCCTGCACGCGCTCGCCGCCGTCGGCGTGCGCGCCGTCAACGGCGCGCTCGCGATCGAGCACACCATCGACAAGTACCTCGCCTCGGCGCTGCTCGCCGCCGCCGGCGTCCCCACGCCGCGGACCGTGGCGTGCGAGCGGGCGGAAGACGCGCTCGCGGCGTTCGACGCCCTCGGGTCCGACGTCATCGTCAAGCCGCTCTTCGGCTCGATGGGATTCGGCCTCGCGCGGCTCGAGGACCGGGACGTCGCGCAGCGCGTGTTCCGCTCGCTCGAGATCGGGGGCTCCGTCTACTACCTCCAGGAGACGCTGCCGCACGACGGCGTGGACGTCCGCGCGCTGGTCGTCGGCGACCGCGTGGTCGGCGCGATCGAGCGCGTCGGCACGGGCTGGCGCGCGAACCTCGCGCGCGGCGCGACCGCACGCCCGGTCGCCCTCGACGAGGAGCGTGCGCGTCTCTGCGTGCAGGCCGCGGCGACGCTCGGCACCGACTACGCCGGCGTCGACCTGCTGCGCGCCGCCGACGGGCGCGACTACGTGATCGAGGTCAACGGCATCCCCGGCTGGCGCGGCGTCGAGCGGGAGACGGGGGTCGACGTGGCGGCCGCCCTAGTGGAGCATCTCGAGCGCGCGTAACTCGCCGGTCTCGATGGCGCCGCCGTGCAGGGCGGTGGCGACCAGGGCCCCGGACGCTCCGGCGCCGGCCAGCGCGCGGAGGTCGGCCGCGTCGCGGACCCCGCCGCCCGCGAGCAGCTCGACGTCCGGGAAGCGCGCGTGCAGCGCGCTCAGCAGCTTCGCGTCCGGCCCCTCGCCGGAGCCGACCCGCGCGAGGTCGAGCACGATCGCCTCGCGCGCGCCGGCGGCCACGAAGTGCGCAAGCGCGTCGCCCGCGGCGAGGCCGCTCAGCGTGGGGCCGGGCGAGAGCAGCCGCCCGGCACGGAGGTCGAGGCTGAGCACGAGCGGCGCCTCCGGCAGCTCGGCCCGCAGTCGCCGGAACGCCTCCGCGCCGGGGAGCGACTCGGTGCCGATCACGACGCGGGCGACGCCCAGCCCCAGGAGCCGCGTGACTGCGTGCGCCGCGGCGGTCCCGGCGTCCACCATCACCCGTGCCTCCCGCGCCAGCGCAGCGACGATCTCCGCGTTCCCGGGGCCGCCCGCGATGGCGTCGAGGTCTGCGAGGTAGAGCTCGTCGAGGCCAAAGCGCTCGCGCACCGCGCACGTGAGGTCCACCGGGTCCGACCCCTCGGCGATCCGGCTGCGCAGCGGGCGATAGCGTTCGCGATCCCCGCGGACCGCGTGCACCGCGGCGCCGCCCTTGAGATCGATGACCGGGATCACTCGCATGATCTTCAAGCTTCGCTGATGCCGGGCGTGATCGGCCTCGACATCGGGGGCGTCAACACGAAGGCGGTCTGGCGGGACGGCGACGCGCTCCGCAGCGTTCTGCGCCCGTACGACGTCGTGCGCGACCGGGAAGCGCTGACGGCGGTCGTGCGCGACATCGCGGCCGAGCTCACCGGCGAGCCGCCCGAGCTCGTGGCGCTGACGATGACGGCGGAGCTGTCCGACGAGTTCCGGACCAAGCGCGAGGGCGTCGGTTTCGTGCTCGACGCGGTCGAGGCAGGCTTCCCCGGGCGCGTCCTCGCCTTCACGGCCGCGGGCGAGCTCGTGAGCCTCGCCGAGGCGCGCGCCCGGCCGCTCGACGTCGCTGCCGCCAACTGGGTGGCGAGCGCCCTCGCGGTCGGCGCGCTGCATCCGGACGCGCTGATGCTCGACGTGGGCAGCACGACCGCCGACGTGATCCCGATCGCGGCCGGCCGGGTCGCGGCCGCCGGCCGCGACGACCTCGACCGCCTCCTCGCCGGCGAGCTCGTCTACACGGGAGCGCTGCGGACGAACCTTACGGCGATCGCCCCGCGCGTCCCGGTCCGCGGGAGCTGGTGCCCGGTCGCGTCTGAGCTGTTCGCGATCAGCGCCGACGTGCACCTCATCCTCGGGCACCTGGCGCCTGCGGCCTACACCTGCCCGACACCTGACGGGCGGGCGGCGACCGTCGGGTGCGCGCGGGAGCGCATCGCGCGGCTCGTGTGCGCCGACTCGGAACAGCTCGGGGTGGGGGAGATCGAGGCGATCGCTGCGTATCTCCACGCCGAGCAGGTCCGCCAGATCGAGGCGGCCGCGCGGCGAGTCGGCACGGATTCCGCGGTCGTGGCGCTCGGCGTCGGGGCATTCCTTGCCCGTGTCGTGGCGGAGCGCCTCGGCCGCCCCGTGCTCGAGCTGCCGTGGAGCGTGGCGCAGCGCGACGCGGCGCCCGCGGCGGCGCTCGCCGACCTCGCGGCCGCCCGCCTGGGCGCGTCGTGCTGACCGTCGTCAAGGTCGGCGGCGGGCTCGCGAGCGAGGCCGGCGACGAGGCGCTGCGCGCGATCTGCACTGCGCTGGGGGAGCTCGGCGCGCGCCACCCGCTGCTCGTCGTGCCCGGCGGGGCGGCGTTCGCGGACGCCGTGCGCGAGCAGGACCGGCGCCTCGGCCTGCGCTCGCCGACAGCACACCGGATGGCGCTCCTGGCGATGGACCAGTTCGGCTGGGCGCTCGCCGACCTGATCCCGGGCGCGGCGCGCTGCGTTGAGTTGGAGCCGGCGCGCGATGGCGTCGTATCGGTCCTGCTGCCGGCCGCGCTACTCGCGGAGCGCGACCCCCTCCCGGCGTCGTGGGCCGTCACCTCGGACTCGATCGCCGCATGGGTGGCCGGCGCCGCCGGCGCCGATCGCCTCGTGCTGCTGAAGCCGGTCGCCGGCCTCTACCGCGCCTGGCCGCCGGAGAGCGAGCCGATCGCGCGACTCACCGTCGACGAGCTCGCCGCACTGGCGCCCGCTGGGGTCGACGGTTATCTGCCCGCCGCCCTGCGGGTCGCAGGTGTCGAAACCTGGGTGATCGGCGGCCGCGAGCCGGCGCGGCTCGCCGAGCTGCTCGAGACGGGCAGCACGCTTGGGACGCTCGTGGATGCCCAGCGAACGTCAATAGCGGCTGGGTAGGAGTGGATGCGAAGCGGCCCGGCGGCCCCGGGTGTCGGGTGACGAGGGTGGCGGGGCGGAGGGTCCCGGCGAGCCGCCACTTTCGGCGACCGCAATGTCGGGTGTGGTCGGTTCATGGGAATTATTGCGATGAACACACCACACCCGGTGTACGTCGGCGCCTCAGGACGGCAAGAGGAGCGCCGCGCCCCTTCGTGACTCCCTCAATGCGCAGTTCGTCGCGAAGCTAGGCGCGGACCGCGCACACGTCCCGCAACCGCGCGATCCGCTCCGGGTCCAAAGCCGCGGTGCGCCGCCCCTCGCGGCAGGCGGCCGAGCGGACGCCGGCGATGTCGGCGCCGGTGCCAACGACCGTCGGCAGATCCTCCGCGCGCAGCTCGCCCGCCAGCGCGATCTCGAGCCCGGCAGTGTGCGCCTCGGCGACCAGCTCGGCGAGCGCATCGGCGTCGAGCCAGGACAGCAGCCCGCGGCCGTCCTTCACGGCGGTGTCGATCAGGCAGCCGCTCAGACCTGCCTCCCGCGCCACCGCGACCAGCTCCGACGGTGCCAGCGGCCGCCTCGGCACGCGCGCCGCGTCGGCGTAGGCGACGGCCACCACTGCGGCGTCGCCACGCACCGCGTCCTGCGCGGCGCGCAGGACCGCGACCGCGTCCGCCGCGCCCGCGGCGCCCCACAGGCCGAGCTTCACGTAGGCGGCACCCGAGCGCGCCGCGCCGAGCGCGGCGAGCGTAGCGGTGCCCGGGAGGCAGGGCAGGTCGCCGAGCGCGGCGCTCAGCGGCAGCTCCGCCGGCAGCGCGGCACGCACCTGCGCGATCACGGTCGGGGCGGGCGCGCCCAGCGAGCCCTCGGCGGGGTTCTTGACGTCGACGACGTCGACGCCGCCGCCGACGGCCAGCCGCGCCTCGGCAGCGTCGACCACACTCACCAGCAGCCTCATGCCGCCTCCACCCGCGCGCCGAGGAACCTCATGTGACCTCCACGCGGGCGCCGCGATTCTCGAAGCGCACGACCTCTGCCCGCCCGCCGGCAGTGAGCTCGGCCTCGAGCCCACGCACAATCTCGTGGCCTTCCTGCTCGCTGCCGACGAGCCCGTAGACGGCGGGCCCCCACGAGCTCTGGCCGGCGCCGGCTGCCCCGAGCCGCAGCAGCGCGTCGACGAGCGGGCCGGCCTGCGGATGGAACGTCCCGCCCTGGACGGGCGCGAACGCGTCGCCCACCAGCCGCTGGACGCGGCTGAGCGCCGCGCCGAACTCGGCGAGGTCGCGCTCGACGAGGGCGGGAAGGAGGGCGGTCAGCACGAGCTGGGAGATCTCCGCCGACCGCTCGGGGTCAGAACGCAGTTCCGCAAAGGCCGCCTCCTCGGGCCCGCCCGAGAGCCCGGGCTCGGCGGGCGGGACCACGAGCACGCACCGCCACTCGTCCGGCATCGCGTGGCGCATCAGCAACGGCGCCGGCTCCGCCCCCCCGCGGCGCCGGCCGCCTTCGACGACGAAACCGCCGAGCGCGAACGTCCACAGGCCGACCGCCGAGCGGGCGCCGCGCCCCGCCGTGCGCGCCAGGGCCGCCGGATCCGGCGAGCGCCCCGCCAGCGCGCACAGCGCCGCCGTCACGGCGAGCGCGAGCTTCGTCCCGGAGCCGAGGCCGGCATGCGCGGGGATGGCCTCGAGCACGCGCACGTGCGCCCCCGTCGCCAGGCCGAGCGCCTCTTGGCAGCGCCGCGCCACCGCGAGGGCGCGCTCCGCGTCCGGCCCCTCGGCGGTCAGCTCGTCGCTCTCGCTCACCTCCACCACCACCGCCGGCCGGCTCACCGCCACACCCAGCCCGCCGAAGCGGCGGGGCCCGTCGCCGGCGGCGTCGAGCATGCCCATGTGCAGCCGCGCGGACGCCTCGACGCGGACCGTCGTCATCCGGCGCCGATCGCGGCGCGCACCCGCGCGACGACGCGGTCCATCGCCGCCCGCTCGCGCGGGCCGGCGGTCTTGTCCACCAGAACCTCCAGGCGCGCCAGCTCGGCGCGGATCTCGTCCGCCGGCAGGCGGCGGGCGCGCGAGGCGAGGATCGAGGCCTCGAGGACCGCATGGGACGCCCGGTTGAAGCCGATGAACTCGCGCCCGCTGCCCCGGCCGACGACGCGTGTCGTCACGCGCGCCCGTGGTCCGGTCGCGTCGATCGCGTCGACCCGGACCTCGCGCCATGAGCAGGCGTCGGCGAGCACCGCGCCCTCGACGACCGCCGCCGGCCGGGTCGGCGGCTGCGGCGCCTCGAGCGCGGCCTGCGTGAACAGCAGGATGTCGTCGGTGAGGTTGACGACCGCCGCGCCGCGCTGCTCGAGGTTGCGCAGCGTGCGCGTGGCGCGATAGGGCTTGATGACGATCACCTCGTCACCCCACTCCACGCCCATCGCGGCGCAGTTGACGCTGCCGTCCGGGTTGATCGTCGTCGTGACCGTCTCGACGATCATCCCCGGAAGGACTGCTCGAGCACGTCGAGCCGCACGCCCCCGGAGTGGAAGGACCGTCCGCTCTCGACGCTCACGAGGCGCACCTCGGCCGGGCTGAAGAGCAGCGGATCAATAGCGTAGAAGTCCCAGTCCGCGGCCTCGAGCAGCTTGCCGAACGGCTCGCCGAAGTCCTCCGACGCGGAGGAGGGCAGGCGGTCGACCAGCCCCTCCAGCTCGTCGTCGGGCGCGTCGACGGTAAGCTCGACCTGGCCGCCGTAGAGGACCGCGTCGTTGGTGCGGCCGATGGCCTCCGGGTCGCTCTTCGCCACCGGCGGGAGCGGACAGGTCCCGAAGCCGCTCACCACGCGCCGGATGTCGAACTCGAGCTCGTGCAGCTTGTGCAGGGCGGTCTCGACGACGCGCGCGGCGACCTGGACCCCGCCCGCGAGGCTGGCGGTCGGCGCGTACAGCAGCGTGAGGTCCCCCGGCGCCACGCCGGCGCGGTCGGCCACGTACGCCGCGAGCGCCTCCGGCGGCTCGTCGCCCGTCTCGAGGGTGAGGACCGCGGTGCTCGCGCGCTCGTCGACGTCGAGGTCGTCGTACAGATCCTCGGCGCGGATCAGCGCGCGGCCCGGCCCGCTGGCCATGGCGAAGTAGCCGTCGCGGTCGATCTTCCAGCCCGCGTACTGGGAGGCGAGGCAGGCGAGCGCGGGATGGTCGGTGACGACGGTGAGCGCGGGCAGCCAGGTGCCTTCGAGGACGAGCGGCGCGAAGCTGACGGACCCGAGGCAGCCCATCGTGATCTCGGCGAACCGGCGCCCTGCCTCGAGCCCGCCAGGCACGGCGCTGCCGCAGTCGATCACCCGTGTCCCGCCGTCCAGCGTGCGCCCCGCGACGCGCAACGCGTCGGCGTCGGCGGCGATCAGGTCCGCGAAGTCGTGCGCGCGCTGGTTCAGGGAAAGGGTCATCGAGGCGGCTCCAGGATCAGGATCTCACCACGCCGGAGCTCGACGCTGTCTCCCGACCAGCGCGTGTAGAAGCCCTCGATCTGCTCGTCGGTGACGGGCAGGCCGAGCGCGCGCAGCCGGCGCAGGCACAGGCGCAGGAACGGTGGCCGGTAGGTGCAGGCCGACGCATAGGTCGGCAGGAGCGTGGGGGCGGTCATGGCGACGATGCTGGCGCGACGCATACCCGCGCCCGGGTGGGCGCCAACCGCGCCGAAAGCGACGATCGTGCCGGCCAGCGCGCTCAGGCCCGCTGCCGCGCCGACGCGCCCGGCGACGGCGATGAGCCCGCGCCGCAGGCCGGCGCCGGCCTCGTCGCCGGCGTCGCCGTGGACGAATATCTCCCCACCCTGCATGCCGGCGCGCGTCCCGGCGTAGGCGCCGCCGAGCCGGCGGCCGGCGGAGCCGCGCACGACCAGCCGCCCGCCGTGCATCTCCGCGCCGGCCCAGTCGCCCGCGTCACCCTCGACGACGAGCTCGCCGTCCGACATCCCCGCGCCGGCGTGCGCTCCCGCGTCGCCCGCGACCGTCAGCCGGCCACGGCTCATGCCCGCACCCAGGTGCGTGACGCGGGCCAGGTCACCTGCGACCCGGACGTCCTCCTCACCTGCGCCGGAGACGTCGAACAGCTCGCCCACGGTCGAGCGGCGGTTGCCGTAGAAAAGTTCGAGCCGCTCGATGTCGGCGCGACTCAGGCCGGCGAGCCGGTCGGGGCCGAGCGCGTCGGCGTTCAGCGGCGCCACCGGCGCCTCGCGCAGCGTCAGCTCGAGTGTCACGGGACGAGCTCCTTGAGGTGGAAGTGATGCTCGCCGAGGTCGCCCCCGTAGTTGCCGGCGGTGATCCGGGACGCGCCCGCTCGCGCCGCGGCGTCGAGCCCGACCCGCATCGCCTCGGCCACCGGCTCCGGCGCGAGCCCGTCGATCACGATCTCGAACACCGAGCCGACCCCGTCCGGGACCTTGCTCTCGTCGACCTGGGCGCGCAGCGTCGGGCACAGCTCATGGTTCGTCGACGCCATCTGCCCCGAGTAGCGCGACCCGACCTTGCTGCCGCTGCGCGCGATGCCGCCCGGGAACGGCAGGATCGCGCCCTCCACCGCCCGCATCGCCTCGGCCGCCGCCTCCGCCGCGCCGAGGGCCGTCGCCACGTCCTCGGCCAGGATGATGATGTTGCCGCCGCCGACGCCCTCGACGATCCCGAAGCGCTCCTCGACGAGGAACTCGCCCTCCATCACGGGGATCCGCCAGTAGCGCCTGCCGTCGAGCACCTTGCTCGCCTGCCAGCCGTCGCCGAAGTAGCGCAGCTTGCCGCCGACGTCCGTCTCGTCGTCGGCGGCGAGGCCGTTGAAACATGCGGTGGTCGGGCAGGTGAGCACGGTCATGCCGACGCGCTCGACCAGCCGCTTGCCCAGTCCCTCCTCGTCGGGTGCGAACAGCAGCACGGCGACGCCGGGGCGCCCGTCAGGGGTCTCGCCCGCTTCGAGCACGCGCTCGATCCCCGCCTCGCACTTGCACCCGATCACCGACGTGGCGAAGCCCGTGAGCGAGCGCGCCGCGTGGTCAGCCCAGCCGGGCGTGTCGGCGGTGACCACGATCCGCGCGCCCCACATCCCGAACGCCTCGGCGAACGTGTCCTCGACCTCCGCGTCGTGGAGCCGCATCAGACCGGCTTCCCCGCCGCCACGCGCCGCGCGGGCTCGAGCAGCCACGGCTCGGTCACGGGATAGCTGTCGAACTGCACGCTGTAGCGCTCCTCGAACCGATCGCGCAGGACGGCCTCGACGTCGGGATCGTGCTCCGCGCCGACCCGCACCAGGTCGCCGGGGAGCGCCTCGACGAGCTCGCCGTCGCGCACCACCACGCGCCCGCCCTTGATCACGTAGCGCGGCGTGGCGAACATCTCCTCGCGATCGGGGAGGTCGTCGTAGAGCGTCACGTCGGCGTCGGCGCCGACACCGAGCTGGCCCTTGTCGCGCAGGCCGAGCAGCCGCGCGGGCCCGGCGCGCGTAATGATCGCGATCTCCTCGAGCGAGTACTCGCGGTCGAGGTCATCGAGCAGCACCGTGCTCTGAATGGCCTTCTTGTTCGCCTTGCGCAGCTGCTCGTTGCGGAACTCGCGGTCCATGAGCAGGCGGATCAGCCGCGGGTAGCTGAGGAACGAGCCGCCGTTCGGGTGATCGGTCGAGAGCACCAGCCGCCACGGGTCGCGGCTCAACAGGAACAGCTCGAGCCCGATCCCCCACTGGAGCGCGTGCACGTAGTTCTTCTCGCGGTAGGTGAACGGGACGATCCCGCAGCCGGTCTCGACCTCGGTGTCGGCGTTCACCCACTTGCCACCCGTGATGTCCCGCAGCCGTTCCGAGACGGGCGCGTCGGCGGTCATCGTCATCGCGTCCCCGAACATCACCTGCCCGACGTCGGCGCTGAACTCGGGATGCGCGCCGAGGTACTCGGCGAGCTCCGGCGCGCGCGACCGCAGGCGCCCGCCGGGCTTGCCGCCGTAGGCGTGGAACTGGAGGTGAGCAAGATGCGCTCGCCGCCCCTGCATCGTGTCCAGCGTGTCGAGCGTGGTGCGCCAGTTGCCGCCGATGCCGAGGTTGTTGCAGTGGACATGGACCGGGTGCGGGAGCTCCAGGTCGTGCACCGCGCCGGCGATCGTCGCGAGCACCTCCCTCGGCGTGACGCCGGCGACGACGTCGTCGAGCGAGCTGACGTTGCCGTCGCCGCGCTTCCAGCGTTCGACGCCGCCCGGATTGACGAGCTTGACCCCATAGCCGCCCGTCGCCTCCAGCCACCACGCGACCGCGTCGCGCACCCGCGCCGGGTCGCTGCGGATGAGGTCGAACAGCGCCTGGTTGTTGCCCAGGAGCACGAGGAAGAGGGAGTCGATCATCGGCGTGTCGCGCAGCTCGGCGAGGACGTGGCGCGCGGCGAGCGGCGGCGTCGCCGCCTCGACCACCGTCGTGTAGCCGAGCAGCGCGTAGCGATAGCCGGTGACGAAGGTCGACGGCACGGTGCCGCCGCTGCCCGAGCGCATGATCTCGGACCGCTCGACGGGGTCGCCGCGGTGCTCCTCGGGGGTCAGCCGGCGCGCGGCGTTGACCTTCGGGCCGGCAATGTGGGCGTGGATGTCGACGCCGCCCGGCATCACGACCATGCCGCGGGCGTCGATCCGCGGCGCGTCCTCGGGCACGTCCTCGACCACCTTGCCGTCGTTCAGGCAGACGTCGCGAACGTCACCGGCGATGCCGTTGGCCGGGTCGTAGACGCGCCCGCCGGCGATGCGGAGCGTCACGCGAGCCGCCCGGCGATCGCCTGCAGCATGTCGTCGTCGCTCGGACGCGAGGACTCGAGCAGCGCGCGCAGCGGGATCGGCACGCCGTCGAGCCGGTGCACGACGCCGGCCCGGTGCACCCCGGCGGCGGCGGTCGTGAAGGCGACGCGCGCCGCGTCGGCCGTCGCCGTGCCGTGGACGTCGACCGACACGAAGGGGATCGCGCGCAGGTGCTCGGCAGCCTGCGGCGGCAGCTGCCGCAGCGGATCGGAGCCGACGACAAGCGCCGCGTCGGCGTCACCGCGCTCGAGCAGCGCCGCCGCGCTCAACTCGCCCGGGTTCGAGCGCGGATACCCCTGCGCGAAGCTCACGGCCGCCGGGTACCCGGTCTGCCACGCGAGTACGTCCTCGGCACCGGCGGCGTTGCTCTCGTGGCGGAGGGTCACGGCGACGGCGTGCGTGACCTGGCAGAGGTCGCGGACGAGCGCGTGCAGCCCCAGCGCCGCGGCGTACCCGCGCACGTGGTGCAGAACCGCCGCGGAGCGGCCGCCGCGCAGCCGCGCAGCGAGATCGTCGAGCGGCGGCTCGGACGCAACCGGCGCGTCCCGGACGAGCGCTCGCAGCGTCCACAGCGCCTCGACGTCGCGGTCGGCCGGAAGCTCGATGAAGGTGTCGGCCTGCGCGGCGGTCTCCGTCCGCCGCTCGTCGACGACGATCAGCTCGCGGCTCGCGTCGGGAAGCCGCAGGCGCTCCAGCAGCCGCGGGTGCGTCGTGACCGGGTCGGCCCGCCACACCACGACCACGTCGGCGCGGTCGCGGACGTCGCCCAGCGTGGCCGTGCTCGCTCCGCGCGCCGAGAAGGCGAGGCCGGAGGCGCCGTCGAGCAGCGGGCCGGCGGGGTCGATCACCGCGCCGAGCGTCTCCGCGAGCGCCACCGCGGCGCGCGGCGTTTCGCAGGTCGTCTGGCCCAGCCCGTAGACGAGCGGCGCGCGGGCGCCCGCCAGGATCGCCGCCGCCTCGTCGAGCGCGCGGTCCAGCTCGGTCTCGTGACCGTCGATGCGGGCGAGCGGCGGGACGGCAGTGACCCGCGCGCGGAACCACGCGTCGCCGAGCGGACATGTGCGGTCGAGGTGCTCGAGCCCGCCGTCGTCGCCGACGACGACCGCGATGTCGTCGCACACGAGGCCGCAGCCACCGCACGTGGCGCGCTGATCAGACGACGGCATCGGCACCCACCTCGTGCAGCTCGCCGCGCAAGGCGCCCGCGCGCGCCTCCAGCTCGGCCAGCACGGCCGCCGGATCGCGGCCCGTCGCGACGAGCGTGCAGATCGGCCGGCCGGCCGCGATCGGCTCCCCGGGGTGGGGCACGTCGCGGATCCCGCGCGCCGGCCAGTCGCGGGTGTCAGGAACCCGCAGGTCCTCGGTCGCGAAGAGCACCGCCTTGCCGGCCGCGGCGGACGGGCGCCTGCCCTCCGCCGGCAGACGGCCCGCACACGCCTCCAGGTGCGCCGCGAACGAGCGGACGCCGTGCGCGGCGTCGATCGTCTCGAGCGACGCCACCGGGCGCGGGTTGACCTCCACCACCCACGGCTGCGCGCCGTCCCAGACCAGGTCCACCCCGAACACACCGCGCAGGCCGAACGCGGCGGCCAGGTGGGCGCAGATCGCCGCGGCGGCGTCCGCCAGCGCGCGCTGCTCGGGCGCCGGCAGCCGCGGCGGTACGACGTTGCCGCACCACCTCCAGCCGCGGACGCCGAGCGCGCGGCGCCCGATCAGCTGCTCGCTCACGCCGAGCAGAACGGCGGAGCGGCCGTCGGCGACCGCCGCCGCCGAGCACGGGAGCCCGGAGATGCGCTCCTGCACGATCACGTCGCCACGCGGCCGGCCGCCGCGCCACTCGCGCACCCCGCGGCCGCCGCCACCGCGGATCGGCTTGCGCAGCCAGCGCGTGTTCCTACCGGCACGCTCCGGCGCCTCGTGGCCGGGGAGCGTGCGCGGGTACGCGTGGCCCGCGGCGCGCAGGGAGGCGCCGAGCAGCGCCGGATCGCGCACACGCCGGAGCGTCTCGGGTGCGCAGCCCAGCAGCGTGCGTCCCGCGGCGAGCCGGGCGACGAGATCGGGCCGGTTCTCGAGCCCCGCGCCATAGATCACGCGCTCGGCCGGGACCCGTTCAGCCGCCTCGACCAGCTCCGCCATGCCCCCGTCGCGCATGATCGACACGCTCGGGCACAGCCGCTGGAGATCGAGGTCCCCGAAGCGATCCGCGGCGATGACGTTGTGCCCCTCCTGCGTCGCGAGCTCGGCCAGCATGCGCGCGCTCACCGAGACGAGCAGGATCACAGGCGCCCCTCCAGCAGCGCGACGAACAGGACCGCGGTCACCAGGTCGGCCGTCGTGCCGGGGTTGAGCGCATTGCCGTCCTGGCGCAGCGACGCGTCGAACGCCTCGAGGCTGGCCTGCCCCGCGAGGACCCGGGCCGCACCGGCCGAGACCTGCTCGGCGGCGGCGCGACCCCGCTTGCGCTCGATCAGCGTGTCGGGGACCGCCGCGAGCAGGCCCAGGAACAGCTCGACCGTCGCGGCGCGCGGAGCCAGCCCGTCGTCCAGCGCGCGCGCCAGCGCCGGCAGCCCGAGGTCGAAGGTCAGGGCATAGCCGGTCGCGTACTCGGAGGCGACCGAATCGCGTTCGGCGGCGGCCGCCATCGCCTCGCGCAGGGCGATCGTGGGCTCGGCGCGCACGTCGTGCTCGACCGGCTCGTCCAGGCCGCCCGCGCCTGCGGTCCGGATGGCCTCGTAGGCGGCGCGCGCATCGTCGAGCGTGAGGGCGCCCAGCACCTCCTCCGCGCGCTCGCGCAGCGTCCCGCCTGCGAGCTGCGCCGCGTGCGCGAGCGGCGCCAGCAACAGCGCGATGCCGAGATTCGTGTTGGCGCCCGCAACCCGCTGCGTCGCGTGCACCGCGGCGAGGACGGTGTCGCCGACGCCGCGTTCCGCCGCCCGTCCGAGCTCCGGCCCGAGCGCGATCGCGCTGCGCAGCATGTCCTCATAGGAGGTGTCCGCGAAGTCGTGGCGGGGCGTGATGTTGCCCGGTTTCTCGGCGCTGACCTCGAGCACGCACGCGAGCTGCGCGGCGCCGGCGACCGCCTCCGCGCTCCAGCCGGCGCCGACCCCGGTGCCCGGCGCCTGCTTGACCTCCATTCGCGGCATCGTATAGCTTGCCGCCGGGCAGAAGACAGGCACCGAGGTTGCCGTGAACTGTCGCGGCGGCCTGTCGATTCGACGGAGGAGAGGCGCGTATGGCAGGTCCATTTTCGGTGGGCGAGTCCCTGGTGGGAGACGGTAATGAGGTCGCTCACATCGACCTGTTGATCGGGTCGAAGACCGGACCGCTCGGCGAGGCGTTCGCGGCCGCGCTGACCAACCAGCGGCAAGGGCACACGAACCTCCTCGCGGTGGTCGCGCCGAACCTGCCGGCCAAGCCCGACACGATCATGTCCAACAAGGTCACGCTCAAGGGTGAGCAGCAGGTCGGGCAGATGTTCGGGCCGGCGCAGGCGGCGGTCGCACGTGCCGTTGTCGACTCCGTGCGCGAGGGCGTCATCCCGGAGGCCGACGTCGAGGACCTCTGCGTGATCGTGGGCGTCTTCATCCACTGGGAGGCGGCGGACGACAAGAAGATCTTCGACTGGAACTACCAGGCCACGAAGGAGTCCATCGCCCGCGCGCTGGGCAGCCAGCCCAGCCTGCAGGAAATCCTCGACGGCGAAGCCGAGGCGCGGCACCCGTTCGCCGGGGGATCCGAGGACTAGTCACGCCGGAGCCGACGTGGCAGCCGTGCGAGTCGCGCCTCGACGGGGCTCGCACGGTCGTCACGGGCGCGAGCAGCGGCATCGGCGCCGGGATCGCCAGGGCGTTCGCCGGCGCCGGCGCGACCGTGCTCCTCACGTACCGCCGCAGTGAGGCGGCCGCGCTCGCGGTCGCCGACGGGATCGCCGCAGAGGGCGGCAGCGCGCTCGTCGCGCGCGCCGACGTCGGCACGCGCGCGGGCTGCGAGGCGCTCGTCGCGGAGGCGCACGAGCGCCTGGGCGGCCTCGACGTGTGGGTCAACAACGCCGGCGCCGACGTGCTCACGGGGGACGCGGCGGCCTGGGACTGGGAGCGCAAGCTGGACCTGCTGCTCGCCGTCGAAGTGAAGGGCACGATGGCGTGCTCGTACGCGGCCGGCGCGGTCATGCGTGAGCAGCCCGCCGGCGGCGCGATCGTGAACATGAGCTGGGACCACGTCACGAGCGGCATGGCCGGCGCCGATCCCGAGGTGTTCAGCGCGGTCAAGGGCGGCGTGCTCGCCTACAGCAAGAGCCTGGCGCGGGCACTCGCCCCGTCGGTCCGGGTCAACGTCCTGTGCCCGGGCTGGATCGAGACCGCGTTCGGCGAGGCGGCCGACGCCGGCTTCCACCAGGCGGTGGCCGAGTCGACGCCCATGGGCCGCTGGGGGACGCCGGCCGACGTCGCCGCGGCGGCGCTGTATCTCGCCTCTCCGCACGCATCGTTCATCACCGGCCAGGCGATCAACGTCAACGGCGGCCTTGTGATGTAGTCCGCTCATGGCCACAGAGGAGAAGCTCAAGCCCTACTCGGACGAAGAGGTCGAGGCGAAGATCGTCGAGGACGGCCTCGACGGCTGGTATCTCGACGGGGACTGGCTGCGACGGAAGTACAGCACCGACGGATGGCCGAGCACGCTGATGCTCGTCAACACCGTCGGCTACATCTGCGAGGCGGCGTGGCACCACGCCGATCTGGCGGTGACGTGGGGCAAGCTGTGGGTGAAGCTGACCACGCACTCGAGCGGCGGCATCACCGACAAGGACTTCGCTGTCGCGCGTCAGATCGAGGACGCGGTGCTGTGGCGTCCCGACGCCGACAGCCCGCTGGAGGGAACGCCGAACAAGTTCGTCTTCAGCAAGGGCTCGCGCTAGAAACGCAGGGCGTGTCCGAGCGGCTGCTGTTCGTGACCGGCAAGCTCGCCGCGCCCGCGCTGCGGGACACGCTGGGGCACGCCGATCTCCCGTTCGAGTACGACATCGCCGTGATGAAGATCACGGTGGCCGCGCTGATGACAACCGACTGGATCGCGAAGTTCCTCGACGTGCCCGAAGCGGTCACGCGGATCATGATCCCGGGGATGTGCGAGGGCGAGACCGACGTCCTCAGCGAGCGCTTCGGGGTGCCGGCCGACAAGGGCCCCGCGGACCTCAAGGCCCTCCCGAGCTGGTTCGGCCAGGCCGACGCGCGCGCGGGCTACGGAGAGCGCGACATCCGCGTGTTCGCCGAGATCAACCACGTCCCGCGCCTGGACCGCGACGAGATCTTCGCGGTGGCCGAGTACTACCGCGAGGCAGGCGCGGACGTCATCGACCTCGGGCTGTCGCTCGGCCGCAACTGGCTCGACGAGGGGCCGGCCGTGATCGCCGAGCTGCGCGACGCCGGCTTCGAGCTGAGCATCGACACGCTCGATCCCGACGAGATCCTGATGGCCGACGAGGCCGGCGTGCAGTACGTCCTCAGCCTCAACGGCTCGAACCGGCACCTCGCCGAGCGGCTGTCGGCGACGCCGGTGCTGATTCCAGACACGCCCGACGACCTCGACAGCCTCGATGCGACGATCGCCCACCTCGAAGCGCTCGGCAAGCCGTACCTCGTCGACCCGATCATCGAGCCCATCGGCATGGGGTTCGCGGCCAGCCTTGGTCGCTACCTCGAAGTCCGCCGGCGCCATCCGGACGCGGAGATGTTCATGGGGATCGGCAACCTGACCGAGCTCACGGAGGCCGACACGACGGGCGTGAACGCGGTGCTGATCGGGTTCTGCCAGGAGCTCGGCATCCGCAACGTCCTCACGACCGAGGTCATCGAGTGGGCGCGCGGGGCCGTGCACGAGACGGTCCTGGCGGCGCAGCTCATGCACTTCGCACACGTGCGCGGCACGCCCCCGAAGCACATCGACGACCGGCTGCTGACCATCAAGGACGACGAGTTCCGCCCCTATGAGGAGGCCGAGCTGCGCGAGCAGCACGCACAGGTCACGGACCCCAATTACCGGATCTTCGCCGACGCCGACTGGATCTACGTCTTCAACGCCGACCGCTTCGTGAAGGGCACGGACTTCAACGACATCTTCGGCCGGCTCGAGGTCGACGAGGCGACACACGCCTTCTATCTGGGTAAGGAGCTGATGAAGGCCACGATCGCGCGCGCCCTGCACAAGAACTACCGCCAGGAGTCGCCGCTCGACTGGGGCTACATGACGTTCGCCGAGCCGCGTCGCGAGCGCGTGCGGCTCACGGGGCAGCGCACACGACGCGCTGCGGGGGAGGAAACGTGAAGAAGGTCCTGATCCAGCTCGACACCGACGAGCATCCGAGCACGTTTGACGCGATCGTCGCCCATGACGCCGACGTCGACGTGCTGCTCCGCTACGGGGGCATCGAGCCCGACGCGGTGAAGGGGCTCGTGCAATCGGCGTTCTTCACCCGCGGCCCCAAGGACCTGGCCAATATGGCGGTGTGGGTCGGCGGCTCGAGCGTGGGCGCCGGCGAGAAGGTGCTGGCCGCGGTCGAGGAGGCGTTCTTCGGCCCGTTCCGCGTGTCGGCGATGCTCGACTCCAACGGCTGCAACACGACAGCGGCGACGACGG
>Ga0136617_10001718_pt1 | contig 19420 bp, 18 predicted proteins | sample AntDrymUQ3222106_2_FD_129672 | JGI IMG/M metagenome (GOLD analysis project Ga0136617, IMG submission 129672) | Polar desert sand microbial communities from Dry Valleys, Antarctica - metaG UQ322 (21.06) | ecosystem: Environmental > Terrestrial > Soil > Desert | place: Antarctica: Dry Valley... | reverse complement strand
GTGCCCGGGCAGGGAACGAAGGCGATGGCGGTGCGACCGGTGTTGACTACCCCGTTGACGGCCTGTGCCCGCGTGGACCAGATGCTGCCCGAGAACAGTCCTCCGGTGATGCCGCCGCTGAGTGTTGCGGCGCTGTGGGCCAGCTTGGCCTTGGTCTGCGTCGGCAAGACGGTGACGAACACGGCGTCAGCCGAAGCACGTGCGCCGTTGGGTCCGGCCGCCCGCTTGCCCTCACCGAGCGAGATCCTCGCCACGCCGGGGATAATGAGTGTCCTCCCGGGTGCCGGGGCACGGAAATGCTGGACACGTCCGGGCGTCCGCAAGGTGATGTCGGCGATGTTGGTGGTGGTGCGCGCATGGAACCCGGTGCGGTTGTGGAAGGCCGTCGAGGTCGAGGTGACCCCCTCCAGCGTCAGCCTGCTCACCGCGAGGTCCAGAAGCGTCACTTGCGCGATCCGGTGGAACGCCCGGCTGGTGGTCACACCGTTGACCTGGCGCGTCGTGACGCGCGTTCTCAGTCCGTTCAGCACCAGACCGTTGCGCAGCCGTACCTGCGCCTGGTGGTTGGTGCTGGTGAGCCCGGCGCGGTTGGTGCAGCCGATCACCGCGTACGCCAAGCGGTCGGAGCGCGTAGGCACCCGGCCACCCTGCACCCGGGATGCGTATCCCATCGCGCCGAAGGCGAACTCAGTCGAGCGCGGGGCTGCCGAGGCAGGACCGCCGGCAGCCGCGAGCGATGATCCCTTCGCCGGGCCGGCAGCAGGTGCTCCCGTGGCGCTGGTCGTCCAAGGTCCCAAGACCAAGGTAGCGCCGACCAAGCCGGCGGTGACCTTGGCGGCGACTGATGGTGCAGATGTACGGATGTGCATGATGTCCCCTCGTACTGTGGCTATGAGTAGTGGCTCGATTACGAACAGTACAACGAGGGCGACCCGGAGCGGGCTACGAACGGCAAATCTAGTGAGGTGCCACCCCGCCGTGACCAGGCCTGATGCGCTCGAGGCGATGCAGCGGCTGGAGGATTGCGGCGTAGAGCGCGGTGCTGGTGCAACGGGTGGCACTGAAGACATGGGCGCCCCCGGCAGGATTCGAACCTGCGCCACCGCCTCCGGAGGGCGGTGCTCTATCCCCTGAGCTACGGGGGCTCGGGAAGCGCCAGCCAGGTTAGCAGCGCGACGCCGGCGGGCCGCAGCCACTAGCGTCGGGTTCGTGGGTGACGTGTCGTGAAGGTTCTGGTGGTCGACGACCAGGAGTCGATCCGGGCGCTGATCGTGCTGAACCTCGAGCTCGAGGGTTTCGAGACGGTACAGGCGCACGATGGCCGACAGTGCCTCGACATCGTCGAGCAGGAACGTCCGGACCTCATCGTGCTCGACGCGGGGATGCCGCGCCTCGATGGGATCTCGACGGTGCTTCGGCTCAGGGCTCAGCCCAGCACGGCGCACATTCCGATCGTGATGGTGTCGGCGGCAGCCCAGGGCCGTGACCTGGCCCGTGGGGCAGAAGCGGGCGTCGACGCCTACATCACCAAGCCGTTCGAGCCCGAGCATCTGGTGTCGACGGTCCGAGCGTTGACGGAGCGAACAGGGACGCAGGACGCGTCGATACCATGACCCGGTGACACCGGAACAGCTCGCACGGACGTTGATCGACGCCCTCTCCGCCTTGGTGGAGCGGGGCGTGGTCACGCTGCCCGACGGAGTCCCGGCCCAGGTCAAGGTCGAGCGGTCCAAGACCGACGGCCACGGCGACTACGCCACCAATGTGGCGTTGCAGCTGGCCAAGCGGGCCGGGCTTGCGCCACGCGAGTTCGCGGACCTGTTGGCGACAGAGCTGAAGGCTGCGCCCGGCATCGCCGGTGTCGAGGTGGCGGGCCCGGGATTCGTCAACATCACGGTCGAGGCCGCGGCGCAGGGTGCGCTCGCCCGCACGATCGTGGCTGCCGGCACGGGGTACGGCTCGTCCGACCGCTACGACGGCCAACGGATCAACCTGGAGTTCGTGTCGGCGAACCCCACCGGTCCGGTGCACATCGGCGGTGCCCGGTGGGCCCCGGTAGGAGACAGCCTGGCTCGTGTCTTCGCCGCCCTCGGCGCCGACGTGACCCGGGAGTACTACTTCAACGACCACGGCGCCCAGATCGACCGGTTCTCCGCATCCATGCTCGCGCTCTCGCGCGGCCACGAAGTCCCTGAAGGCGGATACGTCGGCGACTACGTCGTCGAGATCGTCGAACAGGTGACGGCCGCGCACCCTGAGGTCACGTCGCTGCCGGAAGATCAGGCCCGAGAGATCTTCCGGCGCGAAGGTATCGCGTTGATGTTTCCGCAGATCCAGCAGACGCTCCGCAGCTTCGGAGTCGAGTTCGACGTCTACTTTCACGAGAAGTCGCTGCACGACTGCGGCGCCGTCGAGCGCGCTATCGGTCGGCTGGCCGAGATGGGCAACACGTACGAGGCCGACGGGGCGCTGTGGCTGGGCACGAAGAGGTTCGGCGACGACAAGGACCGGGTGCTGGTCAAGTCCGACGGTGATCCGGCGTACATCGCCGGCGACTGCGCGTACTACCTCGACAAGCGGGAGCGGGGATTCGACCTCTGCATCATCATGCTGGGCGCCGACCACCACGGCTACGTCGCGCGGCTGATGGCGATGTGCCAGGCGTTCGGTGACACGCCGCACGAGAACCTCGAGGTCCTGATCGGTCAGATGGTCAACCTGGTGCGTGACGGCCAACCGGTCCGGATGGCCAAGCGCGCCGGCAACGTCGTGTTCATCGACGACCTGATCGACGCCGTGGGTGCCGATGCCGCGCGGTACGCCTTGGTGCGGTACTCGAGCGATTCGTCGATCGACCTCGACCTCGACGTATGGACCAGAGCGTCGAGCGACAACCCGGTGTACTACGTCCAGTACGCACACGCCCGGCTGTGCTCGATCCTGCGGAACGCCTCCGATCTCGGCCTGGCGCCGGCCGGGGCCGACTTCGACCCCGGTCTGCTGGCCCACGAGCGCGAGGGCGACCTGTTGCGGGCGCTCGCCGAGTTCCCGTCGGTCATCCAGTCGGTCGCCGAGCTTCGGGAGCCGCACCGGTTGGCGCGCTACCTGGAGGCGACCGCGGCCACCTTCCACAAGTTCTACGACGTGTGCCGGGTGCTGCCGCGCGGTGACGAGGAGGCGAACGACCTGCACGCGGCCCGGCTGTTGCTCGTGGACGCCACCCGGGTCGTCTTCGCGCGCGGGCTCGACCTTCTCGGCGTCACGGCGCCCGAGCGCATGTGATGCGAGCACACGAGGCCGGCGTGATGCACGCCGAGGCGGGTTGGAGGGGGCCGTCCTGGTTGCAGGCACCCGACGACCCGAACGCCCTGCTGGCGGGGTTATGGCCAGCGCACGTGTCGCGCGGTGACGACGGGCAGGTCACGATCGCCGGAGTCGCCGTGAGCGAACTTGCCGAGCGGTTCGGCACGCCGGCGTACGTCATCGACGAGGACGACTTCCGCGAACGAGCGCGGGCCTTCCGGGACGCGTTCGCCGGGGCTGACGTCTACTACGCGGGCAAGGCGTTCTTGTCGGTGGCGAGCGTGCGCTGGATTGAGGAGGAGGGATTGTCCCTGGACATCTGCACTGGCGGCGAGCTCGAGGTCGCGCTGCGCGCCGGACTCGACCCCGCTCGGATCGGCTTCCATGGCAACAACAAGAGTGACGCCGAGCTCCGGCGGTCTCTCGCGGTCGGCGTGGGTCGGGTGGTGGTCGACTCCGACACCGAGATCATCCGGCTGTCCGGTCTCGCCGCCGAGGCGGGAGTCGTACAGGCCGTCCTCGTGCGAGTCACGACCGGGGTGGAGGCCCACACCCACGAGTACATCGCCACTGCCCACGAAGACCAGAAGTTCGGGCTGTCCATCACCGATGGCGCCGCCTTCAATGCGATGCAGGCGGTGGAGGGCAGCGCATCCTTGCGCCTGGTGGGAGTGCACTCCCACATCGGATCGCAGATCTTCGACACCTCGGGGTTCGAGATCGCTGCCCGACGGGTGCTCGGCTTGTACGCGCGCGGGCTTGCGGCGGGCATGGCCTTGGGCGAGCTCGACCTGGGGGGCGGCTTCGGCATCGCGTACACGACTCAGGATGACCCGGCCACACCCGCCACCCTGGCTGCCGAGATCCGCGAGATCGTCGAGCACGAGTGCCGGGCGCTGGATATCGACGTGCCACGGCTGTCGATCGAGCCCGGTCGTGCGATCGCGGGGCCAAGCACCTTCACCTTGTACGAGGTCGGCACGGTCAAGGAGGTCGCGCTGGATGCGGGTGCGAGCCGGCTCTACGTCGCCGTCGACGGCGGTATGAGCGACAACATCCGGGCCGCGCTGTACGACGCTGACTTTTCCTGCACGCTGGCGTCGAGGGCATCCGAGGCTGCCCCGGTGCTGGCCCGCGTCGTCGGCAAGCACTGCGAGTCCGGCGACATCGTGGTCAAGAACGAGTTCCTTCCTGGTGACGTCACCGCGGGTGATCTGATCGCGGTTCCCGCGACGGGGGCGTACTGTCGCTCGCTCGCGAACACGTACAACCATGTGCCGCGGCCGCCGGTTCTGGCCGTTCGCGACGGCGAGGCGCGCGTGATCGTACGCCGCGAGACCGTGGACGATCTGCTGCGGTTGGACGTGCCGTCGTGACGCGCGGACGTCCGCGGCAAGCGAAAGGAACCAGGTGAGCACTCGTCCCATCCCGAGAGACGTGCCCGTACGGGTGGCGCTGTTGGGCTGTGGAGTCGTCGGGAGCCAGGTAGCTCGGCTCATCACCGAACAACGTGACGACCTGGCGGCCCGCGTCGGGGCACCCGTCCAGCTCGTCGGCATCGCCGTACGCCGTCCCGACCGGGTGCGTGCCGTCGGCGTGCCGGCTGACCTGCTGACCAGCGATGCGCTGGGTCTGGTCCGCGAGTCCGGGGCCGACGTGGTGATCGAGGTCATCGGAGGCATTGAGCCGGCCCGCTCCCTGATCCTGGCTGCGCTGGAGTCCGGCGCCTCGGTCGTCACGGCCAACAAGGCGCTGCTGGCCGCGGACGGACCGACCCTCTACGAGGCCGCGGCGGGTGCCGATCGGGACATCTACTTCGAGGCTGCGGTGGCCGGTGCCATTCCGATCATCCGGCCGCTGCGCGAGTCTCTCGCTGGTGACCGGGTGCGGCGCGTGCTCGGCATCGTCAACGGCACCACCAACTACGTGCTCGACCAGATGGATTCGCACGGTCTCGGCTTCGACGAGGCACTCGAGTCCGCCCAGTCCCTCGGGTACGCGGAGGCCGATCCGACCGCCGACATCGAGGGGTTCGACGCAGCCGCCAAGGCCGCGATCCTCGCCAGCCTTGCCTTCCACACCCGGGTCACGGTCAACGACGTCCACCGTGAGGGCATCACCGACATCACCGCTACCGACATCGCGTCCGCCCGCGACATGGATGCCGTCGTCAAGCTGCTCGCGATCTGCGAGAGCCGGGACGGGCCCGAGGGCACGACGGTGTCCGCGCGCGTGCATCCCGCGATGATCCCGCGCACGCACCCGTTGGCGAGTGTTCGGGAGGCATACAACGCCGTCTTCGTCGAGAGTGACGCTGCCGGTCAGCTGATGTTCTACGGTCCCGGTGCGGGAGGTGCTCCCACCGCCAGCGCAGTGCTCGGGGATCTCGTGACCTCGGCCCGAAATCGGCTGCAGGGCGTCACCGGAGCGGGAGAGTCGACGTACGCCGATGCGGTGATCGCACCGATCGGTGATGCTCAGACCCGTTACCACGTAGCGATCGACGTCGACGACAAGCCGGGCGTCCTGGCGTCGGTGGCTGAGCTCTTCGCTCAGCAGGACGTGTCGATCCAGACCGTTCGGCAAGTGGGTCGAGGCGACGAGGCCAGACTGGTCGTCGTGACGCACACAGCTGCGGACTCCGCCCTGGCAGCCACGGTCGAGGCTCTGCATTCGATGCCTTCTGTTCGCGAGGTGACCTCGGTGATGCGGGTAGAAGGGTCGGCGGAGTGACGGTGGCGGTGTCGCAGGCGCGGCCGTGGCGTGGAGTGATCCATGAGTACCGAGGGCGACTTCCGATCTCGGACGAGACCCCTGTCGTGTCCCTGTGTGAGGGCGGGACCGGTCTGGTGCACGCCGGTTGGTTGTCGGAACGGACCGGATGCGATGTGTGGCTGAAGGTCGAGGGCGACAACCCGACCGGCTCCTTCAAGGACCGCGGGATGACGGTGGCGATCTCGCTGGCGGTCGAACAGGGCGCCGAGGCCGTGGTGTGCGCCTCGACGGGAAACACGTCGGCATCGATGGCTGCGTACGCCGGACGAGCCGGACTCAAGGCGCTGGTACTGCTCCCACAGGGCAAGATCGCCCGCGGCAAGATGGCGCAGGCGGTCATGCACGGCGCGCAGATCATCGCAGTACGGGGCAGTTTCGACGACTGTTTGATGCTGGCTCGCGGGCTGGCGAAGGACTACCCGGTCGCGCTGGTCAACTCGGTCAACCCGGTCCGTCTCGAGGGTCAGAAGACTGCCGCCTTCGAGATCGTCGACGTCCTCGGGGACGCGCCAGACCTGCACGTACTGCCGGTCGGCAACGCGGGCAACATTGCCGCCTACTGGAAGGGTTTCGTCGAGTACGCTGCCGCGGGACAGGCGACCCGCCGGCCACAGCTGTGGGGCTTTCAGGCCGAAGGCGCAGCGCCGTTGGTGTCCGGTCAGGTGGTCAAGAACCCCGAAACCGTCGCCACCGCCATCCGGGTCGGTAATCCAGCCTCGTGGCTGCTCGCCGAGGCGGCACGAGACGAGTCCGGTGGGCGGATCGCGGCGGTCAGCGATGCCCAGATCCTCATGGCACAACGTGATCTGGCGCGGCGCGAAGGCGTGTTCGTCGAGCCCGCGTCGGCCGCCGGGGTGGCGGGGCTGCTTGCAGCGCACGCCGCCGGAGAGCTCGATCGCGGCCAGACGATCACGGTCACCGTCACCGGCCACGGGTTGAAGGACGTGGACACTCCGATCGACGCCTTGGCCCGTCCGGACGACGTCGTCGTCGACCCGGACGTCGACGCGGCCGCGGCGGCTGCTGGTCTGCTCGATGCGTGATCGCATCGGGGTGCGCGCCCGGGTTCGAGCTCCGGCCAGCAGCGCCAACCTCGGCCCGGGCTTCGACAGTTTCGGCCTGGCGCTCGGTTGGTACGACATGGTCGAGGCCGAGGTCTGCGCGCGGGGTCTACGGGTCGAGGTGACCGGGCACGGTGCAGCGACCATTCCTCGCGACGAGTCACATCTGGTGGTCACCGCGATGCGGGCCACGTTCACGGCGCTCGAGGTGACGCAGCCGGGACTGGAGCTGCATTGCCGCAACGTCATACCGCACGGCCGAGGGCTCGGGTCGTCGGCGGCTGCCATCGTGTCGGGAGTCTTGTTGGCAGAGCAGCTGGCCGGGCGTGAGCTCGGCGAGGCTCGCCGACTCGACCTGGCTGCCGCCCAAGAAGGTCACCCGGACAACGTCGCCGCGTGCTTGCTCGGTGGGTTCACGATTGCGTGGACCGAAGGGCCACGGTCACGGGCGTTACGCCTCGACGTGGACTCTCGGGTGTCGGCGAAAGTGTTCGTCCCTGGGACCCCGTTGTCGACCAGGACCGCGCGCGGACTGTTACCGGACGACGTACCGCACCGGGCTGCGTCGGCGAACGCCGCGAGGTCCGGCTTGTTGGCGGCCGCGATGACGCTGCGTCCCGAGGTGCTGCTCGCGGCAACGGCAGATCGTCTGCACCAGGACTACCGGCGTCCGGCGATGCCGGACACCTTGGCTCTCGTGGACGCGCTGCGCGAGGCAGGTGTCGCTGCGGTCGTCTCGGGGGCCGGTCCGACCGTACTTGCGCTGGTCACGCCGGACCAACCGGTCGACCTCGATGCCTGGACCAGGCCGGGGTGGCAGTCGCACGCTCTCGACATCGACGGCCAAGGGGCCCTCACCGACGCCGGCGGACCGTCTTCGCACTGACACGGAGCGCAGTGTCGTGGTGCGTGACGACAGGTGGCAGAGAGGATGCTACTGTCGTGCCCGCACCGCCTCCGCGTAGCGCGGTGCTCCCCCGGCGAGAAGAGCAGACCGCTCAGCGCATGCTTCTCGAAAACGGATTCCACGAAATCTTCTTGGAACGCCCGAACTGAACTCTTCCGCTCAGCGCTCGCCCGGGATTACATCTATTCAGGGGCGCACCTCTCGGTGCGCACCCCGACGTGGGAAGGACCTCACGTGACGCAGCATCCCGAAGCCACTCCCGACGACGTCGTCGACGCGCCTACGCGCTCGACGCGTGGCCGAGGAAGTGGCCTCAACGCCATGTTGCTTCCCGAGCTCAAGCAGCTCGCGGGAAGCCTTGGCATCAAGGGCCTCGGGGGCATGCGCAAGGGCGCGCTCGTCGAGGCCATCACCGCTCAGCAGTCCGCCGGCTCGAACCGTGCGGCAGCGTCCCAGGCGCCGGCACAGCGGGCGAGTGGTCACGACACGGAGCGCACCACGCGTCCGCAAGATGCGCCGGTCGAGCCGAGGAGCCGCGACGAGAAGGACCGCGGCAGTGAACCGGACGACAGCCGCAACCGTGACAACAACCGGAACCGTGACGACAACCGCAACCGTGACGACAACCGGAACCGTGACGACAACCGGAACCGTGACGACAACCGGAACCGTGACGATGGTCGTGGCGGACGGAGCCGGCGCCGCAACCGCAACCGGGACCGCACCCAGCCTCGAGACCGGGTGGGACGTCGCGACGGCGGTAACGAGCCCGACACCCAGATCAGCGACGACGACGTCCTGATCCCGGTCGCCGGAATCCTCGACCTGCTCGACAACTACGCGTTCGTCCGGACCAGCGGCTACCTTCCGGGGCCCAACGACGTGTACGTCTCGATGTCGATGGTGCGCAAGTTCGGGATGCGCAAGGGTGACGCCGTCACCGGCGCCGTCCGGCAGTTACGCGAAGGTGAGCGTCGGGAGAAGTACAACCCGATGGTGCGCCTTGACACTGTCAACGGCGCCGAGCCAGAGGCCTCCAAGCAACGGGTCGACTTCTCCAAGCTCACCCCGTTGTACGCCGCCGATCGGCTCAGGCTCGAGACCGAACCTGGTCTGCTGACGACCCGCCTGATCGACATCGTCGCCCCGATCGGCAAGGGCCAGCGCGGACTGATCGTCGCGCCGTCCAAGGCCGGCAAGACGATGGTGATGCAGGCGATCGCGAACGCCGTCACCACCAACAACCCCGAGTGCCACCTCATGGTCGTCCTCGTCGACGAACGTCCGGAAGAAGTCACCGAGATGCAGCGCGCCGTGAAGGGCGAGGTCATCTCCTCGACCTTCGACCGGCCCGCTGACGACCACACGACGGTCGCCGAGCTGGCGATCGAGCGGGCCAAGCGACTGGTGGAGCTCGGCCACGACGTGTTCTTGCTCCTCGACTCGATCACGAAGCTCGGTCGGGCGTACAACCTCGCTGCCCCGGCGAGCGGTCGGATCCTGTCCGGTGGTGTGGACTCGTCCGCGCTGTATCCGCCCAAGCGGTTCTTCGGCGCTGCGCGCAACATCGAGGACGGCGGTTCGTTGACCATCCTCGCCACGGCCCTCATCGAGACCGGATCCAAGATGGACGAGGTCATCTTCGAGGAGTTCAAGGGCACCGGAAACATGGAGCTGCGGTTGCGTCGCGAGTTCGCGAACAAGCGGATCTTCCCAGCCATCGACGTCGATGCCTCCGGCACCCGCCGCGAGGAGCTGCTGATGAGCAAGGAGGAGCTCCAGATCGTGTGGAAGCTCCGCCGAGTGCTGTCGGCCCTCGAGGGTCAGCAGGCGCTCGAGCTGTTGATCAACAAGCTGAAGTCGACCAAGAGCAACATTGAGTTCCTCATGCAGGTCAACAAGACGACCCCGACCGCGCAAGGGCTCGGAGTCACCGACGGCGATTGATTGTCGGACACCGACGGCGACTGATCGTCGAACGCGAACCCACCCAGGAATGTCCCGGCCGGGATTCGCGTTCAGACAGAGCCCGAGGGCATACTTGTCCGCCGGTTCCGGTTCACGGCGCACCGTCGGTGCGGCGACCCGGCGACCACTCGAGAGGACTGAAGGACATGAAGAAAGACATCCACCCGACGTACGTCGAGACCCAGGTCACGTGCACCTGCGGGAACTCGTTCACGACCCGTAGCACGAGCACCAGCGGCAGCATGCATGCCGACGTCTGCTCCAACTGTCACCCTTTCTACACCGGCAAGCAGAAGATCCTCGACACCGGTGGCCGCGTAGCCCGGTTCGAGGCCCGCTACGCCAAGAAGCAGACTGCCGCCAAGTAGTTCCGTCCGACGCCGACCTCTCGCACCACGGGAGGTCGGCGTCGTTGTACCCCCTTCGGTGCTTGGCTGGTCGAATACGCAACGTCCGCTGGTCGAGCCTGTCGGGACCACTTCCGGCCAGCCAGCACAGTGGTCTCGACTCAAGCTCGAGCAGCCGGGAAGTTCGACCAGCGGGAAGCTCGCCACGCGAAGGAGAGGTGGAGATGTTCGAGGCGGTACAGACGTTGGTCGACGAGCATGCCGACCTCGAACGCCAGCTCGCCGAGCCGGACGTGTTCGCCGACGCTGCCCGGAGCCGCCGCCTGGGTCGGCGCTACGCCGCGCTCACTGCCGTCGTGTCGACGTACGACGACTGGCGGGCGGTGCTCGACGACCTCCAGGCGGCCCGCGAGCTGTCGGCCGAGGATGCCTCGTTCGCCGACGAGGCGCACCGGCTGGACGTCCGGCGCGCCAAGCTCGAAGAGCGGCTCAGGCGTCTGCTGGTGCCGCGCGACGAGGCCGACGCCAAGGACGCGATCGTCGAGATCAAGGCCGGTGAGGGCGGGAAGGAGTCGGCGCTCTTCGCTGGCGACCTGATGCGAATGTACGTCCGGTACGCCGAGCGTCGCGGGTGGTCGACGGAACTGCTGGACGAGACGGTGAGCGACCTCGGTGGCGTCAAGAGCGCCACCGTCGCGGTGAAGGCCAAGGGCACCCCCGAACCCGGAGCGGCGCCGTACGCCCAGCTCAAGTTCGAGGGCGGCGTCCATCGTGTGCAACGAGTGCCGGTGACCGAGTCGCAGGGGCGCATCCACACCTCCGCCGCCGGCGTACTGGTGATGCCCGAGGCCGAGCCCGTCGACGTCACGGTGGATGAGAACGACCTCCGCATCGACGTCTTCCGCTCGTCCGGTCCCGGCGGCCAGAGCGTCAACACCACTGACTCGGCCGTCCGCATCACGCACCTTCCGACTGGCATCGTCGTGTCGTGCCAGAACGAGAAGAGCCAGTTGCAGAATCGTGAGCAGGCAATGCGCGTGCTGCGTTCTCGATTGCTGCAGCAGGCCCAGGACGAGCAGAATGCCGCCGACTCCGACGCGCGCCGATCCCAGGTACGCACCGTGGACCGCTCGGAGCGGATCCGCACCTACAACTTTCCCGAGAACCGCATCACCGACCATCGAGTCGGGTTCAAGGCGCACAACCTCGACCAGGTGCTCGACGGTGACCTCGACGCCGTGATCTCGGCCGTCACCGAAGCCGACCTGCAGGCGAGGTTGGCCGCGGTCGAGACGCCTGAGTCGTGACCACGCCGGCGCGCGCGCTCGTCGGTGACGCCGCCGACGTCCTCGAGCGGGCAGGAGTCGCATCGCCGCGCCACGACGCCCAGGCGCTGTTGTCGTACGTCACGGGTCTGTCGCCATCCGCGCTCATGACGTCGGACCCGGTCACGTCGGAGCAGGCGCAGGCGTATGACGCCTTGGTCGCGCGGCGCGCGTCCCGCGAGCCGCTGCAGCACCTGCTGGGCCACGTGGCCTTCCGGCACCTCGACCTCGAGGTGGGGCCGGGAGTGTTCGTTCCGCGACCCGAGACCGAGGTGATGGCAGGCGTGGCCATCGACGAGCTCCGCAGGCTGACCGCGTCGGGTTTGACCGAGCCGAGAGCGGTCGACCTCTGCACGGGGTCCGGTGCGGTGGCGCTGGCGCTGGCGACGGAGGTGCCGGGCGTACGAATGACCGCCATCGAGCTGTCCGAAGCCGCCGTCGGGTACGCACGGCGCAACGTGGCGGCGGCACAGGCACTGGTCGAGGTACGCCACGGCGACATGGCCGACGGCATCGACGACCTGGCCGGACAGGTCCACCTGGTCGCCGCCAACCCGCCCTACATCCCGCTGACCGCCTACGAGTCGGTCGAGCCCGAGGTCCGCGACCACGACCCGGCGCTGGCGCTGTGGTCCGGCGACGACGGTCTCGACGCGATCCGGGTGGTCTCCGACGTGGCCGCACGACTGCTCGTCGATGGCGGGTTGGTGGCGTGTGAGCACGCGGATGCCCAGGGGGAGTCGGCGTCGGCGGTCTTCGCCGGGATTGGACTGTGGCGGGAAGTCCGCGATCACGGCGACCTCGCGGGGCGGTCTCGCTTCGTCACCGCGCGGCGGGTCCGCCGACCGACACGGGCAGCCCCGTCGTCGTCGCCGGCGGCCCGAGCCGAGGCGACTGGCACCATGGTCCCGTGAGCGAGATCTACGACCTCGATGACCCGGCCCGCCGGTCAGAGGGCTTCGCGGCGGCGAAGCTGGCCCTGTCGGGCAGCGGGCTCGTCGTCGTCCCGACCGACACGGTGTACGGCGTCGCCGCCGACGCCTTCGACCCGGCAGGAGTGCGACGGCTGCTGCGGGCCAAGGGCCGCGGCCGCTCGAAGCCGGCACCGGTGCTGATCGGCTCGAGTGACACCCTGCGCGCGCTGGGCACCCATCTGACGCCGGAGCTGCGCACGCTCGCCGAGGTCTTCTGGCCCGGTGCGCTGACTTTGATCTGTCGCCAGCAGCCCAGTCTGCGCTGGGATCTGGGCGACGGCCGCTCGACGGTGGCGCTCCGGATGCCCGACCACGAGGACACCTTGGCGCTGCTCACCGACAACGGTCCTCTCGCGGTCAGTAGCGCGAACCTGACGGGAGAGCTTCCCGCGACCACGGTCGCTGACGCCGAGGAACAGCTCGGCGATGCCATCGACGTCTACCTCGACGGCGGCGAGACCGCCGGAGCCACCGCGAGCACCATCGTCGACGGGACCGGCGACGATCTCGTGCTCGTGCGCGAAGGCGCCATCACCCTCGAGCAGCTGCGTGAGCATGTGCCCTCGCTCGAGGTCGCCGAGACCGACTGATGCTCCAGTACCTTCTCGTCGCGCTCGTCGCGTTCGCCGCCACCTACCTGCTGGCGGTCGTCGCACGTGAGCTGGCGATGAAGGTCGGCGCGTACGCCCGGGTGCGTGACCGCGACGTGCACGAGATCCCGATCCCGTACTTCGGCGGCGTCGCCATGATGGGCGGTCTGACCGCGGCGTACGTCGTCGCCACTCAGCTTCCGCTGGCCTCTGGGGAGCTGGGCGACCAGGTGCTCAACGATGCCCGGGCCATCCTCATCGGCGGGGCGATCATCTGCCTGGTCGGTGTGCTGGACGACATCTTCGAGCTGGACGCGCTGACCAAGTTCGCCGGTGAACTGATTGCCGCCGGCGTCGTCGTGGTGCAGGGCCTTCAGATCGCGTGGCTCCCGCTTCCGGGTGAGCGGACCTTGTCGTCGTTCGCCATGGACGCGTCCCAGTCCGGTCTGCTGACAGTCTTCCTCATCGTCGCCACCGTGAACGCCGTCAACTTCGTCGACGGGCTCGACGGTCTCGCCGCCGGAGTTGTGGGGATCGGGGCCATCGCCTTCTTCACCTACGCCGTCCTGCTCGTCTTCATCAACGACCAGCAGCAGTCGGCGACCACTGCGGCCTTGTTGAACGCCGCCCTGGCCGGGGCGTGCTTCGGCTTCCTGCCGCACAACTTCTTCCCGGCGCGGATGTTCATGGGCGACTCCGGGGCACTGCTGATCGGCTTCGTCCTCGCGTGCGCCGCGATCAGCCTCACCGGGCAGTACCCGGTGTCGCGGATCGGTCAGGGACTCTTCGGTGACCAGGCGAGCCTGTTCCCGGGCGCCGTGGCCGTGCTTCCTCTCATCCTCCCGTTCGCCATCCTCATCGTGCCGCTCGTCGACATGGTGCTGGCGATCGTGCGTCGTACCCGTGCCGGCCGCTCGCCGTTCTCTCCCGACAAGCTGCACCTGCACCACCGGCTGCTCGAGATCGGGCACTCACACCGCCGGGCCGTGCTCGTGATGTATCTCTGGGCGGGGCTGGTGGCCTACGGAGTGGTCGTGATCGGCCTGTTCTCGGGTCTGTGGTCGCTGCTGGGCATCGCCGCGATGACCCTGGTGGCGACGTTGCTGACGTTCGGTGTGCCGGGCCGGAGCGGGATCATCAAGGCGGAGGACGGTACTGCGGCGCTCGATGGGTGAGCGGCCCGGTTCGCGCCTGGAGCCGCCGTCCCCTAGCGTGGGGCGTGCATCGCGAGTGGCTGACCTCGCGGCGCTTGTGATAGCGTTCACAAGCAGCTGAAGCCGTTACCGGTTGCACTCCCGAGAAACCATTTCGGCAGCACTCGCAAGGCCTCCAGACCAGCCGCCACGCTCCGACTGTCCACCCCGAGAAATCGAGGACGGCCGCCGTCATGACGACCGCACGCAGCACCGGCACCAGTGCCGACAGACAGAGCCTCGTGATGCGCTCGGCAGTCGCGCCGGGGCTGGTCGCTGCGATGGGTTGCACCATCATCGCCCTCGCTGTTGCCGGAACGCCGGGCTTGTTCGGTGCGCTCGTCGGAGCGGCGTGCGTGCTCGGCTTCTTCGGATTCGGGCAGCTCGTGCTCGAGGTCTTCCGGAGCATCACGCCGAGCATGTTGTTGGTGATCGCCTTGATGACGTACCTGCTCCAAGTGGTGGCGCTGCTGGCCGTCTACGCACTCTTCCAGGACAACCCGAAGTGGCAGCAAAGCATCTCGACGACCTCGCTCGCGGTAACCGCGATGGTCTGCACCATGATCTGGATGGCCGGCCTCGTCCATGCCGCCCGGCGCGAACGCATCCCCCTCTTCGAGACCTCCGAGAGCCGATGATGACTCGCGTCCTCGGTGTGCTCGGGCCGTTTCGGCACTGCTACAGTCGCGTGCGAAATGAGCGAACCTCCCCCGCAGAAACCACCGGGAGACCCCTGGGTGGCCTTCGGGTATCTGGTCGGGGGCGCGGCCTTCTACGGAGGACTGGGCTGGCTGCTCGACCGCTGGCTCGGAACCTCGTTCCTGCTCCCGCTGGGTGCGTTGTTCGGTATCGCCCTGGCGATGTACCTCGTGTTCAAGCTCTATCTGCACGCGTGATGGGCATGCGCCGGCTGGACGCGCACCAGCGTCCGACTCGAGAGGAGATCGTGTGACCGTCACCGGTCTGGTCCCGGTGGCTTCGGAGACCTTCGAACCACCTGGCCCGAGAGACTTCGACCTGCCACCAGTCTTCGGCGACTCGATTCTCTTCGCGAAACCCGCACTGCTGTTGGTGCTGTCGGCGATCGTCGTGCTCGGCTTCTTCTTGGTCACGACGCGTCGGATGGCCATGGTGCCGTCGAAGACGCAGTTCGCCGGCGAGCAGGCCTACGGGTTCGTACGCAACTCCATCGCACGCGACATCATCGGCACGAAGGACTTCCTCAAGTTCGTCCCGTGGCTCGTCGCGACTTTCTTCTTCATCCTGCTCAACAACCTCTTCGGGATCATCCCGTTCATCCAGTTCCCGTCGTTCTCCCGGGTGAGCTTCGCGTACGGGCTCGCCGCCCTGGTCTGGCTGCTCTACAACGGGCTCGGGGTCTACAAGCACGGTTTCTTCGGCTACCTCAAGCACGTCACGGTGCCGAACGGTGTGACCGGTCCGATCCTGGTCCTGATCATCCCGCTTGAGTTCTTCTCGACCGTCATCGTCCGTCCGGCCACGCTGGCCCTTCGTCTGTTCGCCAACATGTTCGCGGGCCACCTGCTGCTCATCTTGTTCACGCTCGGCGGCGAGTACCTACTGCTCGAGTCGAGCAACGTGGGCTACAAGGCAGTCGGCGTGGTGGCGTTCCTGCTCGCCGTGGCCATCAGCTTCCTCGAGCTGCTGGTGCAGTTCCTGCAGGCGTACGTCTTCACCCTCTTGACCGCGATGTACATCCAAGGCGCCCTCGCCGAAGAACACTGACGCTCACCACCAGCGACGCACCTGCGTCACGACGAAAGGAAATGCCGTGGACGGCAACCTGAACATGATCGGTTACGGCCTGGCCGCCATCGGCCCGGGTATCGGCATCGGTCTCATCTTCGCCGCGTACATCAGCGGCGTCGCCCGCCAGCCCGAGGCGCGCAGCACTCTGCAGGCGATCGCCATTCTCGGTTTCGCCCTCGCCGAGGCGCTCGCGATCATCGGTATCGCGCTGGCCTTCGTCCTTTAGCCACAGTCACCAGTCAGACATCGCGATCGACTTCCACGGACAAGGGCCTGAGTCATGAACCTGAGCTCCATCGCTGCCAGCCAGCTCGCCTCCGAAGAGGAGCCGAGCCCGCTGGCTCCGCACACGGCCGAGATCGTGCTTGCCATCGTCGTCTTCTTGATCCTGGTCTACCTGATCAGGAGGTTCGTCGTGCCGAGCTTCGAGAAGACGTTCGCGGAGCGAACGTCGGCGATCGAAGGCGGACTCAAGCAGGCCGAGACCAAGCAGGCCGAGGCCGACAAGGCCCTCGACGAGCTGAACCAGCGGCTGTCGGAGGCTCGGCACGAGGCGGCGCGGATCCGTGAGGACGCCCGCGAGCAAGGCGCCCAGATCATCGTCGAGATGCGCGAGCAGGCACAGGCAGAGTCGGCCCGGATCACCTCGCAGGGGCATGCGCAGATCGAAGCCCAGAAGCAGCTGGTGCTCACGCAGCTGCGCACCGAGGTGGGCACGCTCGCGACAGGTCTCGCCGGACGCATCGTCGGAGAGTCGCTCGAGGACGAGGCACGGCAACGCCGCACGGTCGAGCGGTTCATCGCCGAGATCGAGAACCAGCCGTCGAGGCCGGGCTCGTGATGCGTGGCGTCTCTGCAGACTCCTGGGCGGCGAGTGTCGCGGAGCTGGACCAGCAGGCCGAGTCGGGAGACGCTGTCCAGGTGGGGCAGCTGGGCAGCGACATGTTCGCGGTCCATGACGTGTTGACCGTCGAGCCATCGCTGCGTCGGGCACTGACCGACCCCTCCGCGCCCACGGAGGCCAAGACGGGACTCGTCTCGGGCGTCTTCTCCGGAAAGGTCGCCGAGCAGACGGTCACCGTGCTCGAGACCGTCGCCGGGCAGCGTTGGTCCAGCACGAGTGACTTCGTCTCCACCGTCGAGCAGCTCGGAGTCATGGCGTACGTCATCGCCGCCGATCAGGAGGGCCAGCTCTCGGCGCTCGAGGACGACCTGTTCCGCTTCGGCCGGGTCGTGAGCGCCAACCCGGCGCTGCGGGACGCGCTGACCAACAAGCAGGTCGCTGTCGGCCACCGTCAGGAGCTCGTGACCGACCTGCTGAGAGACAAGGTGTCGGCACCGGCCGTCCGGCTGGTCGTGCAGGCCGTCGCGTCTCGGCACCAGTCGTTGGAGATGGCACTCGAGGAGTACCAGAAGGTTGCCGCCGACCGGCAAGCGCGAGTCGTCGCGCTGGTGCGCTCGGCCGTGGAGCTCACTGATGACGAGAGAACTCGGCTCGCGGCAGCTCTCGGGCAGCTCTACGGCCGCGACATCCACCTCAACACGGTCGTCGATCCAGACGTCCTCGGTGGCATCAAGGTCCAGATCGGTGACGAGGTGATCGACGGCACCGTCGCCGGCCGTCTCGACGACGCACGACGACGGATCGCCGGCTAGCGCGCCGACCGGACGGCAGGACACCGCAAAAGACGCACGAATGCACCACCTGAGAACAGACCACAGTTTCCACAGCAGCCAAGAGAGCAGGTACGAACCCCATGACGGAGCTCACGATCCGTCCGGACGAGATCCGGGACGCGCTGCAGCGATTCGTCTCCGACTACCAGCCTGACGCGGCCAGCCGCGAGGAGGTAGGTACTGTCGCCGAGGCCGGCGACGGCATCGCCCGCGTGCAGGGGCTGCCTTCGGCCATGGCCAACGAGCTGTTGGAGTTCGAGGACGGCACCTTGGGCCTGGCGCTCAACCTCGACACCCGCGAGATCGGTGTCGTCGTGCTCGGCGACTTCTCCGGCATCGAGGAGGGCCAGACGGTCCGTCGTACCGGCGAGGTGCTGTCGGTCCCTGTCGGCGACGGATACCTCGGCCGAGTCGTCGACCCACTTGGCAACCCGATCGACGGGCTCGGTGAGCTCGAGACCGACGGTCGCCGTGCGCTCGAGCTGCAGGCGCCATCGGTCGTGGAGCGCAAGAGCGTTCACGAGCCGCTGCAGACCGGTGTCAAGGCGATCGACGCGCTGACCCCCATCGGTCGCGGTCAGCGCCAGCTGATCATCGGCGACCGGCAGACCGGCAAGACCGCGATTGCGATCGACACGATCATCAACCAGAAGGACTACTGGGACACCGGTGACCCGGAGCAGCAGGTCCGCTGCATCTATGTGGCAATCGGCCAGAAGGGGTCCACCATCGCCGCAGTGCGGGGGTCCCTGGAGGATGCCGGCGCCCTCGAGTACACGACGATCGTGGCGGCGCCGGCCTCGGACTCCGCCGGCTTCAAGTACCTCGCGCCGTATACCGGCTCTGCCATCGGTCAGCACTGGATGTACGCCGGCAAACACGTGCTGATCATCTTCGACGACCTCACCAAGCAGGCCGAGGCCTACCGTGCGGTGTCGCTGCTGTTGCGCCGCCCGCCCGGGCGCGAGGCCTACCCCGGAGATGTGTTCTACCTGCACAGCCGATTGCTCGAGCGCTGCGCCAAGCTCTCCGACGACATGGGCAAGGGCTCGATGACGGGCCTTCCGATCATCGAGACCAAGGCCAACGACATCTCGGCCTACATCCCGACCAACGTCATCTCGATCACCGACGGCCAGATCTTCCTGCAGTCCGATCTGTTCAACGCCAACCAGCGACCCGCGATCGACGTCGGTGTGTCGGTCTCTCGCGTGGGTGGTGACGCGATGATCAAGGCGATGAAGAAGGTCACCGGCTCGCTGAAGGTCGACCTGGCCCAGTTCCGCGCCATGGAGGCGTTCGCGATGTTCGCCTCCGACCTCGACGCGGCGTCACGCCAACAGCTCGACCGCGGTCAGCGGCTGATGGAGCTGCTCAAGCAGCCGCAGTACTCGCCCTTCCCGGTGGAGGAGCAGACGGTGTCGATCTGGGCCGGCACCACCGGCAAGCTCGACCCGGTACCGACCGAGGACGTCCGCCGGTTCGAGCGGGAGTTCCTGGACTTCCTTCGCCGCGAGCGCAGCGGCGTGC
>Ga0136617_10001717_pt1 | contig 19425 bp, 23 predicted proteins | sample AntDrymUQ3222106_2_FD_129672 | JGI IMG/M metagenome (GOLD analysis project Ga0136617, IMG submission 129672) | Polar desert sand microbial communities from Dry Valleys, Antarctica - metaG UQ322 (21.06) | ecosystem: Environmental > Terrestrial > Soil > Desert | place: Antarctica: Dry Valley... | reverse complement strand
TGAGCCGTTCGGCGATCTGGGTCTTCTGCTCGGGCGTGAAGACGCCCTCGATGACCTTGACGTTGATGAGGGGCATGGGCCGCTCCTTGTTGCGGTGGACGATGCCCGGAGTCCACCAGCCCTCCGTGTGACGGCGCGTGTGATCAGCCGGCGGCGGCCAGCTCGGCGTGCAGGACCGCGTTGTCGATGGCCTCGCCCAGCAGACGGGCGGAGGCGACGCTGCCGGGATCGCCGAGCGCCGCGCGGTGCAGCGCGGCCCGCACGACGAGCTCGCGCATGTCGCCGCGGGCGGCGAGCCGCTCCAGCTGGGCCACGTGCTCGCGGGCATCGGGCGCGGCGTCGGCGATCGCGACCGCGGCGAGCGCCTCCAGGCAGTAGGCATGGACCCAGACGTAGGGATCGGCCACCCGGACGGCACGGACCGCCGCGTCGCGCAGGCACGCCAGCGCGGCGGCGCGCTCGCCGGCCGCCTCGTGGACGAGGCCCTTCGCGCGGGCGGCCATCGCCTCCCAGCAGGGGTCGGCGAGGCGGCAACCGAGCGCGAAGGCGTGGTCGAGCAGCGCGGCGGCGAGCTCGGGCTCGTGCTGGCGCAGCGCCACCTCGGCCCTCAGCGCCTCGGGGAAGGGCTGGAACGCCACCCATCGCTCCTCGCGCACCAGCGCGAGCGAGTCGTCGAGCGCCTCGACGGCGTCGGGCAACTGGCCGCGCAGCAGCCGCGCACGGCCGAGGATCGCCAGCGACCATGCCGCCTGGCGGACGTCCCCGCAGCGCCGCGCGATCGCGACCGACTCGCCGAGCAGGGCGATCGCCGCCTCGTAGTGCGCGCGGTCGGAGAGGGCCATGCCGCGCACGCCGAGCACGGCGGCGCGCTCGTCCTCGTCGTCCGCCAGCCGACCGGCCCGCAGCAGCCACCGCCCCGCCGACACTCCGCGCCCGGCCTGGACCTCGACGAACCCGAGCTCACGGCAGAGCTTGCCGGCGACCGCGCGGTCGCCGCCGGCCTCGGCGAGCACGAGCGCCTCGTGCAGCACCGCCGCGCCCTCCTCGTCACGACCGCGGACGGCGTGCACCAGCGCGACCCCGAGCGCGGCCAGCGACCGCGCGAGCAGCGCCGGGTCGCCGACGCCGCGCGCCTCCGCGCACGCCTGTCTCAGGCACGCGACGCCCGGCTCTACGGCGCCGGCGTCCATGGCCGCGCGGCCCGCGTCGAGCTGGCCCATGGCGGCCGCGCGATCGCCGACGGCCGGCGGGCTCCCGGCGCCCTCGTCGGCCGCCCGGCGCACGCGTGGATCGGGCGCGCGCCCCAGCTCGCGGCGGAACAGCACCTCACAGGCGTTGGCGTGATGGCGCGCGGCGCCGGCCTCGCCCGCCCTCGCGAGGCATCGCACCAGCAGCTCGTGCACGCTCTCGTCGAACGCGTTCAGCGCGAGCGCCCGCGCCGCCAGCGCGGCGCCGTCGAGGGGGAGACCGGCCGCCAGCGCCCCCAGCGCCGCATCCCTCAACACGGCCTCGCACATGCCCGCCAGGCGCCGGCGCTCCACCAGCAGCCAGGAGTCGAAGACCGCCCCGGCGGCGGGATCGACTCCCTCCAGCAACTCGCCGCGGACGAGTGCGGGATCCGGGTCGCCGGAAGCCAGCGCGAGCACGTCGACCGCGGCACCGGGCGGCAGCCCGGGCTCGAGCAGATCTCCGCGCAGCCCGTCGGCGACGCCGAGCGCGCGTCGCAGCTGCGCCAGCGTCCAGCGCAGCGCCCCGAGAGGGTCGTCGGCATCGGCGAAGATCAGCTCGGCCAGCCGCGCCCGCGCGACCCGTCGCTCGGCCAGGACCAGATAGGCCAGCACGGCCCACGCCTTGTGACCACGCGGCGGCGCGGCGATGACGCCGTCGCGCTCGATCTCCGGCCGTCCCAGTAGGCGGATCACGAGCGTCGACACGAGACCTGGATCGTAGACCGCCCGCGGGCGACCGGAGCACCGCGCGACCTAGAGGATCCCGCTGACGGTCAGAGCGAGCGCGAGCAGCAGGAGCGCGACGAGGACGAGCGCCGCGATGCGCGGTGCCCAGACCTGCAGGGCGGTGCGGTCGCCGGACGCCTCGCCGAGCGGGTGCGCGGCGACGGCCGCCGGCTCGGGGTGGCCGCGGATGGCGGTGGTCCGGCGCTCGGCGGGCGGTGGCATGCGCGCCGTGGTGTCGTCGTCCGGGACGGCCTGGAAGGGTGCCGTCGCCTGCGGGTCCGGCGGGCGCCGCGCCTCCGAGCGGCGGCTGGCGGCGGCGCGCAGGCGCTCCGCCTCGGCGGACGCCTGCCGGCTCGCCTGCCGCAGCCGCTGGTTCTCGGCGACCGCTTCGGCGTGCGCCTCGCGGAGCCGCTCGGCCTCGGCGGCGGTGGTGGCCGCCGCCTCGCGCTGGCGGCCGGCCTCGGCTCGCGCCTCCGCGTCGGCGGCGCGGAGGCGCTCGAGCTCGGCGCCCTGGCCCTCGCGCTCGCGGCGCAGCGCCTCGCGCAGGTGGCTCGCCTCGGCGGAGGCCTGCTCGGCGCGCTCGCCGGCGTCCACCGCCTCGGCGGCCAGCGCCTCCAGCCGCTCCGCCGCCTGATGCGCGGCGGCGCGCAGCTGCTGGGACTTCTCGTCGTGGCGCTGGCGCAGGCGGCCGAGCTCGAACCGCGCGCCCGCGAGCTCGCGCTCGAGCTGCTGGTGGCGCTCGAAGGCGGGTCGGCGGCTCGCCGCCGGACGCACGTCCATCTCGGCGCGTGGCGCCCCGGAGGCGGCCGGGGCCGCCTTCGCCGGCGCCGGTGCTTTGGCCCGGGGCGCCTTCGCGGCCGCGGCGGCCGGGGGCGCCTTCGCCGGCTCCGGCCTGCGGCGGCCGCGCCGCGACCCTCCCGGCGGCGGGAGGTCGACCGTCAGCGCGCCGACCTCCAGCTCGGCCTTGCTCACGCCGTCCGTCGGGCCGTCCCACGGGAACGCGGCGATCCAGGACTCGTTCTCGTCCGCCTGCCACGGCTTGTGCTCGAGCATCGCCAGCAGCCGCCGGCGGCGGCCCTCGAACTGCACGGTCAGCACCGGCCGGATGAAGCGCCGCCCGCGCACGCCGAACCAGCGCCCCTCGACCTCCAACCGATCGGGTCCGGACCACTGGAAGCGCTCGAGCTGGAAGCCCGTCTGCTCCGTTGCGACGATGTCGGAAGCGCTCATCAGCGGGTATTGTCCTCGATCAGGGCCTTCAGCTCGTCGACGGCGTCCGACACCTGTCCTTCCACGTTGTCCTTGAGCTGCGCGCCCTGCTGGACGCCGTCGGCGGCGGCCTGGTAGAGCGCGATGCCGCCGGCCACCAGCGCCAGCACCAGCAGCAGCCCCAGCCACAGCTTGACGCCGCTGCCGCGCCTGCGCGCCGGTGGCGGCGCCGAGCGAGCGGGGCGACGGCGGGCCGGGGAGACCGATGGCCCGCCCGCCCGCTCGCGCCTGCGCGGCGGCGGCGCGTCCTCCTGCAGCGGCTCGAGCCGGCGGCGCGGGCGTTCGCGCGGCGGCATGGCGGTGGTGGCCTTCGTGCCGGCCAGGCTGCGGGTGGACTCCGTGTCGTCCATCGCCCAGGTGCTTTCCGTGTCACGCCCCGGAGCCCTGCCCGGACCCCTACCCTGCAGCGCGTCCGCCAGCGCCTGCTCCATCTCGGAGGCGTCGGCGTAGCGGTGCTCGGGATCGCGGTGCAGCGCGACCATGATCGCCTCCGCCAGCGGCTGCGGGACGTCCGGGTTGAGCTCGTCGAGCCGCGGCGGCGGGTTGGTCTCCTGCAGCCGCGCGAGGTCGGTCAGCGACGCCGCCTCGTAGGGCAGGCGGCCCGCCAGCAGCTGGTAGGAGACGACGCCGAGCGCGTACACGTCGGAGGCCGGGCCGGCGGGCTCGCCGCGCGCCTGCTCTGGCGAGAGGTAGGCCGCGGTGCCGAGCACGGAGCCGACCTTGGTGATGTCGGACTGCTCGGCCGCCTTGGCGATGCCGAAGTCGGCCAGCTTGACCGCGTTGTCGCGGCTGCGCAGCAGGTTGCCGGGTTTGACGTCGCGGTGCACGACCCCGTTGCGGTGTGCGTAGTCCAGCCCGCGGCACGCCTGCGTCAGCACGTTGACGGCGTCGCGCGGCGACAGCGGGCCGTGGTCGCGCAGGATCTCGGCGCACGACTCCCCGTCCACGTACTCCATGACGATGTAGTTGCGCGACGTCGCGTCGTCGAGCCCGAAGTCGAACACCTGGACCACGTTGGGGTGCACGAGCCGCGCGGCGGCCAGCGCCTCGCGGCGGAAGCGCGACACGAAGCTCGCGTCCTCGGCCAGGTGCTCGGCCAGCAGCTTGACGGCCACGTAGCGCTCGAGCCGCGAGTCGAACGCCAGCTGGACGGTCGCCATGCCGCCGACGCCCAGGCGGTGCTCCAGGCGGTAGCGGTCGGCGAAGAGCTGGTCGTCGGTCATCCGTCGTCGTCCTCGGGAGCAGGGACACCGCCGTCGCCCGGAGGTTCCACCGTGACCGCGGGCGTCGGCTCCGGCGCGGGCGTCTCCGTCGGCTCCGGAGTCGGCGTCTCGGTGGGGTCCGGGGTGGGGGTCTCCGTCGGCTCCGGGGTCGCCGTCTCCGCGGGCGTGGGGGTGGGCGTGGGCGTCTCCGCGGCCTCGCAGTCGCGGTCCAGGCGGCTCTCGATGTGCTCGAGCCACTCGCGCAGGTTCGCCCGCAGATCGTCGTCGACGCGGCGCGGCAGCTCGCTCACCTGCTGGTTCGCGGCGGCGATCGCGGCGCGCGCCGTGTCCGGGTCCTCGTCCGCGCACGCGCCGGCGATCTCGTCGACGGTCGCCGTCAGCTGACCGGCGCGGGCCTGGGGGATGAGCTCGGGCTCCTCGCTCCCGCAACCGGCCGTCAGGGCCGCCAGGAGCAGCCCGAGCGCAAGGGTGGGGCGGCATCGCATGCGCGCCGTGAAGGCTAGCGCCCGCTACTGCCCGTACTGGAGCCGCTCGGCCAGCGAGTCGGGCAGGTTGGCGGCGCGGATGGCGGCCATCGCGCCCGCGACGTCGTACTCCGCGCGCCGGTAGCCGGCCGTCCAGCGCTCCGTGTCCAGCAGCAGCCAGGCGGCGCGCGGGTCGCCGTCGCGCGGCTGGCCGGTGGAGCCGGGGTTGATCAGCCAGCGTCCGGCGCCGACGTCGAGGTCGGTCCCGGCCTTGCGCGTCGTGCCCGTCGCCGCCCTGCCCTCCTGGCGGTCGAAGGAGAGCGCCACGTGCGAATGGCCGATCAGCGACACGCGGAACTCGGTGGCGTCGAAGCACAGCTCGGCGGTCAGGCCGGACAGCACGTACTCCCAGACGGGGTCGCGCGGCGAGGCGTGAAACAGCCCCACGCCCACTGCGCTGCCCGCGGGCTCCAGCGCGAGCAGGAACTCGCGCGTCTCGGGCTCGATGACGTCGCGCGTCCACTGCGCGGCGAGCGCCGCGCCGCGCGAGAACTCCTCCAGCGAGAGCACGTCGACGACGGCCAGGTCGTGGTTGCCGGCCAGGCAGACCGTGCAGTGCCGGCGGGCCAGGGCGACCGAGGCGTCCGGGTCGCCGCCGTAGCCGACGAGGTCGCCGAGGCACCACAGCTCGTCGGCGCCGTCGCCCTCGGCGGCCGCGATCACGGCCTCGAACGCGTGCCGGTTCCCGTGGATGTCGGATGCGATGGCGACCCGCATGGCGGCGTATCGTGTATTCGGTGCCGGTGCGGCTCCGCCTCCCCATCGCCATCGTCGCTGCGCTGGTGGTGGCGGAGGCCGCGGTGCTGGTCATGCGGCCTCGCGGCCTCGTCGAGCCCCTCGACGTCGCGTCGCGAGCCTACTTCAGCGCAGCCCAGGTCGAGCGGGCCGAGACGTTCCGCCGCGGGCAGCTGTGGCTGTTCGGTGCGCAGACGGCGCTGGAGCTGGGCCTGCTGGTGCTGATCGTGCGCCGCCCGCCGCGCCGGCTCCTGCGTGAGCGCCGGCGGCAGGTGCTCGCCGGCGCGGTCGCGGCGGCGGCGCTGTCGGCCACGCTGACGGTCGCCACGCTGCCGCTGCGCGTCGTCTCGCGCGAACGTGCGCGCGATGTCGGGCTGGTGACCCAGGGCTGGGTCGGCTACGCCGGCGACGTGGCCAAGAGCACGGCGATCGGCGCCGGCCTCGCCGGCGCGGGCGGGGCGCTGCTGGTGTTCGGCATGCGCCGCTTCCGGCGCGGCTGGTGGGCGCCGGCCGCCGCCGTGATCGTCGGCTTCGGCGTCGTCACGACCTACGTCACCCCGGTGGTCCTCGACCCGCTGTTCAACACGTTCACAGCGTTGCCGGCCGGCGAGACCCGCACGGCGGTGCTCGAGCTGGCCCGCCGGGCCGGCGTCGACGTGGGCCAGGTCTACGTGATGGACGCCTCGCGGCGCACGACGGCCGCCAACGCCTATGTCGCCGGGCTTGGGCGGACCAAGCGGGTGGTGCTCTACGACAACCTGCTGGCGGACTTCGAGCCCGCCGAGGTCCGGCTCGTGGTCGCCCACGAGCTGGGCCACGTCCGCTACCGCGACGTGCCGCACGGGCTGCTGTTCCTGGCGATCGTGGCCCCGTTCGGGATGCTGGCCGCCGCGCGGCTGGCGGAGCGTGTGGGGCCGCGCGACGCGCTCGGCACGGCGGCGGCGGTGCCCGCCGTGGTGCTCGGCGTCGGCGTCATGGCCCCGGCGATCACCTTCACCTCCAACCAGCTCTCGCGCGCGGTCGAGCAGCGCGCCGACGCCTACTCGCTCGAGCTGACGGGCGAGCCGGAGACGTTCGTCGCCTTCCAGCGGCGGATCACGCTCCAGAACGTCTCCGATCCCGACCCGCCGGCCGCCACCCACTGGCTGCTGGGCACCCACCCGACGACGATCGAGCGGATCGGCCTGGCCGAGCGCTTCGGCGCCGGGTCTACGACTCCGGCTCGGAGCGGCGCGGCGGAGCCTCCGGGAGGTTCTTGATCCCCTGGGTCGTGCGCCACTTGGACCAGTTGTCCTCCATGGCGTCGATCAGCTCGCGCATGAACTTCGGCGAGAGGTTCAGCCGCGCCACCACGACGCCGGGGACCTCGCCCTCCTCGACCTCGTGGTCAACGCGCGCGAACGTCACGCTGAACTCGTAGTCGGAGTGCGAGACGTTGGCGAAGTTCGCATAGGACCCGGCCATCGTCTCGGGCGACGTGTGCAGGTTGAACTGGCGCTCGGGTCCCTCGGAGGACATCCACACCTAGTATCGCGCAGGTGCGCTACACCGTGCTGGCCGTCGGAAGGGGGCGGCCTCCGTACGCCGACGACGTGCAGCACTACCAGCGGCTGCTGGCTCGCCAGGCGCGCGTGGAGGTGATCGAGGTGGCCGACGACGAGGCGGTCGCCCGGCGCCTGCCGCCGCGCGCCTACGTGTCACTGCTCGATGAGCGCGGCAGCGCCTACGACTCGACGGCCTTCGCTCGCTGGCTGGAGGCCCGCCGGCAGGCCGGGCGCGATGTCTGCTTCGTGGTCGGCGGGCCGTTCGGCAGCGCGCTGGAGCGCTGCGACCACCGGCTCTCGCTCGGGCCGCTGACGCTCCCGCACCAGCTCGCGCGCGTGGTACTGCTCGAGCAGCTCTTCCGTGCCCACAAGATCCTCGCGGGCGAGCCGTACCATCACTGACCGTGACGCCGATGGATGACCTGCGCGCCGCCGTGGAGGCCGCCGCCGCCGACCTGCGCGACGGCGCCGCGGCGGCGGGCACGCCGCCCACGCTGGAGCGGCCGAGGAAGGCCGGCTTCGGCGACTTCTCGACCAATGCGGCGATGCTGCTGGCGCCCGCGCTGAAGGCGCCCCCGCGCGAGATCGCCGAGCGGCTGGGAGAGGCGCTCGGCGCGCGGCTCGGCGCGCAGCTCGAGCGCGTCGAGGTCGCCGGCCCCGGCTTCCTCAACATCTTCCTGGCCGACGCGTGGTACACCGCGGCGGCCGCCCACGTGCTGGCCGCGGGCGACGGCTACGGCGGCGGGCAGGCCGACCCGCTCGAGCGGGTCCAGGTCGAGTTCATCTCCGCCAACCCCACCGGCCCGCTGACCGCCGCCAGCGGTCGCCACGGCGCCTACGGGGACGCGCTGCGGCGGCTGATGCGCTTCATGGGCCACGACGTCGAGGGGGAGTACTACTTCAACGACACGGGCGCCCAGATCGACCGACTCGGGCAGTCGATCGCCGCACGCGCCCGCGGCGAGGCGCTGCCCGAGGACGGCTACCAGGGCGAGTACGTCAGCGAGCTGGCCGCGCAGATCCCGGGCGCGGCCGAGCTGAGCGCCGAGCAGCTCTCCGGCGAGGGCGTGGCGCGGCTGATCGAGCGCATCCGGACGACGCTCGCCGAGTACCGCGTCGAGTTCGACCGCTGGTTCGAGGAGCGCTCACTGCACGACGGCGATCCCAGCCCCGTGCAGCGCGCGCTCGACCGCCTGCGCGAGCAGGGGCACGTCTACCGTGCCGACGGCGCGCTGTGGCTGCGCACCACGAGCCTGGGCGGCGACCAGGAGGACCGCGTGCTCGAGCGCTCGAGCGGCGAGCCGACCTACTTCGCCTCCGACGTCGCCTACCTGGAGTCCAAGCTCGAGCGCGGCTTCGAGCGCATGTTCATCGTGCTCGGCTCCGACCACCACGGCTACCTGCCGCGCATGCGCGCCGCCGTCGCCGCCCTGGGCGCCGACCCCACGCGGCTGGAGATGCCGATCCTGCAGTTCGTGCACATCGTCGAGCGCGGCGAGCGCTCCTCGATGTCCAAGCGCCGCGGCGACTTCATCACGCTCGACGACCTGATCGCCGAGATCGGCGTCGACGCCGCGCGCTTCTTCATGTTGCAGCGCTCGCACGACTCCACGGTCGACCTCGACCTCGACCTCGCGCGCGAGCAGTCGGCCGAGAACCCCGTCTACTACGTCCAGTACGCGCACGCGCGGATCGCTTCCGTGCTGCGCAAGGCGGGCGAGGCGCGGGTGCGGGAGGCGCTGGCCGCCTCGCACGGCGAGCTGGCGCTGGAGCCGGCCGAGCGCGAGCTGGTCAAGAGGCTGCTCGCGTTCCCGGCGGAGATCGCCGAGGCGGCCGCGCGGCGCGCCCCGCACCGGATCGCCACCTACGCGCTCGAGCTGGCCCAATCCTTCACGGCGTTCTACCGCGACTGCCGCGTGGTCGGCGCCGAGCCGGAGGCGCTCGAGGCCTTCCGGATCGGCCTCAGCGTCGCCGCCAAGCGGACGATCGCGCGCTCGCTGGACCTGCTCGGGGTCTCCGCGCCCGAGACGATGTAGGCGGCTACAGCTCGCCGAACACGTTCAGCCCGACCGAGTCCAGCGCCTGCTGGGCCTCGATGTTGAGCCGGGTCAGCTCGCCGGTGAACAGCAGCACGCCCATCGCGATCAGCACCAGGCCGGAGACGGCGGTCACGACGAGATAGCGGTCGCGCAGCCAGCGGAAGGCCGCCGTGGCGCGGGTGAAGGCGACCGCGGCGAGCAGGAAGGGCACGGCGAGGCCGAGCGAGTAGAACAGCAGCAGGACGCCGCCCTGCGCGACGGTGTCCGACACCGAGGCGGCGGTCAGGATCGAGCCGAGCGTGGGGCCGACGCACGGCGTCCACGCGAACGCGAACGCCGCGCCGGCGACCAGCGGCCCGCCCGACCCGGCGCGCGAGATCAGCGCGTCCGGGCGCCACTCCCGGTTGAGCCGGTCGACGAACGGCGTCAGCAGGAAGAAGACCCCGAGCGCGATGATCACCCCGCCGGCCACCTTGTCCAGCGTGCCGCGGCCGTCCTGCAGGACCGAGCCGAGGCTCGTGGCGGTCATCCCCAGCGCGACGAAGACGACGGTGAAGGCGAGGCAGAACACCAGCGCGGGGAGCAGGATCCGCCGCAGCGTGCGGTCGCCGCCCTGGATCTCGGTCAGCGACACGCCGGACACCGCGGACAGGTAGCCGGGCACCAGCGGCAGCACGCAGGGGGAGATGAAGGAGACGAAGCCGACTGCGAACGCGGCGAGGACGGTGGTGTCGACCCCGCCGCTCACCGGTCGAATGCTGCGAGGTCGGCGTCGAGGCGGCGGGCCTCGTCGGGGTCGAGCGGCTCGGGGCCGTCCTCCGGGCCCGGCTCGTCGGGCCGGCGGGCGCGCCAGCGCAGCGCGGCGGCGCCGACGCCGAGCAGCGCGAGCAGCGACAGCGCGCCCGGGACCAGCCACGCGGCGACGTCGAACCCGCCGCCCTCGGGCACGGCGAGCACCCGCGGGCCGTACTCCTGCACGAGCGCCGCCTTGATCTCGGCCTTGCCCTTGCCCTCGGCGATGCGGCGGCGGATGAACTCACGCTCGCGCTCGGCCACCGGCGAGGTGGAGACGTTCAGCGCGGTGCCGCACTCCACGCACATCACCTCGTCCTCGACGTCGGGCAGCGTCGTCCGCGCCTCGGCGGCCAGGGCGGGCGGCGCGAGTGCGAGCGCCAGCAGCAGCAGCGGCAATGCGAGCACGATCCTCACACCCTCAAGCGTATCCCTGCCGGTTACCATGGTCCTCGACCCCGCGGGCGTTGTCCAATGGCCAAGACGGTGGCTTCCCAAGCCACAGATGGGGGTTCGATTCCCCTCGCCCGCTTCGCCGCCTCGATGCTCAGAGCCAGCGTTCGGTGCCGGCCAGGCCACCGGGGTTGGCACGCATGACCGTTTCGATCTCGTCGGCCAGCGCGGTGCTGGCCGCCTTGGTGCGGGGTCGCGTGGACGGGACGAGGATCAGCCCTCCGTGGCCCTGGCCGCGTTGCAGCCGCCGCGCAGCGATCGGCCGGAGGTCCTTGACGTTGTTGGTGATCACCGCTCGATCCTCGCCGGCGGCGATGTCCATGATCCTGGCGTCGGGCGCGTTGTCGGCGATGTCGTCTCGCGTGGTGACGGCGTCGACGTCCAGCCCTCGCACCCGCAGCAGATGACCGATCTCGTGCGAGAGCTGGGCATCGAGCAGCGCCCTCACCGCCGGAGGGCCTGCCGGCCCTTCTGCCAGGCTGCGAGGCCACGCTCGGACTCGGCCTCGTTGAGCGCGATCTCCTCGTCAATCTCCGCGCGGAACTCGCCGTAGTAGGTCACCGCCGCCTCGACGAGGCCGGTCGGCACGTGCAGGTAGTCCGCGGCGACGAGGCTGTCGTCGTCGTTGTCGCGCACCGTGGCGATGACCTCCCAGACGTCGAGGCCCGTGCCGAGCAGGGCAGCGCGACGACCCGTTTCCCCGTCCACGAAATGGATCAGAGGGTGGTCGTCGTGGCGGATCCCCTCCTCGACGTAGCGCGCGGCGAGCCGGCGGGGCGCTGCGCCCGCGGTGCGCGCGCGGCGCTTGAGGCGCTCCGTGGTGCCCGGCTGGAAGCGGAGGGTGAAGTGATCGCTCATCCGACCCGCAGCGTAACACGCTGTGACACTGCGCACCACATACGCACACGCGGCGCTGCCGCGCGGGCGGCGGTGAGCTACCAGGCCTGCGGGGTGCCGCAGTGCGGGCAGCCCGGGGAGGCCGTGACCTCGCCGGTCCAGGCGAAGCCGCAGTGGCAGGAGTACAGCGCGCGATCCTCGGGGCCGCTGCCGCGGCGGGCGCGGACCTGGGAGACGGAGAGCGCGGGCCGGGGGTCGGGAGCGCGCCGGGCGGCGGCCTGGCGCGGGCGCTCGCTGTGCCGGTGGCGGATGGTGGGCTTGGTCAGGTGCATGCGGGTCTCTCCAAGGAACGCCGGACTGCCTCTGGGGTTTCTCGGATGCGTGTTGGAACCCTTTAGGACGACCGGACGTTCGTCCCGGCGCGATCGCAGCAGGCCCCGCCGGCGCGGCACGCCATAATCGGAGCCGATGGACCCGTCTCGCAAGCGCAAGGTCCGCTTCGTGGTGGCGCTCGGCGTCGCCGTGCTGCTGGCCGGCGCGCTCGTCTACACGAGCTTCTCGGCCTCCAGCGAGGCGCGCACGCCGAGCCAGCTGCTGACGGCCGCGGCGCCCGGCGAGGTCTACAGGCTCACGGGCAAGGTCGAGCCCGGTTACACGCGCCGGGGCACCACCACGTACTTCCGGGTGCGCGACCGGGCCGGCCAGGGCTCCGTCCCCGTGACCTACGAGGGGACGCTGCCCGACCCGTTCCGGGAGGGGCGCGAGGTGATCGTCAGCGTGCGCAGGCGGGGCGACGCCTTCGTGGGCGAGCGCGGCTCGCTGATCACGAAGTGTCCCTCGAAGTTCACCGAGCAGAAGACCTGACGTGCTGATCGTCGGGAAGGCCTGCCTGATCCTGGCGCTCGGGACGTGCCTGTACGGCATCGCGGCCTCGCTGTACGGCGCCCGCAGCTCGCGGCGGGAGTGGGTGGCGTCGGGCCGGCGCGCGGTCTACGCGCTGGCCGGCACGGCGGGCCTGGCGTTCGTGATCCTGCAGGCCGCGTTCCTGCGCTCGGACTTCTCCTTCGCGCTGGTCGCCTCGCACTCCTCGACGACCACGCCGGCGTTCTACCGCGCGACGGCGGTGTGGTCCTCGCAGGAGGGCTCGTTGCTGCTGTGGCTGCTGCTGCTGTCGCTGTGGTCGAGCCTGATCCTCTTCCTGACCCGGCGGCGGCTGCGCGAGATCGCGCCGTACGCGACCGCGGTGCTGCTCGGCTTCGGCGCGTTCTTCGTCTCGCTGCTCGTGTTCCTCGAGACGCCGTTCGCCCAGGCGCTGCCGGCGCCGGCCGAGGGGGTCGGCCTGAACCCGCTGCTGCGCCACCCGAGCATGATGATCCACCCGCCGATGCTCTACTCGGGCTACACGCTGTTCGCGGTCCCGTTCGCGTTCGCGGTGGGGGCGCTGGTGACGCGCCGGCTGGACGCCGACTGGATCCGCAGCACGCGCCCGTTCACGCTCGCCGCGTGGTTCTTCCTCGGCGTCGGCGTGATCCTCGGCGCCCGCTGGTCGTACTCTGAGCTGGGCTGGGGCGGCTACTGGGCATGGGACCCGGTGGAGAACGCCTCGCTGATGCCGTGGCTGACCGGCACCGCGTTCCTGCACTCGGTGATGATCCAGGAGCGGCGCGGGATGCTGAAGGTCTGGAACGTGTCGCTGGTGCTGGCCACCGGAGTGCTGGCGATCCTCGGCACGTTCCTGGTGCGCTCCGGGATCCTCGACTCGATCCACGCGTTCGGCGCCTCGACGCTGGGCGTGCCGTTCCTGGTGCTGATCGTGGCCATGATCGCCGGCTCGATCGCGCTGGTGGCGTCGCGGGCCGCGGAGCTGCGCTCCGAGCACCGGCTGGACTCGCTGCTCTCGCGCGAGGCGGTGTTCCTGCTCAACAACCTCGTGCTCGTGGGGCTGTGCTTCGTGATCTTCTGGGGCACCTTCTTCCCGCTCATCTCGGAGGCCGTCACCGGCCAGGAGGCCTCGGTCGGGCCGCCCTGGTTCGACCAGTACACCGTCCCGCTGGCGCTGGCGCTGGTGCTGCTCTCCGGCATCGGGCCGGTGATCGCGTGGCGGCGCGCGACGGCGGCGAACCTGCGGCGCAACCTGCTCAAGCCGGCGGCGGCGGGCGTGCTGGTGCTCGTGGTGCTGGCGGCGCTCGGGCTGGGCAGCGAGCCGGGCGCGCTGCTGATGTTCGGCCTCGCGGCGTTCGTGCTGGCGGCGCTGGGGCAGGAGCTGTGGCGCGGCGTGCGCGCGCGGCGGGCGATGTCGGGCGGCGGGGTGCCGTCGGCGCTGGTCGCCCTGGTGCGCCGCAACCGGCGCCGCTACGGCGGTTACCTCGTGCACGCGGGGGTGGCGGTGCTGTTCGTCGGCGTCGCGGCGTCCTCGAGCTTCCAGGACGAGCGCGAGGTCCTGCTCTCGCCGGGGGAGAGCGCCCGCGTCGGCGCCTACGACATCACCTACGTGCGGCCGACGGCCGACCTGCGCGCCGCCTCCAACGGGCGGCTGGAGCGGATCGACTTCGGCGCCGTGCTGGACGTGCGCCGCGACGGCGAGCCGGCCACCACCATGCGCACCGTCAAGTCCTACTTCCCGTCGGCGGCGCCGCTGGCGGGCCCGGTCTCGCGCTTCTTCGACGGCGAGGCGACCAGCGAGGTGGGCCTGCAGGCCGGCTGGCGGCGCGACGTCTGGACGGCGATCGCGCCCGACACCGCCGCTCTGCTTCCGCGCGTCCGCGAGGGCGACCGGGTGTTCGGGGAGGCCGATCTCGCGCCGGCGGCGCGCGACGCCCTGCTCGGCCAGGCGCTCGCCGGGCTGGTGCGCTCCTACGCGAGCGACCCGCCGCCCGCCACGTTCCGGCTGATCGTCTCGCCGATGGTCACGTGGATCTGGATCGGCGCGCTGATCGCCTTCGCGGGCGGCCTGATCGCCCTGTGGCCGGCGCCGCGCGGGACGCCGAGCCGCGTCTCCGCGACATACGCCGCCCGCGTGGGCCGCGACGTGCGTACGCCCGCGCAGGTGTAGTGGACCTGGTCGTCATCCTCGTCGTCCTCACGGCGATCGTGCTGCTGGTCTGCGCGCCGCTGCGCCGCCGCGGCGCCTGGGCGCTCGAGGAGGACGCCGAGCGCGCCCAGCTCGAGGCGGCGCGGGACGCGAAGTACCGCGAGATCCGCGACGCCGAGCTGGACCACCGCACCGGCAAGCTCTCCGACGCCGACTGGCGCGCCCAGGACCGCGCCCTGCGCGCCGAGGCGGTGGACGTCCTGCGGAGGCTGGACGCGGCCGGCTTCGGCCAGGGGTCAGACCCCTCTCCGCAGTGAGATGAAGTGAGGGGTCTGACCCCTTGGTGCAGTGCTACGCCGGCGGGTCGAACGCGGTGACGAGCACGCCGCCCGGGGCGAGCCATCGCTCGGCGAGGGCGCGGGCCCGGGCGGGCTCGCGGTGGAAGAGGCCGACGCGGACGGCGAAGACCTTGTCGAAGCGCCGCTCGCCGAGGTCGAGCGCCTCGACGTGGCTCACGAGGAACTCCGCCCGGCCGGAGCGGACGTGCGCCGCGTTGCGCTGCGCGGCGGCCTCGATCATCTTCGCCGAGCGGTCGACCGCGGTCAGTCGGCCGCCGTCCAGGCGCTCGCAGACGTACGTGGCGGCCACGCCGTGGCCACAGCCGATCTCCAGCACCCGGTCGTCCGGCCGCACGTCCAGCCGCTCGAGCACCGCTCGCAGCCGCGCGCTCACGAGCGCTCGATCGTCCGCACGCCGCGCTCAGGCGTCCAGACCTCGATCACGATCCCCTTGCGCTCGTCGTCGAGGCCCACGGTGGAGACCTCGCGCAGGTCGAGCCGGAACAGGTGCGAGGGGCCGGAGCCGGCGGCGGCGCCGTTGATCGCCCGGACGCGCTCCGGCTCGGTGACCTCCTCCACGAGCCCGGCGAGCTTGGCGTCTCCGGCCCACTCCGCCGGCTCGTCGGAGCCGCTGTGGAGAGCGAAGCGAGGGTCGCGCCGCAGGTCGCGGGCCTTGCGCGCGTGCCACATCGACCCGATCCACAGCTCCCCGTCCACGAACGCCGTCTCCGTGCCCGAGATGCGCGGGGAGCCGTCGCCCCGCACGGTGGCGAGCGTCTTGTGGCTGTGGGCGTCGAGGCGCTCGCGCACCCGTGCGGCGAGCTGCGGCGCCGCGGCTTCGAAATCGGTCCAGGTCGGCATGCGGGGACCATGCCGCGCGGCATGGAGAGCGTCCAGCAGGACGTCGAACACGATCAAGCCTCACCGCGCGAGGATGTGGTCGTGGCCGACCGCCTGCGCGACCTGATCGACCTCGTGCTCGCTTCGCTCGACGAGCCCGGCGCCGACGGCCGGGCGCTCGCCCGGCGGGCGCACTTCTCGCGCGACCACCTCGACCGACTGCTCGCCGGCGCCACCGGCGAGTCGCCCGTCGCGCTGCGGCGCCGGCTGCTGCTGGAGCGCGCCGCGTGGCAGCTGCGCACCGGCGCCGCGACGGCCACCGCGGCCGCCGCGGCCGCCGGCTACGGCTCGCCGGCGGCCTTCTCGCGCGCGTTCGCGCGCGCCCACGGGGCCTCGCCCAGGGCGTTCGCCGCCTCCGGCCGGCCCGTCCAGCTCGCCGCACCCAACGGCATCCACTTCCACCCGCCCGCGGGCCTGCTCATCCCCGGCGGTCACGAGCCCAGCGCCCGGCGCGACCTCTCCGAGCGCCTCGTGGCCCACCACCTCGACCGCGTGCGCGAGCTGCTCGAGGCGGCGGCGGGGCTCCCGGCCGCCGCGCTGGCCCGCCCGCTGCGCCCTGGCCTCGTGGTCGTGTGGTTCGAGGGCGAGGAGCCGAGCGCGGCGCTGATGGCCGAGCGCCTGGTCTTCACGCTCGAGGTCTGGGTGGCCGCGATCGCGGGCGAGCCGGTCCCGTCGCCCGGCGCCGGCTCCCTGCTGCCCCGCTTCGAGCGCGCCGCTCGCGCGTTCGCCCGCCTCGCCAGGGGCATCCGCGACCGCGGCGCCTGGGACGACGCCTTCGTCGACGCGCTCTGCGAGCCGCCCCAGTCATTCACCTACGGCGGCGTGCTCGCCCACGTGCTCAGCTACGGCAGCGTCCGCCGCGAGGCGCTCGCCGGAGTGCTGACCGAGCTGGGCGCCGGTCCGTTCTCCACGGGCGACCCGATCATGTGGGAGGCCGACCGTTCTAAACTGACGCGCCGATGATCACGGTCCTCTCCGTCGTCCAGGTCTTCATCGCGATCGTGCTGATCTTCCTGGTCCTCCTGCACTCCGGGAAGGACGCGGGGATGTCGGGCGCGTTCGGCGTCGGCGGTGGCGCCGGCGCCACGGGCGGCTCGCTGATGGAGCGCAACCTGGACCGCTGGACGATCCTCTTCGCGGTGGTGTTCGTCGCGAACACGCTCGTGCTGCTCAAGCTCTAGGAGCCAGTCGCAGCGCACCGGTGCGCAGCGCGGGGCAGACCGTGCCCGACGGCGCCAGCCGCTGGCGCATGGTCATCGCCTCGACGGCGGCCAGCACGTCGAGCGGTGAGCCCGTGAAGAGCAGCGGGGCGAGCGGCGGCCCCAGCTCGCCGCCGCGTACGAGGCGGCCCTCGACGACGGCGCTCACGCTGTCGGCGGCGACCGCGCGCAGGCCGCGGAGCGCGCTGACGTGCACGCCCGCCTCGACGGGCGCGAGCAGCTCGGACTCGCTCCCGGCGCCGCCGCCTACGAGCACGAGGTTGCGCGGCCACGGGCCGCCGGGCGAGCCCCCGGGCCGGCCGGCGTGGCCGGTCGAGGCGGCACCGGCGAGCGCGCCCGAGCGGGTGTCGTGGACCACCCGGTGCGCGACGCCGTCCTGGATCAGGGGCACCGGAGCCACCGGCACGCCCTCGGCGTCGTAGCTGCGCGGCAGCGTGCCGGCGAACCGCGGCGACTCGGACAGGTTGATCGCGGCCGCCGCCACCCGGGTCCCGAGCCGCCCGGCCAGCGGCGAGCGCCCCTCCGCGACGGCCAGCCCGCCGAAGACGAGCCGCCCGAGCGCGTCGAGCAGCGCCGCGACGGCCGCGGGCGCGAGCACCGCGTGGTGCTCGCCGGCGGCGACCGTCGCCGCTGCCCCGGCTCCGAGCGCTCCGGCCGTCGGCTCTGTCCGGCCGGCCTGTGGCCCCGTCTCGCCGGCCCGTGGCCCTGATCCGCCGGCCTCCGGCCCCGTCCCGCCGGCCCCCGGCCAGGCCGCGCGCGCCGCCTCGAGCGCGGCCGGGCCGAGCGCGGCGCTCCCGTCGGCGCCCACCACGCGCGTGCGGCGCTCGAAGACGGCGAGGCCGGTCGAGGCGGCGATCGCGATGCGGCTGGCGCGACCCTCGACCACGCCGGCGGGCAGCGCGCTGGGCGCGAGCTGCGCGACCGCCGGGTCCCAGCCCTCGTGGGCGCGCCCGGGTGCGGGCTCCGGCCAGCCCGGGAAGCCGCCGTGGCGGTCGCCGTCGCAGGCGGAAGCGGCGGCCGCCGCAGCGGTGGCGAGGCTCGTCTCCGAGGCGTCCGTCGTCCGCGCGAGCCCGACGCGACCGCCGCGCGCCACCGCCAGCTCGACCACCAGTCGCTCGCGCAGCTCGCCCGCTCGCACCCGCCGCTCGTGCAGGACCCGCGCCTGCGCGCCCCCGCCCGACGCGGCGAGCGCTCGCGCGGCGAGCTCTGACAGCTCCGCGTCGGTCATCCCGCCCTCAGTGCGCGTGGTCGTAGAGCGCTCGCAGCTCGGCGCGGTCCGCTCGCGGGGGCGTGAGATCCAGCTCCGCGCGCTCGGCGGCCGCGTCGGCGCATCCGTCGAGCGCGTCGGCGTCGACGCCCACCTCGGCGAGCGCCGTCGCGCCCGTGAGCGCGCACAGCCGGGCCGCGACCTCCGCCGGGTCACCGCCGACCGCCTCGCCGAGCCGCTCGTTCCAGTCCGGGAAGCGCCAGGCGAGCGCGCCGAGGGTGTGGGTGAGCATGATCGCGTTGGCCGGACCGTGGCCGACGCCGGCGAGCCGTACCAGCGTCTGCGAGAGCACGTGGTGCAGGCCGTAGAGCGTCGAGTCGATCGTGAAGCCGGCCAGCAGCGCGCCGAGCGCCAGCGCGTCGCGGTCGGGCGCGCGCCGGAACGCGCCGGTCAGCAGCCGCGCGGCCTCCAGCGCCGCCAGCGTCGCCACCGGGTTCGCGCGCGGCGTGCACGGCCCCTCGGCGGCGTGGCCGAGCGCGTTCAGCGCGCTCGCCGCCAGCTCCGGCTCCGGCTGGGAGGCCGACAGCGCCGGGTCGTTGACCACCACCGCCGGCCGCACCCCGCTCGACCCCTCCGGCGCACCCGCGGCCTGGCGGTGGATCCGCGTCATCTCGGCGCCCGACAGCGTCGTCGGGATCGCCATCGCGCGCGCCGCTCCGCCGCTCGCCGCGGCGAGCGCCTTCGCCACGTCCACCACGCGACCCCCGCCGAGCGCCACGATCCGGTCGTTCGCGACCACCTCGAGCAGCTCGCCGGCCAGCTCGTCGACCCGGCCGGGCGCGACCTCGTGCAGCGCGCCCGCCGCCTCGACGACGTGCGGCGCCATCGCGCCCGCACGCGCCGTCGTCAGCAGCGCGTAGCCCGGCCCGCCGAGCCGCTCGACCGCGTCGGCCACCGCGCCGCGGCCGAAGCGGATCGTCCGCTCGCCGTCGTGCCAGGTGAAGGACGCGCTCAATCCGTGTGGGCGACCGCGTGCTCGGGCCGCTCGTCGTACCACGAGTACGCGTAGCTCGGGTCGTCGAGGTCGCGCGAGAGCGTGGTCAGCTTCAGCGGCCGGAACGTGTCGCACATCACGGCCAGCTCCTCGGTCCGCGTCGTGCCCAGCGACTGCTCGACCAGCCCCGGCTGCGGCCCGTGCGGGAGGCCCGAGGGGTGCAGCGTGATCGCCCCGACGTCGACGCCCTTGCGCGAGCCGAACTGCCCGTCGACGTAGTAGATCATCTCCTCCGACTGCACGTTGGAGTGGTGGTAGGGCAGCGCGATCGCCATCGGGTCCCAGTCGAGCATCCGCGGGCAGA
>Ga0136617_10001716_pt1 | contig 19431 bp, 19 predicted proteins | sample AntDrymUQ3222106_2_FD_129672 | JGI IMG/M metagenome (GOLD analysis project Ga0136617, IMG submission 129672) | Polar desert sand microbial communities from Dry Valleys, Antarctica - metaG UQ322 (21.06) | ecosystem: Environmental > Terrestrial > Soil > Desert | place: Antarctica: Dry Valley... | reverse complement strand
GAGCTCACGACCAGTCCCATCGGCTCCACACCATCCACCTGCAGATGGCGCAAGTTCTCTTCAACAGCCCGTGACCACCACGGAGGCCGGAGTGGCGACGCGCCGGTAGGCGCCGGCGCTCGGGCAATACCCATCCGGTCAAGAGGAGGCAGGCCCAGACGGGAGAGCCAGACATGGCACAAGACACCGTGGTGGTGGCACAGCACGTCCGCACCCAGACGAGCAAGCGCGTGCCGAGGCCGAAGGCGAAATCAACAGACAGCACGGAGGCAATCGACGTTCAAGTTCAAGACTGGAACTTGAACGATCCAGCCCGTACGACTTCGCCTCCCACAGCGACCTCTACGGCGACGTTTCGACGGCGACGTCGTGCAGTACGTGGTCAGCCACAATCTGCATCGGCGGCATCTGACGAACCGGCAGCGGGCGATGGTCGCTACCGGGTTCGCTCTGTTGCACGTATGTTGCACGGCGAGGGCGCCGCGTCATCGTAAACGCCGTCTGACCTGCGGTGATGCAGGCTCGCGCGATAGGTCTCCAACACTTCACGACCGACCCCACCGCGGTCGCGGCCGGCACCGACCACCGCGACCACGCGCGGAGCCAGCACGGACGCTAGTGATCGAGCCTCCGCGGCACGCTCGCGTGCGTCGGCAACCTCCATCGCCCGGTCGGTGGCAGCGGTGCCCATCTCCAGGTGCACCGTGCCCGACCTGGTGGACCGCTCGACGGTGAATCCAGCCTCGGCGAAGACGGCGAGCATCGCCCGGTTGGCGGCGAGCACCTCAGCCACGAGCCGTTCGATGCCGGCAGGTCGCTGAGTTGCCGCAAGGTGCTCGAGCAGCAACGTGGCCACCCCCCGGCCCCTGGCCGAATCGTCGACCAGGAACGAGACTTCCGCAGCCCCGGCGGCGACCAGGTCCGCGGTCGCGAGCCCGATGAATCGGCCCTCGGTTTCGGCGACCAGCGCGTCGCTGAGGCGGGCGGCGTCCGCGCAAAGCTTGGCGGCGTACCGCGCGGCGGCCTGGCGATTCAGGTTGAAGAAGCGGCTGTACAGGCTGTCGTCGCTCGCGCGGTCATGCAAGGACACGATGGCCGCCGCGTCCTCTGGCCCGGGGGTGCGGATGGTCGCAACGCGCCCGTCAGCCAGGAGCACATCCACCCGGTACGCCCGCCGCAGCACCATCTCATCGCTCGTCGGAGCGCTCATGGCCAACCTTCAGTCTGGTAACAACGCGGCCGCCGGGATCCCTCGCCGATGCCGACTCGCTGGGTAGCCCCGCTCGCCATGGTAGGCAGCGGCGCTAAGTCCGTATGACCGCACCATGGTCTTGCGTCACACCCGTGCGAATACTGTGGGCCTTCCGTACGGCTCCGCGCGTCGATGTGAGTGGGTGATCGGCATGGCCGGCCGGGATGGGTCCGACGGTGACGGCCCAGGTGAACCCTGGTACGCGCGGGAGGTCGGGGTTGTCCTGGAGGCCTTGTCTGCGCAGCAGGAGGGATTGACGGGAGCCGATGCTCAGCAGCGGTTGCGACGCTTCGGTCTGAACGAGATCCAGCGGCAACCGGGCCCGTCGTGGGCGATGGTGCTGCTGCGCCAGGTCAAGAGCCCGTTGATCTACGCGCTCGGAATCTCGGCTGCGGTCGCCCTGGTGCTGGGCGAGGTTGCCAACGGGGCTGTGGTGCTTGCCGTCGTCGTGCTCAATGCCGCCATTGGCTTCGTGCAGGAGTACCGGGCCGGAAAGGCGATCCAAGCGCTCGCTGCGCTCGTGTCCAGCGACGGTGCGCCGTGACGGGTGGACATGGGTGCGGGTGTCTGCCGAGCAGCTGGTGCCGGGTGACGTGGTGGAAGTGGCACCCGGAGATCGGGTGACAGCCGACTTGCGCGTGCTGGCAGGGCAGGGTCTGCGTGCCGATGAGTCTGCGCTCACCGGTGAGTCCGTGCCGGTGGACAAGACCGTTCATCCTGTCCCGATCGGCATGGCTGTTGCTGACCGATCCCCCGTGCTGCACGCCGGCACACTTATCAGTGCGGGCAGCGGCCGGGGAGTTGTCGTCGAGACCGGTGGGAACACGCAGCTGGGTCGCATCTCCGCGCTGTTGAGCAGCGCGGAGGACACACAGACACCCCTCACACGAAGCATCGCACGCCTCGGGACCAGCGTTACTCAGGTGATCGGAGTCGTCGCGCTGGTCCTGCTCGGTGTCGCGCTTGCCCGCGGGTATCCCATGGCGGATGCCGCCCTGGCAGCCATCACCCTCGCGGTGGCCGCGATCCCTGAGGGGCTCCCGGCGATCGTGACCATCGCCCTGGCAATCGGTGTACGTCGGATGGCTCGGCGCCAGGCGATCGTGCGTGAGCTGCCGGCTGTGGAGACCCTGGGGTCGACCAGCGTGGTCTGCACGGACAAGACCGGCACCCTCACCCGCAACGAGATGGTCGTGCGCCGCGCGTGGACACCCGATGGCGAGGTGGAGTTCGAGGGGATCGGTTATGCCGCGGAGGGTCGTGTGCTGCAACAGGGACTCGACCTGCACCTGGTCGGCGGCGCGGTGAGTGGCCTACTCGAAGCGTCCGTTCTGGCCAACGAGAGCCGCCTTGAGGGGGAGGGTGCGCAGCGTCGTGTACTCGGTGACCCGACCGATGGGGCGCTGCTTGTCGCGGCGGAACGAGGTGGGCTCGCGCTGGCCGAGGTGCGCGCGCGACCGCGGCGGCGGCTGCTGGCCTTCGACTCCGAACGCCAGTACATGGCTAGCGCCCACGACGGGGAGCATGTGGAGCTCGGTCCGGTGACCTATCTAAAGGGCGCGCCGGAGGCGTTCCTGGCGCAGCTGTCCACGCAGGCAGCCACCTCGGCACGCGAGGTGCTCGATCGCTGGGCCGACGACGGTCTACGCGTCCTGGCCGTGGCGCGCCGAGACGGTGACGACGTGGAGGCTGACCTCACCGCGTACCCGCTCCACCTGCTTGGCCTCGTCGCCATGATCGACCCTCCTCGTGTCGAGGTCATCGGTGCGATCGAGTCCTGTCAGGCCGCCGGCGTAGCCGTCAAGATGATCACCGGCGATCATGCGGCGACGGCGACCGCGATCGGCCGGGAGCTCGGCATCGTCGGGACGTCACCGGCGATCACCGGTCCGGAGATCGCCGCGATGTCGGACGAGGAGCTGGGCGAGCGGGTCGGCTCCACCGCGGTCTTCGCCCGAGTGGCACCAGAGCACAAGCTCCGTCTGGTGCGTGCCCTCCAGGCCAAGGGTGCGGTAGCGGCGATGACCGGGGACGGAGTGAACGACGCCCCCGCTCTGCGGCAGGCGGATATCGGGGTGGCCATGGGGATGGCCGGAACAGCGGCGGCGAGGGAGTCGGCCGACATTGTGCTCGGTGACGACAACTTTGCCACGATCCGCGCCGCGATCGAAGAGGGCCGTCGGGTGTACGACAACCTCGTCAAGGCGCTCGCTTTCGCGCTACCCACCAACGTGGGTGAGGCCCTCGTGATCCTCGTCGCCGTCCTCGCGTTCCCCATCGCTGGCGGGCAGCCCATCCTGCCGATCGAGCCGGTGCAGATCCTGTGGATCAACCTGGTGGCCACGGTCTCCCTCGCGCTTCCCCTCGCCTTCGAGACGAAGGAAGCCGGGCTGATGCGCCGTCCCCCGCGCGACCCGCGCGAGCGGCTGCTGTCCCGGTTCGTTATTGCCCGCACGATCTATGTCGGCGCCTTGATGAGCGGAATCGCCATCGCCATGTTCCTCGTTGTCGTCGACGCCGCCGGTGAGAGCCTGACCGGGACCGCACCTCCCGATCCGGACGTGGTCGCCGAGGCGCAGACCCTGGCAGTCACGGCGCTCGCGCTCTTTCAGGTCTTCTACCTGGTGACCTGTCGCACCCTGACCGAACCGGTCCGCAGCGTCGGCTGGTGGTCCAACCCCTACATCTTCGCCGGGATCGGCGCCCTGCTGGTGCTGCACGCCGGCTTCGTCTACCTGCCGTTCATGCAGGACCTCTTCCAGACCGCCACCCTCAGCGCGAGCCAATGGGCCCTGGCCGCCCTCGCCGGCGCTGTTGTTGTCCCCGTCGTGGCGCTGGAGAAGCTCGTGCGACGCCGCTGACCGCAACCGCCACACTGGTGCGGTGGTGCTCCGAAGCTCAGCGGCTCAGCTGTTGGTGGTCAACAGCGGCTCGTCGTCGCTGAAGTATGACGTGTGGGACGTCAGCGACCCGCCGGCCGGGTCACACCGGTTGGCCTCCGGTGTCGTCGAGCGCGTCGGCGATGTCGGCGGCCGGCTCACACAGCGCCAAGGCGCGGGGGAGCCGATCATCGTCGACGGCGATGTCGAGAACCACAGGCAGGCGTTGGAAGTCGTGCGTGCCGTGATCGATCGTCACGGTCCTGGGTTGCCCGCGCTTGTCGCGGTCGGCCACCGGATTGTGCACGGTGGTGAGCGATACTCCGGACCCGTCGTCATCGACGACGGCGTCGAGGCCGAAATCGATCGGCTCAGTGACCTGGCGCCCCTGCACAACCCGGCCAACCTGGTGGGTGTTCGGGTACTTCGCGCGGCGTACCCGCGGGTCCCGCACGTTGCGGTGTTCGACACTTCCTTTCACGCCACGATGCCGCCGGAGGCGCACACGTATGCGGTACCGGTGGACATCGCTCGCCGCCATGGCATCCGGCGCTGGGGGTTCCACGGCACCAGCCATCAGTACGTCAGTCACCGCGCCGCAGAGTACCTCGGTTTCGCCGCCGACGAGATCGGGCTCGTGATCTGCCACGTCGGCGACGGGGTCTCGGTCACCGCCGTCCGGGACGGGCGCAGCGTCGACACGTCGATGGGGCTGACTCCACTCGGCGGCGTGGTGATGGGCACCCGCGCCGGGGACCTCGACCCTGCGGTTGTCACGCACCTGCAGCGGCATGCGGGACTCGGCATCGACGAGGTCGACGACCTGCTCACCCGGCGCAGCGGCCTGCGGGGTCTGTGCGGCGACTCCGACATGCGCACGGTGCGGAGCCGCGCGCAAGGGGGTGACGAGGCCGCGCAGCTGGCCATCGACGTCTACGCGTACCGCCTGCGGATGTTCCTCGGCGCCTGCCTCGCGCTCGTTCCCACGCTGCACGCTGTCGTCTTCACCGCGGGGGTCGGCGAGAACGACCCAGAGCTGCGCAGCGCCGTAGTGGGACCGTTGGCGCATCTCGGGCTCCGGTTGGACGACACCGCGAACCGGGGGACCGTCGGTCCCCCCGGCCCGGTGCGCATCGACGATCGCTCCGGAAGGGTGGCGGTGCTGGTCGTGCCGACCGATGAGTCGGCTGAGATCTGTCGGCTCACCCTGGACCTGGCAGCCGGTCTCGTGTGACCCTCGGCCTCGGAGTCAGGCTTCGGTGGCCCAGTCACCCAGGGTCCAGTCCCGCACCTCCGGCATGTCCTCGAGGTGGTCGACGATGTACTGCCGATGTTCGGCAAGCTTGCCTTGACAGTAGGCGATCAGGTCAGTCGCGCCGGACGGTGTACGGCGGGCGTTGTGCAGGGCGTCCATGACGAGGTGGTAGCGGGACGCGCGGTTGCGGACCACCATGTCGAACGGGGTGGTCGTGGTCCCTTCCTCGACGAAGCCACGTACCCGGAAGCGGTCAGCGTCCGGCCGCCCGTGCATCAGCTGGTGAATCGCCCCCGGGTAACCGTGGAAGGAGAACACGACGTCGACGTCGTCGGTGAAAAGCTCGCGGAACAACGTCTGGTCCATGCCGTGGGGATGGTCCTTCGCCCGCGGCAGCGTCATCAGATCGACCACGTTGACGACCCGTACCCGCAGATGCGGCAGCCGCTCGCGCAGGATCGCCGCCGCAGCGACCGTCTCCATCGTGACCACGTCACCGGCGCAGGCCAAGACGATGTCAGGATCGCTGGTGCCGTCGTCGGTGCCTGCCCACCGCCAGATGCTGGCGCCGCGTGCGCAGTGCTCGACCGCCTGCTCGATGTTGAGCCATTGCAGCTGCGGCTGCTTGTCAATGACGATGAGGTTGACGTACGACCGCGAGCGTAGGGAGTGGTCGGCGACCGACAACAGGCAGTTTGCGTCCGGCGGGAGATAGACCCGCGAGATCGAGCCACGCTGGGTGATGACGTTCTGGATCAGCCCGGGTCCCTGGTGCGAGAAGCCGTTGTGGTCGTTGCGCCACGCCGTGGACGTGAGCAGGACGTTCAGGCTGGGAACCCTCGCTCGCCAGGGCAGCGCCAGCGATTCTTCCAGCCACTTGCTGTGCTGGACGGTTTGGGACGCACTGACCATGGCGAAGGCCTCGTAGGTGGCGAACATGCCGTGCCGGCCGGTGAGCGTGTAGCCCTCCAGCCAGCCGTGGCAGTTGTGCTCGGAGAGCACTTCCATCACCCGGCCGTGGCGCGAGATCGACTCGTCGCCATCACTGACCCGCTCGGCGAAGGCACGGTCGGAGACCTCGAAGACCGCTCCGAGCCGGTTGCTGTTGGTCTCGTCGGGGCAGAACAGGCGGAAGCTGTCCGGGTTGCGCGAGTACACGTCGCGCAACATGACCCCGAGCGCCAGGGTGGACTCCGCACGGCCAGCAGCCGGCCGGGGCACGTCCACTGCGTAGTCGCGGAAGTTCGGGACGTCCAGATCCCCGGTGCAAGAGCCACCGTTGGCGTGCGGCGTTGCACTCATGCGCAACGCGCCTTCGGGGTTTGCCCGCAGGACGAGCTCGCTGGGCGCACCGGTGGCGTCGAACAGCTCGTCGGGCCGGTACGACTGCAGCCACGACTCCAAGGCGGCAAGTCGGTCCGGGTGGGACTTGACGCCCGCCAGCGGCACCTGGTGTGCGCGCCAGGTCCCCTGCACCTGTATCCCGTCGACCACGTCCGGGCCGGTCCAGCCCTTCGGGCTGCGCAGCACGATCATCGGCCACCGCGGTCGGGTGCCGTCCCATCCGCCGCCGCGCGCGGCCTGCTGGATCCGCCGGATACCGCTCCACGCCCGCGCCATCACCTCGGCGAGCCGGTGGTGCATGCCGGGCAGGTCGTGACCCTCGACCTCGAGAACCTCGTACCCGTGACCTTCCAGCAGGTGCCTCACCTCGGCGGGGTCCTTGCGGGCCAGCACGGTGGGTCCGGAGATCTTGGCGTCGTTGAGGTGCAGGACGGGCAGCACCGCGCCGTCGTGGGCCGGGTTGAGGAAGGAGATGCCCTTCCACGAGCCTTCCAGCGGCGCGGTCTCGGCCTCGCCGTCGCCCACCACTGCCAGCGCGATCAGGTGGGGGTTGTCCATCACGGCACCGAACGCGTGCACCAGCACGTAGCCCAGCTCGCCGCCCTCGTGGATGGAGCCCGGTGTGGTGACCGACACGTGGCTGGGGATGCCCCCCGGCGACGAGAACTGCCGGAACAGGCGCTGCATGCCGCGAACATCGCAGCTAACCTGCGGGTAGATGTCGCTGTAGGTTCCCTCGAGGTAGCCGGCGGCCACCAGGGCCGGTCCCCCGTGTCCGGGGCCAGCGAGGTAAAGCATCGCCTGCCCGGTCCGACGGATGATGCGTGAGGCGTGTGCGTACAGCATCGATAGGCCGGGACTGGTGCCCCAGTGGCCCAGCAGCCGAGGCTTGATGTGTTCGGGAGCGAGCGGCTCACGCAGCAGCGGGTTGTCCTGCAGGTATATCTGCCCAACCGTCAAGTAGTTGCACGCCCTCCACCACGCGTCCAGAGCGGTCAGTTCGTCTACGGTCAGCTTCGTCAGGTCGGCTGTGTCGATGTCGGGGGCGGATGCTGTCCCGGCCAGGTCGGTCACCGAGATTCTCCCTTCGCTCGGTCATTCGTTGGAGGCACTTGATTCCCGGCTCGCCTCTCGTCGAGCGACCGGCTACAACCAGCCGTTGCGCTTGAACGCCACATACAAGCCGCCGGACATGGCGACGATGAGGACGCTGGACGTGATGACACCGCTGGTCTCCGCGAAACCGGGATAGGGCAGGTTCTGCCCGTAGAACCCTGTGATCGCGGTGGGGACGGCGATGATCGCAGCCCAGCTCGTGACCTTTCGGGTGATGACGTTGAGCCGGTTGGCTTGGATGGCGAGGTTCGTCTCCAGGATCGTGTTCACCATGTCGCGCAGGGACTCCGTCCACTCGGTCACGCGCAGCACGTGGTCGTACACGTCCTGGAAATAGGGTGTCAGCTCCTCGTGGACGACCTCGAGGTCTCGGCGCATGAGCGTGTTCACGACCTCGCGCATCGGCAACACCACCCGGCGCAGTGTCACGAGAGCCTTGCGCAGCCCGAAGCTGCGCCGTTGCACATCTGTGTCGCGTGATGTGCGGTCGAACAGCAGGTCCTCAAGCTTCTCGATCTCGTCGTCGATGTCACCTACTGCATCGAAGTGCCCGTCCACCACATGGTCGATCAGCCCATACAGAAGGTAGCCGACGCCGTGTCCAGCCAGGTCAGTCGCGGCGTCCCAGCGGGCCACGACGCCGTCGATGTCGAACGCCTCATCGCGGACCGTCACCAACGCGAACGGAGTGATGAAGACGGTGAGCTCACTGAGCCTGAGCTCTGGAATGGTCTTGTCCAGCTGGACGGCGTACATGCTGATCAACTGATGGTCGTCGTACTTGTCGAGCTTGGGGCGCTGCCGGGACTCGAGCGCGTCCTCGATCGCCAGCTCGTGCAGACCCAGCTCACTGGCCACGATGCTCAGGCCAACCGCCCCCGCGCCGCACAGGTCGACCCAGACCACGGTGCCCGGATCGTTGAGATAATCCGAGACGTCTTCGACAGGGAAACCTTCGCTCACCAGACGGCCGTCGTAGTAGGCGCGGGTGCGGACACTCTGCCCGCGCGATAGCTCCATCGTCACCGCCCCCGCCCGTTCTCGCGATCGCCACGCCCCGGCGCTTCCCACTCCGCTAACAGTGCCAGCCCACCTCGCATCGCGGTACGGGTAGTCAGGCGGCCTGCGACTTACCGGGCGACCAGCACAGGGCTGTGGGCGTGTGCTGCAACAGCCGAGCTGGTTGAGCCCAGGAGCAGGCCGGTGAACCCACCTCGTCCACGGGTTCCGACGACCGTCAAGGCGCTTCCAGTGGAGGCGTCGACCAGAGCGTGCGCCGGGTGCTCCCTGGAAAAACTGATGTCAACACCTACCGCGGGGAACACTGCGGAGCTGTCCCTCACAAGATCCTGGATGGGGGTGCGCTGACGCGCCTCGAGCTCGTCGGCATCGATGCCCGGCACGGGGAAGTCCTGGCTGCCGGGAGCAGCGGTTGGGAGCATCTGCACGGCGTACACGACGGTCAGCGGCAAGTTCCTGGCGTCGGCGGCCTCGAAGGCCGCGGAGAGGGCCGGTTCCGGGGCCGCCGGGTCCAGTCCGACCACGACGCTGCTGGCTGTCTCGGGTAGGTCGCGGACTACGGCCACCGGCCCGTGCGCATGTCGGATCAGGTGCTGGCTGACCGATCCCATCAGGGCCGCGGTGAACCCGCCGTGCCCGCGCGTACCCACCACCACCATCCGGGCACGCTGCGATGCCGCCACCAGCGCACCGGCGGGCGACCCGGGGACCCATTGCGCGCTGTAGGGTCCGCTCCTGCCCGCGCGCAGCGTCTCGGCCTGCGCCAGAGCCTGCTGCGCGCCCTCCACGAGGCTGTCGCGGATGAACTTGTCGATGACTCCGTCGTAGACCGGGTCGTGCATGACGTACACGGCGTGGACCGGGGTTCCGACCCGGTCGGCCTCGTCCATGGCCCAGACCAGCGCGTTCTGGCTGGCCTCCGACCCGTCGAAGCCCACCACAATGGCGCCGTCAGGAAACTCCATGTCGTACACCTTTCACCTCGTTCCTGAGTCGATCAGGTCCCCGAGCGTTCCGCCAGGTTGTGCATCCTGATGTTGCTGGCCATCCCAGGCATGCCCCACATCATCCCGTTGCGGTGGCGCCGGGTGTCGTCCTCACCCATGGCGCCCCGGTCCATGGCGCCCCGGTCCATGGGCCCCCGGTCCATGTCGCCCCGGTCCATGTCGCCCCGGTCCATGTCGCCCCGGTCCATGTCGCCCCGGTGCATGTGACGGCCGCGGTTGTTGTCATCCGGGCCCATATGGCCCCGGTCCATGTGACCCCGGCCCATCTGATCCCGGCCCATCTGATCCCGGCCCATGTCGTCTCGGTCCATGTGGCGACCGGGATGGTTGTCGTCGGGGCCTGTCTGCCCTACGCCCATGCCAGCGGGGTCGTTGTCATGGCTGGGCTCAGATGCGCAGCCGGACACAAACAAAACTGTCAGCACGAGCGCGGCGCTGGCCGCCGCGCGAATCGATACGGAGCGCATGTGGATCCTCACTTGTCGGTCTGTCTGGACTCAGCCTGTCGTCGCTGAAGCTTCTCGGGAACGGGCCAATGTCCCCACTGGATAGGGCAAAGGTCCCGAAGAAGCCCGACGTCCGGCCCCCCGTCGGCGCCTTCCTTGCCCGTGAGACGGCAGCTGCGAGCCAGGTTCCGACCGGCCCGGCAGGGGCCGAGCCTGCCTCGACGGTGGTGTCGAACGGGGCGGCCAGGAACGAGGTGTCGTCGTGACGACAGCCACCCGCATCCCACCGGGCAGCACACCACCCGACGCACCCCCGGAACACCGCGGAACGTTCGGCCCAGCGAACCGGTTGCGGGCCCTCCTTGACCCGTTGTGGCGTGACCGCCGCCTCGGTGTCGGCGCTGCCGTAGCAGCGGTGGCCCTGTGGGGGCTTGCCGCCGGGTGGTGGACGCCACGCGGGCCGCTCACCACCGCGGAGGCCCTGTGGGCGATGGCGATCAGCCTCGCAGTCGGCGCGTTCGCTGGTCTCGTACTGCGCTCACGCTGGGCCATCCTGGCAGCGCCGGTCGTCTTCGTCGCCGTCTTCGAGCTGGTCCGTCTCGGCACCGACGGTCCGATGGTCGACGGCCTGCATGCCAGCCCGTACGGGTTCATCGCCTTCGTCGTTGGCCGCGGCTTCCACGGGCTGGTGACCCTGCTGCCCATGCTGTTGGGCGCCGCTGTCGGAGCCGGATGTGCGCGCCGCTTGTCCGCCGGGACAACGGTGGCCAGGTCCCGCGGCAGCCGGGCCGGGGTCTACGCCCGCCGCAGCGTCACGGTGCTGACCGCCGTGGGACTGATCGCCCTGGCCGTACTGATCGCCCGGCCGGCGAGCACCGATCCCATCCTCGGGGCCGACGGCGAACCGCTCACCGGCAGCATTTCCGAACTGACCCGGGTCGACGTCGGCAGCCAAGATCTAGGGCTGATGATCCGCGGCAACAGCACCGACAACCCGGTCCTACTTTCCTGGCGGGCGGACCCGGCGGCTCCGAACTCGGCGCCATGCACCGGCACCTGGAAACCCTCGAGCAGGACTTCGTCGTCGCCACCTGGGACCAGCGGGGCACCGGCAGGTCATACCGAGCTCGACCCGGCATCGACGCTGTCACTCGACGGCGCCATCAGCGACACCATCGAGGTCACGAACTACCTGCGGCAGCGCTTCAATCAGGACCAGATCTACGTCGTCGGCCAGTCCTGGGGCACCATCCTCTGCGTGCTCGCCGTGCAGCGGCAACCCGACCTATACCGGGCCTTCGTCGGTACCGGGCAGATGGTGAGCCCAGCAGAAACCGACCAGATCATCTACACCGACACCCTTGCCTGGGCCCGCGACACCGGCGACGACGGACTCGTCGAGACGCTCACCAGCAGCGGGCCGCCCTACGACAACATCTCGCTACGAACCTGCCCTGTCTTACGAGCAGGAGGTCTACCCCTACGACCACAGCCAGAACTCCGAAGGCCCCGGGCAGATGAGTGAGAATCTCAACGTCGAGGAGTACTCGCTCATCGACAAGGTCCACATTCTCGCCGGGTTCCTCGATACATTCCGGGTGCTGTACCCCCAGATCCAGGATGTCGACTTCCGCAACGACGTCACCCAGCTCGACGTCCCCGTCTACCTGGTTTCAGGTGCCACGGTGCGGCGACGGCGACCCGCTCCGTCTCGGCCCAGCCGCCGAGCCGCTTCAGCACCGTGGCGGTGTCCTTGTAGCTGATGGTCTTCAGCTGGTCGGGCAGGGTGGTCACGAGGCTGTCGACCCACACCAGTCAAGACACACTGACCTAGTGCGCTGACTTCCCGGTCACCCGCCAAAGGCAGCCGAAGGGCGGTCCACGGCACGGGTAGCGTGGCCGACGTGACCGAAGCCCAGTGGAACCTGGCTGCGTTCGAAGCCTGGTGGCGCCATAAGGCGACGCCGGAGCAGCGGCGGAAGCTTCGCGAGATTGCGGAGGACGATGGGCCGCTGCCGAGGGACCTGCTGACCGCCTTGTCGCGACGGAACGTCGTGATCGCGGGTGCGTATTTCGTGGGCATCGGTGAGAGTCCGACCTACCACTTACCGCGCGGCCTTCAGTTGTTCATTCAGCAGCAATTTTGTGCGGACGACACCAGCAGCACTCTCTAGACCCTGAGCTGGCGGCCCGATGTCCGTTGCTCTTGGGCGGGGTTGCCGCTGTGACGCGCCGGGTCGTGGAGCGACCGCCTGCCCTCGCCCGTGACGCATGTGCGGCGCCACGATGGACGTCACTGATAGTGACCGCCTGACCCACTAGCGGCGGTGGCGTACCGGGGAGGATGGTCGAGGGACAGGTTCGGTTGCTGTCCATTGGCCCTCAGAGCCCTGCCGCCAGCGTCACGGGTTGGCATTGGGACGATGCAACTGTGTTTGGGGTCCCACCGGCACCGCTACGCGCGTGTGCCGGTGGGACCGACCTTTCCCGGGGGCCGCTCGATCGCGGACGAGCACGGACCCGGTGCCGTCCCGAGACGGCCGACCCCCGTCGCGCGCAGATCGGGCCGGCATCGGTCCGGGTGGACGCACAAAGTCTGCTGCCGGTCATCGTGCAGGCCAGCGGGGCGGCTGGCTATAGATCTGCGTGATCGTGAGCATGGGGGGACAGTGGGGTGGATGCCGGGCGTCGAGGGACCGCCGATACAGCAGCTGACCTACGCGCAGGCCGCGGAGATGCTCGGCGTGCACGAAATCACCGTGTGGCGGATGGTCCGCCGCGGCGACCTCAGCACGAAGGCGAAGTGGGCGAAGACCGGTCTGCTGCGCTCCGACGTCGAGCGGCTGTCTCTGGAGCGGTGGCGTCCCGGTAGTCGGACCTGGTTGACAGCCACCCAGGTCGCCGAGCACTCGAGCTGTCCCCGCCCCGGATCTACGAGCTGTCCAACGCCGGCAGGCTGCCCTACGAGTGGGGCCCCGACGGCCGACGGCTGTTCCGCCCGCAGCAGATCGCCGTCATCGCCCGGGCACGGCAGGTGCGGCTCCAGCGCGATGCAAACTGACCCTCCCGCGGGAGCCGGGTTCGCGCCCTAGGCTGCGGGCGTGGGCGTCATCTACCTGATGTCGAGCAAGGTACAGGCGGACAGCGCTGTGCTGCGGCTCATGCAGAGCGGGCTAGCGGCTCGCCTGTTGCCAGACCGGCCGACGGACCTGACAGGCCAGTGGCTCGAGGTCGACGTTGACGATGTGGAGCAAGCGGCGGCGCTGAGATCATCCGCCGGCTCGACCCCGCCGCACGGGACCGGTGGACTGACGCTCGTGGCCCCGTGGAACGCGACCGGCCGCTGCACCATCCTCGACAACCCGCGGCCGGTGCAGGTGCACCAGGAGGGCAGTGGCTCGGCGGCTACGTGACCGCGCAGCGGCGCGACCCGGATAGCTGGTGGGGACTGGTGCGCTACCACGCCGGCCCCAGGATGCAGCACCGGCACTGGCGCCCTGCTGCTGAGTTGCGGAGACCGGGTGGCCCTTGCTGTTGACCTGTAGGGCTGAGAGATCTCTCCCGCCTCGCCAGATAAGATCAGCAAGTAGCAACTGTCGGAGCCGGCGACGTCTGCACCCGCAACACAACGAGCTCGTCGCGTCGGTCGGTGAGCATCCGTTGAGGTGAACGGCTTCCGGATGAGGCAGAAGATGCTTCGCGGGATCAAGGACGACAGGGGAGCGGGTCAATTGGGGTCGGGTTCGAGAACGGCGGCGGTGTGCATGATGTGTCGGAGGTCGGCGGCGAACCTTGTGGCAGGTGAGCCGTCGACGACGTTGTGGTCGACGGTGAGGGTGAGGTCGACGACATCTCGGGCTTGGATGCTTCCACCCACAGCGCGTGGGCGTTTGCTGACGCCGCCCACAACGATGACAAGGGACGCCAGGGTGGGCGGGGCGATGGCGAAGCCACCGCCGTCGGCGAACATGCCGACTGCGGTGACCTGCACCGTCCCGGTGGCGAGGTGCACGCGGCGGGATCGGCTCATCGCCGCGTACATCGCGCGGTAGACCCCGGGAATCTGCCCAACGGTGGGAGCGACGGTGTTCAGCAGGCGTCCACTGGCGGTGGTGTTGGCGTCGGTCTTGACGGCCCGCATCTCGGTGCTGATCTCGGCGACGCTGCGAATGTCGGCGTCGCGGACTACGTGCACCAGCCAAACGGTCCCTGGCCGGTGGGCACCTCGATCAGTGTCTGAACGTCCACGTGACGGTGTTCGACCAGCCGGCCGCGCCAGTCCCGGTAGGCGTGTACCTGCGGGTGCGCTGCGGCTGCTCTGCCGACCGACGCGACGACGAATGCAGTCAACGACAGCGGCGGGTCGTCCTCGGCGAGCAGCCTCTGGGCGGTGGTGATGTCGACATCGAACAGCCCGTGCATGGGCATGATGCGCCGTCCGGCGCGGACCGCGGCGGTCACCAACCGGCGGCTCGACGGGAACGGCCGCACCGAAACGCCGCGCTGCCGGGCGGGATCCGGACTGACGCCGGGGAGCTGGTCGTCTTCGCGTCTCGGGCGGTTGGTGGTGTCAGCTGGGCACATGGCCGGGCGGTTCCGGGTAGGTGGGCTGGGGGCCGGACAGTTCGCGGGCTATCGCGCCGGCCCAGGCGTCGATGTCTTCCCAGTCCCGGAAGTCCCCTTCGGGAAGCAGGGCACGCCCGGCGGGCAGCCGCCTGAGCGTCCTCTGGGCCAACGTCAGGCTGTCCGGGTCGAGGGCGCCGAAGAACACCCGGTGGCCGCGGGCCCCGGTCGCCTCTCTCAGTTCGTCCAGCTCCTCCGGCGCAGCGGCCTCGCGCGGGTCGTGGCCCTGCGCGTCGGCGGTCTCGGTGCCCAGCGGTCCACTGCTGAACAGCCACACCGGCCGGTCGACCAGCAGGCCCTGGTGCGCCCGGATGAACTCGGCGGCGGCCTTGTGCCAGTGCCCGTAGTAGACGGAGGCACCGACCACGAACGCGTCGTAGCCAGCCACGTCGCCCACATCCTCGGCCGCACGGGCGTCGGCCGGCTGACCGGCAGCGGTCAAGGTCACGGCGACACGTGCGGCGATCTGCCCGGTGGCGCCGTGCCTGCTGGCATAGACGACCAAGACGGTCATGACTACTACTCACCACCTTCCTGGGAGGCCCTGTCAGGCCGGGCCGTGTTGTGGGCGAGGTCTTCAGCTGCTGCTTGAGGCCAGCCACGCTTCACTGTCACCAACTCCGCTCTGACCTTGATGCCTCGCAGCATCCTGCGGAGCATGACGAAGTCGCCGAACTCCATCAACACGAGCCCCGCCACGGCGGACACTGGGTGGCTCCAGGTGCTGTTCGGCTTGGCCCACAGAAGCCACCCGCCCACCTTGAAGTCGTGCACCTGAAGGCGGTCTTGTAGGTGGGGACAGCGGATGGCGCCATGGACACCACTGTCTCAGTGCAAGCTGCTGAAGGTGCGGCAGGACGGTTGTTGCGCTGGGTCCGCGAGGTTGTCGAGACGGTCGCTGCTGTCGAATTCGGCGCGGCCGCACGTCTCCATCGCAGAACTTGGTGCGGTCCACGGACGCCGTACACGGCGGCGACCTGCTCAGCCCAAAGCTGACCCAGCTGTTCCTCACCCCAGGTGCCGCACAACACCGAGGACGACCACACCGTGCACTCCGGCTTCGGGTGACCGGCAAGGTGCGCGAGCGGCGAGGTCCGCGCGCACTGGAAGGAGGGCATCGGCACCGGCGCTAGCGCGATCGTCGAGTGCTACCTAGCGCACGACCTATCGATGGCCGTCGTCGCCAACTGCGCGGACGCGATCTGGTCCCCGATCGAGAAAGCTCGACCGCCTGATAGGACCTCGATCGCTCCATCAGTCCAGCGGGGCCCGCCAGCGGATCGTGGTCCCTTTGCCGGGTGCAGTCGTCACCTCGAGGCTGCCGTTCAGCAGTTGGGCACGTTCACGCAGGTTCCGAAGACCGCTCTCCGGCACGGTCGCGGTGAACCCCCGGCCATCGTCGGTGACCACGACCAGGACCGCGGGTGACGGTTCGGTCTCGATGAGGACGCGGACGTCGATGTGCTCCGCCTCGGCGTGACGGGTGGCGTTGGACAGCGCCTCGACCAGTACGGCGACCAGGTGCGGGCGCAGCCGGTCAGGCACGACGGAGTCCAGCGGGCCGTCCAGGACCAGACGCGGGAGAGTGCCGCCTGACGCGGCCGCCGTGAGAACGGCTGCCCGGACCTGGGCCACAAGGGTCGTGTCGTCGTCGTGCTGGTGCAGGTCGAAGATGGTGCCGCGGATGTCGCGGATGGTGTCGTCGAGGGACTCCACGGCGCTGTGGATGCGCGCTACGGCATCTGGACTCGACGAGAGCTGCGGGACGACGGCCTGCAGGGTCAGGCCGGTGGCAAACAGTCGCTGGATGACCAGGTCGTGCAGGTCGCGAGCAATGCGGTCCCGGTCGGCCAGGACGGCGAGCGTCCCGCGGTCCTCTTGCGCCTGCGCCCGGTCCAGCGTGATCGCCACCTGTGCCGCGAACATGCGCAGCGCCTGTATGTCGTCTTCGCCGAGCCACCGGCCGGTCCTGCGTTCGGTGGTTCCCACGAGCAGAGCACCCCCGGCGCCACCGTGGTCGGTGAACGGCACCAGCAGCGCCGTTGCGACGTCGACGCCGGGTATGCGGACCCCCGGCCCTAGGTGGACCGTGGCGCCGTGGTCGACGACGTCAGCGAGGGCTCCACGACGTGACAGCACGACGTGATGCAGGTCCGGCAGCGACCCGTCGACAGTCTCCACGCGCAGCATCCCGTCGTCCTGCTCGAGCACCAGCAGCGCGACGTCTGCGCGGGCCACCGCGCGGGCGTTAGCGGCGACGAGGGACAGCGCATCGGCCCGGTCCACCCGGCGAAGCAGCGCCTTCTGGACCTCGGCGGTGGCCTCGAGCCACCGGGCGCGGCGGTGGGCGTCTTCGAACAGGCGGGCGTTCTCCACCGCCACCCCGGCCGCCGCGGCCAGGGCAACCAGCGCGTTCTCATCGTCGTCGGTGAAGTCACCGCCGCCACGCTTCTCGGTCAGGTACAGGTTGCCGAACACGCGGTTGCCCACGCGGACCGGCACCCCGAGGAAGGATGTCATCGGCGGATGATGCGCAGGGAAGCCGTAGGACTGAACATGTTCGTTGAGGTTGTGCAGCCGTAGCGGACGAGCATCGCTGATGAGCAGCCCGAGGATCCCGTGCCCCCTCGGCAGGGAGCCGATCCGCTTCCTCTGCTCCACGGCGATCCCGTACGTGATGAAATCCGCCAACGCCTCGCCTGTCCGGTCCAGCACCCCCAGAGCCACGTACCGCGCGTCGGCCAGCCGAGCCGCCGCCGCCACGATCCGCTCCAGGGTCGAGTGCGGGTCGAGATCCCCACCGATCGCCACCACCGCGTCCAGCAGCGCGCGGACCCGCTCCTCCCCCGACGCGCGAACCGGCTCAGGCACGTCGCTGTCGCCCACCAGCAGGAGTCTAGGCAGCGGTGACGCGTCGGCCGGTGATCCGGTCTGGGGTGATGCGGATGTAAAGAGTGCGGGTGCCGGGCGGCCAAGGCTCCGCGGCGTCGGCGCTCCACAGCTGCACCAGGTCGTCGGCGTCGTCCACGATCTCGGCGTGTCCGACCGCGAGCACGCTCCATCCGGTGCAAGACGCGTCGTCCATCTCGTCGACCTCGAACGCGACCTGGCTGCCGCGTACGTCGCGGGCCATGCTGTTGTAGGCGGCGGTGCGGAAGACGATGCCGCGGTCGTGCACCGCGTGGTTGACCGGCAGGATCTGCGGCCCGTGGCTGCCGCTGTAGCCGATCCGGCCCACCGCCCGGGTGCCCAACAGCCACCAGCAGTCGTCGGCGCTCAGCTCATCGAAGCCTCCCAGCCGCGGGGGCTCAGCAGGGGAACCGTCCACGATGCCCATGATCAAACCGCCACCGCTGCGGGCGCCTGCGGGTCGGGCGCGCGGCGGCTCGCGCCTGCTGCCTCTCCCTCGGGCACGACCAGGACGGGAATCGGTGCGTGCTGGATGCAGTACCGGCTAACCGAACCGAGCAGTGCGCGCTGGGCGAGGTTCTTGCGGCCGTTGCCGACCACGAGGTACTTGGCGCCGCGGGCGGCGCGGACCAGCTCCGGACCGGCCGCACCCCGGACCACCGTGCGCGACAGCAGCGGCGGCACCGCGACCGTCGCGAGCGCCGCCGTCACCGCGGCGTTTTGTGCCCGCTCAGCGTTCCGGCGAGCCTGGTCGACCGAGTCCGGCGCAAGGATCCCGTCGTAGGGTCCCTCGAACGCCCACGCCGTCACGACCTCGACCGCGCTGCCGCGAAGTGCGCCCTCACGGAGCGCGAACCCCAGCGCCGCACCGCTTGCGGCGGTTCCGTCCACCCCGACGACGATCCCTGACTTCTGCAAACCACTCATGGCTTCCTCCTCCACTTGATCCAGCGCCTGGCGAGCCCAACGTCTGCTCGTCCGTCCACGATGCGCCGCCGGGCCCGCAAGAGGTAGGGCCGGAGTCCCAACGTCCTTCGGGACCTTCGGCCCCCCAAGTCGGGTCCACCGACAGCAGCGCGCACACCCCGTGAAGGCGCACGGTGGGACCAGGCCGAGCACACCGCTCGTCACTAGGTTCAACCAGCACAAGGAGGACGCCATGACCACCCTGCACCGCACCGACCAGCAGCACCGGGACTCGACCGACCGGGTCTCCGAGCCCCGCACCCGTGCCGCCCAGTACGCGTTGGGAGCGCTGCGGCTGGTCGTGGGCTGGACGTTCCTGTGGGCCTTCTTCGACAAGCTGCTAGGCCTCGGCTACGCCACCGGGGTCGACCCCGAGACAGGCGCCGTGGACCGCTTCGGTGACGCCGCCTGGATCAACGGCGGCGAACCCACCTTCGGCTTCTTGTCCTTCGGCGCGGCCGGCCCGTTCGCCGACTTCTACCACTCCATCGCCGGCGACGCGTGGGCGGACTGGGCGTTCATGGCCGGCCTGCTCGGCATCGGCGTCAGCCTGACGCTGGGGATCTTCATGCGCCTCGGCACCGTCTCGGCAGTCGCGATGTACCTGCTGATG
>Ga0136617_10001715_pt1 | contig 19432 bp, 14 predicted proteins | sample AntDrymUQ3222106_2_FD_129672 | JGI IMG/M metagenome (GOLD analysis project Ga0136617, IMG submission 129672) | Polar desert sand microbial communities from Dry Valleys, Antarctica - metaG UQ322 (21.06) | ecosystem: Environmental > Terrestrial > Soil > Desert | place: Antarctica: Dry Valley... | reverse complement strand
TTATCGAACCGAAAAACGCGCAGCCGGAAAAGTTCCTTTCACCGATTGTCGCCAACGACCCGCAGCGGTGTATTTTGTGCAAACGCTGCACGCGCGTCTGCGACGAATGGATGGGCGAAGACGTTATCGAAGCGGGAAATCGCGGCGTTAATACCGTAATCGGAACATATGGCGGATGGCTTGATTGTTCGCAATGCGGAAACTGTATCGAAGTTTGCCCGACGGGGACTTTGCTTGACGCGACTTTCCGTCACGAAACCAGACCTTGGGAACTTGACCAGACCGTTTCGACCGACCCGTATTCTTCGGACGGAATGCAAATCAGCATCGGCTCGCGCGGTGGTTTTGTTCATCGCATTGTTGCGCGCGATAGATACGTCAACGGTTTGAACGGCGAATTTCTCGACATCAAGGCTCGTTTCGGACACGGATTCATCAACCACGAAGACCGCATCAAAACGCCGATGATTCGCTATAAAAAAGGCGGGAAACTTATTCCGACAACCTGGGATGAAGCGATTCATTTTGTCGCCGACAAATTTAAGGAAAGCGGAAATAACATCGGCGTTGTTGCTTCAGCCAGATTGACAAACGAAGCGATTTTCACTTTGAAAAGATTTGCGACGGAAGTTGTAGGTTCTAACAATTACGCCGTTTCCGACGCGTACGATTTGTCGCCGTTTTTTGATAATTTGAGCGTTCCGCTGGTGACACACAAAGACATTCGCCACGCGAAAACGATTCTTTTAATCGGCGGCGAACCCGAAGAAGAACAAACTTTTACGGCGAAACAGATTCGTCAGGCGGTGAGAAACGGCGGCGCGAAGTTCATCGTCGTTCACGACACGCCGATTCGTATTAAAGCGCAAGCCTCGCAATTTATTCACGTCAGCCCGAATTCTCTGGATGCTTTCGCCTTAGCTTTTGCGGACAAATCGGACGCTGCGATTTTGAAAAAAATCGGCGCGTCTCAAACAGAGATTGACGATTTACTGAAAACAATCGGCGAATCCGAAGGCGATTTCGTCATTATGTTCGGCAGAGAGTTATCGTCGGTGGCTCAAGTCGTTTTAGCAAACGCGGCGGGAAATTTCGCTACGGAGAACCGCAGAGTTTTGCTTCATCCGCTGCCGCTTTACAATAATTCGGTCGGCGCCAACGATATGATGCCCGACAAACAATCCGTTCAGGACATCATTAAAAATTCAAAAGCGCTTTTGATCGGCGGAAGTCTTTTTGAAGACGACGCGAAACTTCTTGCAAATAAAGATTTCGTTGTTGTGCAGGAAATGTTTGAAACGACGACGACCGAATTTGCCGACGTTGTTTTGCCCGCCGCGAGTTTCGCCGAGGCGGACGGTACATATACGAACAACACCGGATTTGTCCAGAGAGTTCGCAAGGCAATCGAACCGATTCATCAATCGAAAGCGGATTGGATGATAACTTCGATGATTGCCAAAGAATTAGGCGTTGATTTCGGATACAATTTTTCCGCGCCGACCGTTTTTCGTTTTATCGCCGACAGTGTTGCGCCTTACGCGGGCTTGCGCTATCCGATTATAAAAGACGAATCAAAACCTGTTCAGGGAAAATATGCTCTGGCTGAAAAACGCGATTTATCAAAAGAAATTGACGCATTGCGCCAAGAAGTTGAGCCGATGCCGGAGACGATTGAAAAATATACGGTTATGCCGAAAGTCGGACACAAACTGCACCGCGTGACGACGATGACCGGCAAAACGGCGCAATTCCACTTACTCGCGCACGGCAATCCAAAGCCGGAAAACCTGCTTGTTTCCCCACTCGTGCAGTTTAATCTGGACGGAACGCCGCGCTTAGAAGCGTTGGCGCAAGTTGCGGCGGTCGGCATCGGCGATAAGATTGAAGATAAAGAAAATGTTTCACACAAAGTGATACCTAAATAACGATAAAAGTTTTAATCGTCAATCGAGGCAGTTTAAATACGTTTATATTTTTTGGATTTTTAGAAATCGCGTTTGGGAATAACCTTTAACGATTGAACGAATTTTTGATATGGAAGCTATCGCAAAAACAATTTTTCCGATTGTCGTTCTTTTTGGCGCGGCAACAGTTGCTTTCGGGGTCGTGCTGATGATTGTCGCCTACACGGTTTTGGCGGAACGCAAGGTTTTGGGCTGGATTCAAGGACGAATCGGACCGAACCGCGTCGGACCGTGGGGTTTGATGCAGCCGTTTGCAGACCTTCTGAAATTTATTTTCAAGGAAGATATTGTTCCCGATAAATCCACGAAATTTATTTATTATCTCGCCCCGATTATCGCGTTGACGTGCGCTTTGATGCCGATGATTGTTTATCCGTTTGGTCCGGCGATAACGACGATTGATTGGAACTTTCTTCCTTTCGGATTGGGCGAAGGCATTACGCGCCTACCAATGACGATTGGGCAAATTGATGTCGGCGTTTTGTTTGTCTTGGGTATTACGTCGGTCGGCGTCTATGGAATCGCGCTCGCTGGCTGGTCTTCAAATTCAAAATACTCTTTAATGGGCGGTTTGCGTTCTTCGGCGCAAATGATTTCCTACGAATTGGCGATGGGCGCGTCGGTCATCGGCGTTGTAATGCTTGCCGGAACACTCGACTTAAACGGAATTATCTACGCTCAGATGGCTTCGCCTTTTCGGTGGTATATTATTCCGCAGTTCGTCGGCTTTGTCGTCTTTTTGATTGCCGCGTTTGCCGAAACAAACCGCGTACCGTTTGATTTGCCCGAAGCCGAGACAGAACTCGTTGCCGGATTTCACACTGAATACTCGGCTTTGAAATTCGCGCTTTTTTTTATGGCGGAATACGTAAATATGTTCACGGTTTCCGTCATGGTCGTCACGCTTTTTCTCGGCGGCTGGTACATTCCCGGTTTGACGCACATTTTTGAAATGGGTTCGGTCGCGTATGCAATCGCCAGCTTCGTCGGATTTTTATTAAAGATTTTCGCGTTTTTATTTTTGTATATCTGGATTCGCGGAACGCTGCCGCGCTTTCGCTTTGACCAATTGATGAATTTCGGATGGAAGTTTCTGTTGCCGGTCGCGCTGGCAAATGTGATTTTTACGATTGTTATTGTTTATTTTTTGAATCGGTAAAAGTAGTTTTTACCACAGAGACACGGAGACACAGAGTTTTTGAAAACATTTTTGATTTAGCAAAATAAATTTTCCCCTGTCTCTCCGTGTCTCTGTGGTTCAAATTTTATGATTACTTCTGCTCTATTTTTTTTATTCGCCGGTCTCGCAATCGCCTGCGCGATTTCGCTTGTCTATCATAAAAATCCGCTTTACAGCGCAGTTTCGCTGATTGGAGTGCTGATTTCGCTGGCTTGCATTTATGTAACGCTCGCTGCGCCGTTTATTGCTGCCGTGCAGGTTTTGATTTACGCGGGCGCGATTATGGTTCTGGTCGTTTTCGTGATTATGCTTTTGAATCTCGAAGAAGACAGACCTCTAAACCGCTTGCGCTATCTTTACGCCGTTGGCACAGGTTTAGGCTTGATTTTGCTCGCGCAAACGTTTTTTATTTTCTATGCTGTCAACCGCGCTCCGAAGCAGCCCGTTAATGTTGACGAAACCGTCGGAGAAACCCTAAACATCGGCAGGGCAATGTATACCGAATATCTTCTGCCGGTCGAAATTGTCGGAATTTTGCTGTTGATGGCAATCATCGGCGGCGTAATTTTGGTAAGAAGATTAAGCCAACCGCAACTTGAACTTGTAGTTGACAATGAACTCGCAAGACGTAACGAAGCGGAAGAAATCGGCGACTACCGAATTGGACTTTGAAACAGTGGTCAGTGGTCGGTGGTCAGTTGTTAGAATATCTGATTTAACTGACCGCCGACAACTGACCACCGACCACTGACTTTATGGAACCGAGTTTATCAACATATTTAGCGCTTTCAGGAATTCTATTTACGATTGGAACTGTCGGTGTGATTTTCAAGCGTAACGCGATTGGAATGTTTATGTGCATCGAGCTAATGCTCAACGCCGTCAACCTAACTTTCGTCGCTTTTTCGCGCTATTACGCCGACGTTACAGGACAGCTTTTCGTTTTTATGGTGATGTCAGTCGCGGCGGCAGAAGCGGCAGTCGGACTTGGCATTATCATCGCGTTTTTCCGCAACCGCGTTTCGGTTGACGTTGACGACGCGAGCATTCTGAAGAATTAATTCCTATGCTGAATGCGGGCGTTTTAACATTTCAAGAATATGCAATGCGCGAGCCTTTGCCATTGGCGACAATTCACGAAGCGCTGCTCGATTTTCTGAGCGGTCGAACGGACGTTGTTTTGTTCGGCGCATTTGCGGTAAACGCTTACGTTTCAGAACCGCGAATGACGCAAGACATAGATTTGCTTTCAACGGACACGAAAAAGTTAGCCGAAGAATTGAAAGGTTTTTTGAGCGAAAAATTTCACATTGCTGTCAGAATCAGAGAAATCGGCGATAAAGGTTTGAGAATTTATCAAGTTCGCAAAGAAGAAGACAGGCACTTGATTGATATTCGCTCGGTAACGGAATTTCCCGAAACGGAAACGGTCGAGAACATTCGAGTTTTGTCGCCGCTTGAATTGATTGTCAGTAAAATAATTTCTTTTCAATCAAGATACGGCAAACCGAAATCCTGGACGGACAGGCGCGATTTAGCGGTTTTGCTTTTGCGCTTTCCCGAATTAAAAGAAAAGGTTTCGGAAACTTTGCGGGCTAAAAATGTTGATAGTATGATTTTGGAAACTTGGGCAGAGATTTCAAGTCAGGATTTTCAATTTGAAGATGAAGACGAAGATTTGATTTTTTAGTTATTAAGTTTATGAAAATTCACTTGTTGTTCTTAATAACTCTATTTCTGGGAATGACGCAGTTTAATTTCAGCCAAGAGAATCCTCTAGTGAATGAAGTTAACCTCGCTGACTTGAAAATTACAATAAAGCGTGAAGGCTCAAATGATGGCTGTCTAAATTGCAGTCCGGCTTATGTAATGTCCATAAATGGAAACGGAATTGTCAATTACGAAGGTTTCTCCGGCGTTAAGTTAACAGGAAAATATTCTTTCTCAATTTCGACTGAACAAATTGAAGACTTATTGACTGATTTCAAAAATGCTGAGTTTTTTTCATTAAATAACAGCTACACGAAAAAGCAATTACCCAATAATGTGAGTTTAAGAGTTGACCACGCAAACGCGACAACGATTACATTGATCGTAGGTGAGAAAACAAAGAGTGTGTATAACTTTTTCGGCGCGCCTGACAAATTCAATGCGCTGCAAGAAAAACTTGACGAAATAAGTAAAAAATTACAGCAATAAAATGACTGAAAACAATTTTTTAAGTCTAATAATTTTCGCTCCGCTTTTCGGCGCGGTTATCAATTGGCTGATTGGCAAAAAGCTAAGAAGCGAATTTTTTAGCGGTGCAATTGCGTGTTCGGCAGTCGGTATTTCGTGCGTTGTCGCGTTTATGATTGCCTTCGGCATCGGAACGCCGCACGTCGGAGCATTGTTTGCGCCGGAAGGAAAACCGATTCTCGACCAGATTTGGACGTGGATTCAAGTCGGAAATTTCCGCGCTGATTTCGGTTTGGGAATGGATAGGCTTTCGGGCATCTACGCTTGTTTTATCACGTTTGTCGGCTTGCTGATTCACATTTTTGCGACGGGTTATATGCACGGCGATAAAGGTTTTTATCGTTTTTTCGCATATTTAAATCTGTTTATGTTCTCGATGCTGACGCTCGTTCTAGCGGATAATTTTCTGCTGATGTTCGTCGGCTGGGAAGGCGTCGGTTTGTGTTCGTATTTGCTCATCGGTTATTACATCAAACGCGACGAAGCGAGGCGCGCGGCGAAGAAAGCGTTTGTGATGAACCGCATCGGCGACTGGGGCGTTTTGATGGGCGTGTTTTTGATTTTTACGCTCACTGGTTCGATTAGTTTTTACGACAAAGTTGTTGATGGTCAAACAGTAAATAGTTCGCTCGGTCTTTTATCGCAAATGGCGGCTGACCCGTTTACTTTCGGCACTCTGTTCGCGGGTGGTTTAACTACTGCCGCGATTCTTTTATTCGTCGGCGCGACCGGAAAATCGGCGCAGATTCCGCTTTTAACCTGGCTGCCGGACGCGATGGCTGGACCGACGCCGGTTTCGGCTTTGATTCACGCGGCGACGATGGTCACGGCGGGCGTCTATCTTGTCGTGCGCTGCAACGGACTTTTTCAAAACGCGCCGATGGCAATGTTTATCGTGGCGATTATCGGCGCAGCGACGGCGATTTTTGCGGCGACAATCGGGTTGGCGCAAAACGATATTAAAAAAGTTCTCGCTTATTCGACCGTCTCGCAGCTCGGTTATATGTTTCTCGCGTGCGGCGTCGGCGCGTTCGGCGCGGCGATTTTCCATGTAATGACGCACGCATTTTTCAAAGCGTTGTTGTTTTTGGGTTCCGGTTCGGTCATTCACGGAATGCACCACGAGCAGGATATGCGGCGAATGGGGAATTTGAAAAAGTATATGCCGATTACGTTTGCCACAATGCTGACGGGTTGGCTGGCGATTTGCGGAATACTTCCGTTTGCCGGATTTTTCTCGAAAGACGAAATTCTTTATAAAACTTTTGCCGCAAACGGAATGGGAAGCTGGAATTACGTTTTGTGGGGAATCGGTTTATTTACCGCGCTTCTGACCGCGATTTACATGACGCGGCTGATGGTGATGACATTCTGGGGCGCGGAAAGATTTCATAATGAATTGCCGGTTGCGGATAATCCCGCTGAATCGTCGCGTGCCGAAGAAAACGCATTTGCTCTGGGCGACGCGCACGATGCGAAAGTGCCGCACGGCGACGCTCACGCATTGGCTTATCATGACGAAGACGCGGCGCACGACGACCACGACGAAGACGAAGAACATCACGGCATCGCGCCTGATTTCAAACCGCACGAATCGCCGTGGGTGATGACCGTTCCGTTAATTGTTCTCGCAATTCTTTCCACCGTCGGCGGTCTTGTCGGAATTCCCTACGCGCTCAGTTCGCTCGTCGGCGCGGGTGATATAAATGTTTTCGAGAGAACGCTTGAGCCTGTGATTGCGAAAGTCGAACATAGAAACGCATCACACAAAGAAATTTCGTTTGAAGAAGCTACGCAAATTGTCAAAAAACTTCCGCCTGGCACGGACATCAAAACAACTGAAGAACACGGTAACGCGCCAATTTCGACGACCGAACCGAAAGCCGATTCGCATTCGACTAATGCGGAACACGCTGGCGTAGGAAGCACAGCAAGCGAACACGCCGTTCATTCGCCCGAAGAAGTAAATAAAGAACGTCTGCTTGCGTTGCTTTCATTGGCGTTGGCAATTGCCGGCATCGGCATCGGTTGGGTTTTGTTTAAGCGAGAACCGCTCAAACAAATGCCGCGCCTGTTTGCAAACAAATGGTATTTGGACGAAATTTACAACAATTACATCGTCAATCCGATTACCAATTTTTCTATCAAAGGCTTATGGCAAGGCTTCGATTTAGGCGTCATTGACGGCATCGTCAACGGCGTCGGTCATTTCGTCGCCGCGCTCGGCGGCGTCGCTCGCGGCGTGCAAGTCGGTTTCGTGCGTTCGTATGCGGCGTTTATGCTGTTCGGCGCGTTGATTGTCATTGGATATTTTATCTATTATGGATTTAAACTGGTAAGTTAGTTTTACGGCTATGAAATTTGCTTTTAAAACATCAATCTATTGTGTTCTTGTGCTGTTCTTGATTTTCAACGCGGCTTCAAAACTCGCGGCTCAATCGGCTCAGACCACGAAAGTCAAATGGCAGGGCTTGAGCGGAAAGAATGAAGAATTTTATTTTCTTATCCCCGAAGGTTTTCAAACATTCACCGATGGAAATTATTTCACGATGACAAAAAGTGGGAAAAAGGCGCAGATTGACAGCCGGCGCACTCTGGCTCGTTACATCAACGGCGTTGTGTTGATGGTGGAATTTTATGAAGGCGACGCGCAGGATATTCTAGCCGCGCTGACCGAGCGTCAAAAGGGGCAAGCAGTTAAAGACGAATCTATTAACGGTTTTCAATTTAAATCATACATTGAAAAAACACCCGAATTTGTTTGGGAAACTCAGTATGTTTTGCTCAAAAAACGGCTTTACATCTTGCAAGGCGTAGCGCGCGCCGAAAACAACCAAATCGTCCGTAATTTTTTTGAATCGGTTAGGCTGGTAGATCAAAAGCAGACTGTCGCCCCGAATCTGAATAAGAGTATAAAAGCCGATTCTATAACCAGTTTGCCGGAGATTAGCGAAAATCTGCCCGTAAGAGTTGACGATTCGCAAACGCTGGCGGATAAACCCGACCGCAACGTAATTATTCTCTACCGACCGCGTCCGCGATTCAGCGCGGAGGCGCGGCGAGCGAGATTGTCAGGCAGAGTAAAGTTGAAAGCATTGTTTTCTTCATCCGGCAAAATTACTCGAGTTGAAGTTTTATCCGGTCTTGGAAGCGGGTTAGACGAAACGGCTGTCAAAGCGGCTGAACAGATACAGTTTCTTCCGGCTGAAAAAGACGGAAAATTGGTCTCAACGTATAAAACCGTTGAATATACTTTTTCTACATATTAACTAAAGTTTAACAAAAATGGATTTTATAGCGGAAAATCTTTTGACGATTTTAATTTTGCTTCCTGTTTTCGGCGCGCTTGCCGTGCTTGGACACGGAATGTTTTGGAAACAGGAAGGCGGTTTAAAATGGATAACGCTCGGCTTTACGCTGGCGAATTTTTTGCTGTCGCTTTTTTTGATTTCGGATGAAGGCACGACTTCGGCAAGCGGTTTTTTCTTTGAGCAAAACGTGCCTTGGATAAGCGCGATAAACACAAATTATCGCGTCGGCGTTGACGGTCTTTCGCTTTGGCTGGTGATTTTGACGACGTTTATAATGCCGATTGCCGTTCTCTCAACGTGGCACGCGGTTGAAAAACGGCACACAGCTTTTTACGTTTTTCTGCTCCTTCTTGAAAGCGCGATGCTCGGCGTTTTCGTTTCATTAGATTTGCTCGTTTTTTATTTATTTTTCGAGGCTTCGCTTGTTCCGATGTTTTTTCTCATCGGTATTTGGGGCGGCGAAAATCGCATTTACGCGGCGGTCAAATTTTTCGTTTATACGGCGTTGGGAAGTCTTCTAATGCTGGTTGCGATTATCGCGCTTTATTATTTGCACGCGGCTGCGACCGGTGCGGGAACGTTTGATTATGTAACGCTTCTAAATACGATGCGAGCCGGAAATTTAAGTTTCGTCGGCGAAAATGCGACAACCGGAATACTTTTATTTCTTGCTTTCGCGCTCGCTTTCTCAATCAAAGTTCCGCTTTTCCCGTTTCACACCTGGCTGCCGGACGCGCATACCGAAGCGCCGACGGCGGGTTCTGTAATTCTTGCCGCTGTAATGCTGAAAATGGGAACTTACGGGTTGATGCGTTTTTGCTTTACTTTGTTTCCCGAAGCGTCGCGCGAACTCGCTCCCATATTTATCGTCCTTGCGATTATCGGAATCATCTATGGCGCGCTTGTCGCAATGGTTCAGCCCGATATCAAAAGATTGGTTGCTTATTCGTCGGTCGCGCATATGGGCTTTGTCGTTTTGGGAATGTTTTCGTTCACCGAAATGGGAATGCAGGGCGCACTTTATCAAATGCTCGGTCACGGTGTTACGACCGGCGCGCTCTTTTTGCTTGTCGGATTTATTTACGAACGAAGACACACTCGCGCAATCAGCGAATTTGGCGGACTTGCCAATGTAATGCCTCTCTACGCGACGATTTTTGTAATTACGACAATGGCTTCAATCGGCTTGCCGTTTCTAAATGGATTCGTCGGCGAATTTTTGATAATGATTGGAATGTGGAATTCGCAGGCGTTATCAATCACCGACGGTGTTAATTGGAATTATGTCGCCACGATGTTTGCCGGGACGGGCGTGATTTTTGCCGCCGTGTATCTTTTGTGGATGGTTCAGCGTGTTTTCTTCGGTAAAGTGACAGACCCGAAAAATAAAAACTTAACTGATTTGACTTGGCGCGAAATCGGTTTGATTGCCCCGCTTCTTTTTCTAATGGTATTTATGGGCATTTATCCGAAACCGTTTTTGGATGCGTCGAAGGAAAGCATTGCGGCTATTGAACAGCGATTGAAAGGCGGCGAAGCAGGCGGAACAATTACCGAATTCAAAATGAAAAAATGAAAAATGAAAAATTATTTGAACCTCAATTTTTTAATTTTGAATTTTGAATTTTGAATTTAATAAGATGAATACAATTCTTTTAGCAGATTTAGTTAGTCCGAACGCGAATGTTTTGAGCATTTTGCCAGAAACAATAGTGGCGGTTGTCGGCACAATCGTTATGTTGATTGATTGTTTCGCGCCGAAGCAACGTTCCATTACAACCACGCTTTCGCTTATCGGGCTTATCGGCGCGGCTGCGGCTTGTATCTGGCTTTTGAATTCTGATGGCGGCGCGTTCACAAATAGTTTTAACGGAATGATTCAAGTTGACGCCTTGCGGATAAGTTTCTCGCTGGTCTTTTTGTTTGTTTCGGCAATGACCGTTTTGATTTCCTCACTTTGGTTGGAGCGCGAAAACGTTCCGGTCGGTGAATATCACGCGCTGCTTCTTTTCGCTACGGTCGGAATGATGCTGATGGCTTCCGGCAACGATTTGGTCATTATTTTCTTGGGTTTGGAAACTTTATCAATCGCAACTTACGTGATGGCGGGTTTAAGAAAATCCGATTTGCGCTCGAACGAAGCGTCAATGAAGTATTTTATTTTAGGCTCGTTCGCGTCGGCTTTTCTACTTTACGGAATGGCTTTGATTTACGGCGCGACCGGCTCGACTAATATAACGGAAATCGCCTCACGAATGGCTAACCCGAATTTTCCGGCTTTATTATTAATCGGCGCCGCGATGATGCTTATCGGTTTTGGTTTCAAAGCGGCGGTCGTTCCCTTTCACGTCTGGACGCCGGACGTTTACGAAGGCGCGCCGACGCCGGTTACGGCATTTATGGCGGCGGGACCGAAAGCTGCCGCGTTTGCTTCTTTCGTGCGCGTTTTCGTGCTTGGTTTTCCACTCGTTGCGGGCGCTCAGGCTTCGGGTTTTCTGCACGAAACGTGGATTACGGTTTTGACTGTCTTGGCTATGCTCACAATGACAATCGGGAATCTGGGAGCGATTTTGCAAAATAACGTCAAGCGAATGCTGGCGTATTCTTCAATCGCGCACGCCGGTTACGCGCTTGTCGGATTTCTCGGTGCGGGAATGGCGCAAACGGTGGTGAAACGCGACGAAGCGATTGCGGCGGTCGCATTTTATATGCTGACTTACGCGATTACAAATTTAGGCGCGTTCGCCATTGTAAATTTATTAGCGCAGAAAAATGATAGACGCACCGAGTTTGAAGATTACAACGGTATCGGTTTTCGCTCGCCCGTTCTGGCGTTTTCGCTTTCCCTGTTTATGCTTTCGCTTTTAGGTTTGCCCTTGACCGCCGGATTCATGGGAAAAGTTCTGGTATTTCGCCCCGCGCTTGAAGCCGGAAACGCGATGCTTACTTTATTAGTCGTCGTTGCCGTCATTAACACGGCGATTTCGGCGTATTATTATTTGCGTTTGATTGTCGTAATGTTTTTCCGAGACCGAACAACCGAATGGCTCGCGCCGCGCATTCCGGCGGCTTTAACGGCGGTTTTGATAATCACGGTTTTGGGCGTGTTTTATTTCGGAATTTTCAGCGATAGCGTGATTGAAAAATTTTCGCAAGCGCCGAGTAATGCAGCGGTCAGAGCGGAAAGGTAAAGACAATTACGAATTAGAAGAAGGATATTCCGCAATTCGTAATTCGTAATTGATAATTCGTAATTGTCTTTATTTCGCAATTGTTTTCTCATTATGGAAATTGTTGGAGAAATTCGAGAAAAATTAGGCGCCGAATGGCTGCCCGAAGTTTACCGAGCGAAAGTGCGAACGCAGAGAACACGCGCTCATAGCCTTGAAATCACAAAACGCGAAAACCGCGCCATCATTCAACACACCTTGCTCGGCGTCGAACTCAAAGTCGGAAACAAACGCTTTTCCTGTCCTGATTTTTCAACTGCCAGATATTTACAGATTTTTGCGCGTCTCGGTTGCGAAGCCGTCGCCGTGCCATATGATATTACGAAAATCTCAACGCTGGCTGATGAGTTGGAATCGTCTTGGCAGAAAAGTTTGCTGCTTTTGGAAGAAGTGGTGCGAGATAAAACCGCGTCTGTGCGCGGGCGAATGCGTTCCAGTTTAATCAAAGAAATTCGTGATGAAATAGATGAAATTGGCGCTGGCTCACTGATGCCCGAATTTAAGCAAAGCACGAAACAAAGAACAAATTAATTTTTGACTCTACTATGGAATAAATAGAGAATGCCAAAACTTTGAACCGCTAATTTACACAATTTTTACAATCGAAAACGGCTTAATTGTTAAATACCGAGTTACTTGCGATAATCCGCATAAAATTTTCCTGGCATCGTTATTTGGCAGATTTTTATCTAAATTATGTTACAGTTTTAGGAATTTGTTATAATAGATAAAGTTTATATATGTTAGACGCATTTACAATCAAAACAAAAGCCGAAACGCTTCCATTTCCGTTTAATAATCGCCCGTTTTGCCGGTATGAGCCGATAGAAAAAACTATTAAACACGCGCGGGTTTTAATCGTTAATGATTTGCTGCGCTATGAAAGCGACCTTTCACCTCTGGCAAAAGACGAATGGAACGGCATAACCGAAACCAAGCTGCGATACGAACGCAAACTTTCGGGAATGGCTTGCGACAATATCGCTAAAAATGTTTCCCGTCTGGTTCAACAGCCGAAGGTTTTAACCGTTCATTTGTCAGAGGTTGGCGAAGCTGCGCGCGCTTTTAATCCGGATGCGATTGTGATGAGCGGGACGCTGGCGGACTTTGATTATTACAATCCGGAACAACTCAAAAAATTTGAAAAATTTATCAAGAAAACGAAAATTCCGGTTCTGGGAATTTGCGGCGCGCATCAGCTTATTGGAATGAGTTTCGGTGCGCCTCTAAAAACACTCGATAAATTAAATCCTTCGGAGAAACGAACCGGAAGAGTTGTCGAATATCAATATCGTTTTATAAAAATCGTTGACGACAAAGACCCGATTTTTGAAGGCGTAACCGATGTCGAAAGCGGCATTTGGCAAGACTATACGCTGCAAGACGATATTTTGCGCGTCTGGCAAAACCACGGTCTGCAAGTTGAAGGAATTCCTGGCGGCTTCAAAAAATTGGCGACTGCGTATCTGTGCAAAAATCAAATGATGGTCAAACGAAGCGAAGGGCAATTGATTTACACCGTTCAATTTCACCTCGAAAAATCGTTTGAAGATTGGTCAAAAAATCCGACACGCTGGGAACACCCGAACGAATCACGCGATGGGCGCGTTTTGTTTGAAAACTTTTTAAAGCTCGCCTTGCAGCACGGCAAAAGGCAAAATTAAAATTACTGCTAAAAGGTTATTATGCGGAATCATTCTTGATAATGCACTAAATCTGTATGTTATCAGGAATCAATCCTGATAATATAGCAAATTTGTATATTATGCGGATTCATTCTGCATAATCAGTAGTTGGGCTGCTTACGTCGTGTTGTCGTGTAATAAACAATACGACCTAAATTCAGTGTAAGCCGGAAGTGTTTAAGGTTCGTGTTTTTAGGCTGTGCGTCTGTATTTTTAAAGTTTTATTTATTTGCCAGTCTTTTCAATACTTCCTCAGCATTTTTATTATCGGGATTCAGCAGTAAACTTTTTTGATAGTTTTCTCGCGCCAAATCTTTATTGCCGGCTTCCAAATAAGCCTCGCCTAAACTGTCAAACGCGTTTGCCGATTTTGGGAAAGCGAAAACATTAAGTTTGAACATATCAATGGATTCTTTCAGCTTTTTATCAGAGAGTAAGTTATATCCTTTGGAATTTACGAGTCGTTCGATCAGGTTGACATTACGTTTTCGCTTTTTATAGGCTTCAATTCCAGCCGCCAGACCTTTTTCTAAAGTTATTTTGATAATTTCTTCAGTAAATGCGCGATTTGTTTCGTCTTCTGCAATTGGAATAACCGGTTTGAATAACGGGTCAAATATTATTTTTGAAATCTCGCCGTTGATTCCAAAGAAATTCGGGTGAGCTTTATTCGACAGCATAATGATTGTCGTTTCTTCATCCGGGTATCTGTAAAAGTCGGCATAGAAAACTCGATTTGTCCCGTTATGCTGGATCAAGGTCGTATTTCGTTTGGTTTTATGGACGTCCCAACCATAGGCGTAATATGAATCCAAACTTTCATTCTCCCTTAATTTCGGACGGAAATATTTTTCCTTTGCTTCTTTGGATAAAATTTTATCCGACAAAAGCGCCTGATGCCATTTATATAAATCTTCGGTCGTTGACAAAATCCCGCCGCTTCCTTTGAGATGCCAGAAGGGAGCGTCTTTGTCCCATTCTTTGTCAACGGGCTTGCCCCATTCTTTATCGTCTTTGTAACCGGTCGCAATCAGGTCATTATCAAAACCCGGTCTTTTATATCCGGTTGATTCCATATTTGCAGGCTTCCAAAGATTTTCATACAAAAACTGTTCGTAACTTTTCCCGGAAACTTTTTCAATAATGATTGCCAGCAAGCTATACCCAACATTTGAATAGGAAAATTTTGTCCCGTTTTCAAATTCCAAAGTAGCTTTCAATACCTTATCAACAAACTCGCTTTCGGTTATTTTGTCGTAATCGCCGCCGACAACACTTGGAAGCCCCGCGGAATGCCTTAGTAATTGATGGATTGTTATTCCTGACTTATCTTTCGGCACATTGTTAAAATACTTGGATATTTTATCGTCGGTACTCAGTTTGCCCTGCATTTCCAGCTTTAGAATTGCGGCGGCTGTGAATTGTTTTGTAATAGAACCAATGTCAAAAATCGTATTTGGAGTATTTTTTCGTTTTTGATTTATGTTCCTGAAACCATATCCTTTTGAAACTACTTTTTCTCCATTTAGCTCTACCAGCACAGTTCCGGTAAATCCGACTTTTTTAATTTTGTCCAGATAAGTTTCAATTTTTTTAATTGTTCTCACCGTCTGTCCGACGTTCTTCGTTTGTGACAAACTGATGTTGGCGATGATTAACAGTAATAGAAAAGAGATGATTATATTTTTAATTTTCGTCATTGTTCTTTTAATATAATCTCCGATTCAGGAATTGTCGAAGCGCAGGATTTAGAATTCGTCAGTTCAAATTTAGTACAAACTTTTGATTAGGATTAGAAGATTCAAAACTTTCAAAAATCAGAAATATATTGATGGTTTTGAGGCAGTACATTATTAACAATCTTGAGATAACAAACAACAGTCCAACAAGCCATTGCACGCGAGGCGGAAACAGCTACTTTCATCAAACGTAATCTTTGACCCTTTACTTGTGTATATTCGGTTTCCGCCCACGTGAACTCCGCCGTTGAAATTTAATCAAAACATTTTTCCGGCACATTTTCCATCGTGTTTTTTATCAGCATATCAACGACCGGATGAAAGTCTTGATTGTTTTCTTCCCAAACTTTTAATTGTTCGTCTGCAGATGTTCCGCGCTCTAAAATTGTATGAATATGCTCGATTTCTTTGCGCGAGCCTAAATCATCGACAATATCGTCTACAAAATCTAAAAGCTCTCTGATTAAATCAACAGCAGGCACTTCTTTTTGTTTACCCAAATCGAGCAATTTTCCCTGCAAGCCCCAGCGCACGGCACGCCATTTGTTTTCCTGAATCAACATCCGACGATAGAGACGAAAACCCCAATTTTTATCCATCATTTGATTGAGTTTGGCAATGATTGCCTGGAACAGCGCGGCGACGGCAATGGTATCGTCAACACGCGTCGGGATGTCGCACACGCGAAACTCAAGGGTCGGGAAAAACGGATGCGGGCGCAAATCCCAGTAAATTTTCTTTGCATTGTCAATACAGTTCATACTAACGAGCAAGTTAACATATTGCTCGTACGAAGCGTTTGAATCGAAATGATCCGGTATATCGGTGCGCGGAAATTTCTTGAAAACTTCCGAGCGATAACTTTTAAGCCCCGTGTGATGCCCGAGCCAGAAAGGACTTGATGTGGTCATCGCCAAAACGTGCGGCAGAAAATAACGTGCGGCGTTCATCAGGTGAATGCGGCGGTCTAAATCTTTGACGCCGACGTGGACGTGAAGACCGAAAATCAGCAAGCTGCGCGCGACCATCTGCAATTCTTCGACTAGAAACTCATACCGCTCGTCGTCGAAAATTTCCTGGTCGGTCCATTTGGAAAAAGGGTGCGTCGAAGCAGCGACGATTTCCATTCCCTTTTTACGCGCCAGGTAGGAAATAATGCACCGGAGTTTGGTAATGTCCTCGCGCGCTTCCTGAATGTTGGCGCAGACGCCGGTTCCGACTTCAATCATCGATTGAATCATTTCCGGCTTTATCTTTTCACCGAGAATCAATCTGCCTTCGTCCAAAATTTCCGAAACGTGCGATTTTAGTTCGCGCGTTTCCGGGTCAACAATTTGAAATTCTTCTTCAATTCCGAGCGTAAATTGTTCAAACATATTTTTTAGTGGTAAGTGGTTAGTGGTAAGTATTTGGTTTTTTCACTGACTGCTAACCACTTACCACTTTTTACATAATCATTTTAATCATTTTTTGTTGATTTGAAAGTGTTAATTTCAATAAATGTTTGTTTGTTATTTTTTTCACTTCCATGCGATTGATTTGTCAAATAAAAAAGACAGCGCCGAAACTACTTCTGCTCAGCGATGTCTTCGATTAAAAACAGTAATTGTTATTTTGTAATTCCGACCTGGGCAAGCGCATAAGCGTATTCAAACGCGATTTCCTTTAAGCGGTCGTAACGTCCGCTTGAGCCGCCGTGACCGGCGCCCATATTTGTTTTTAGCAGAATTGTGTTGTTGTCGGTTTTCATCGCGCGAAGTTTCGCCGTGAATTTCGCGCCTTCCCAAAATGGAACTTGACTGTCGTTGAGCGAAGTCTCAACCAGCATATTCGGATACTTCTGCGCTTTGACGTTATCGTACGGCGAATACTTAATCATATAATCAAACGCTTCTTTCTCGTTCGGGTTTCCCCATTCGATATATTCGCCCGTGGTTAAAGGTAAGCTCGCGTCAAGCATCGTGTTCATTACGTCAACGAACGGAACTTGAACGATTGCCGCTTTGAACAAATCAGGGCGCATATTGACGACCGCGCCCATAAGAAGCCCGCCCGCGCTTCCGCCTTGAATCACCAAACGGTCAGGTGAAGTGTATTTGTTTTTGATTAAATAATCAGCCGAATCAACAAAATCGTTGAATGTATTCAGCTTTTTGAACATTCTGCCTTCCTGCCGCCATTTTTCGCCGAGTTCCGAGCCTCCGCGTATATGCGCGATAGCGTAAATCATTCCTCTATCAACGAGGCTCAATCGCGCGGTCGAAAAATTCGGCGTCATTGAAGCGCCATAAGAACCGTAAGCGTAAAGCAGCATCGGCGCTGAACCGTCAAGGCGCGTTCCTTTTTTCATCACAAGCGAAACCGGAACTTTCACGCCGTCACGCGCCGTTGCCCAAATTCTCTGCGTTTCATACTGCGCTTTGGCATAACCACTCGGAATTTCTTGCTGCTTGAGAAGTTTGCTCGCGCGCGTTCGGAAATTGTATTCGTAAGTCGAATTCGGCGTAATCATCGAAGCGTAATTGTAACGAACGACTGGCGTATCAAATTCAGGATTGACTGACATTCCCATCGTATAGACGCTTTCGGGCGTAGCAATGCGAGCCGAAGCCCGCCGCGTTTTCAAATCCATCACTTTCAGATATTCAAGCCCGTTTTCGACTTCTGATACAACCCCGTAATCTTTAAAGAAATCAATGCCTTCGATTTTTATCGCCGGATTATGCGCGATAAAATCAGTCCAATTTTTCTCGCTTGGGGCATTAACCGGGGCGCGAACAATGCGGAAGTTTTCGGCTTTTTTATTTGTCGTGATATAAAACTCGCCGTTGTAATGGGCAAGCGCATATTCGTGGTCTTTCTCGCGCGGTAAAACAATTTTCCATTCTCCGTTTGGCTGGTCGGCAGGCAAATATCGATACTCGCGCATTGTCGCGGCGTTAGAAGAAAGAAACAACATCTTTTTATCGCGCGAGCGAGCGACGCCGAGACCAAAAAGTTCGTCTTTTTCGTTGTAAAGAAGCTGATTGTCGGTTGCGCCGACGATGTGTTTCCAGAATTTGTCGCTTCGTTTGGTTACGTCGTCTTCGGTGACGAGAAATAAAGTTTTGTTGTCATTCGCCCATTCAACCGACGTTACACGCTCGATTTTGTCAGCCAAAAGTTTTCCCGTCCGTAAATCTTTAATCTGCAAAGTGTATTGACGATAGCCGGTCGTATCGGTTGAAAAAGCGAGCAAATTTCCGTCGTCGCTGACATCAAAAGACCCGATGGCAAAATATTTAAAACCTTTCGCCATTTCGTTCAGGTCTAAAATGAGTTGCTCGTCGTCGCCGTTTTGTTTGCGCGAACGATAATACATCGGATATTGTTTGCCTTCTTCGGTTTTCGTGTAATACCAAAAATCCCCGAGCCGGTAAGGAACGCTCAAATCGGTCTGTTTAATGTGCCCGAGCATTTCTTTGTAGAGATTATCGACGAACGCCAGGTGCGGTTTCATCGCCGCGTTTGTGTATTCGTTTTCGGCTTCGAGATATTTGATTACTTCCGGGTTTTTTTTATCGCGGAGCCAGAAGTAATCGTCTTTTAATTCGTAGCCATGAATTTTCGTAACTTTGGTTTCTTTTTTCGCAACAGGGGGTTTCATATCGGTCTGGGCGACAATTACGACATTGCCGATAACAATAACTATAAATACAAATGTTAGAACATAAAACATTTCTCTCATTTTGCCAAACTCCTTATTTGATTTCTTTCAAGAATAATTTTCTTTCGTTTTTAGGTAATTATACTTTTTTTTCTTAAAAAAAAACTAATTAAAACCGACAAAACTTTATGAATTTTATCAAATGCGAAAGATTCTTTAAACTTTTCAGTATTGGCTAAAAGGAATTCAAAACCTTACAACAACGAATTTATTTTCAAGGTAATCATTCAATAAAAAAAGGAGCGTGAAAGAACACGCTCCTCGTTTGAAGATAATCTCAGCTTAAACTGATTAAGCTGAAACTATTCAGTTATTGAATAAAGGCAGCCGGAATCGGTCTGTCGGTGGCAGCACCGAATGAAGCCGCTTTATAGCC
>Ga0136617_10001714_pt1 | contig 19435 bp, 23 predicted proteins | sample AntDrymUQ3222106_2_FD_129672 | JGI IMG/M metagenome (GOLD analysis project Ga0136617, IMG submission 129672) | Polar desert sand microbial communities from Dry Valleys, Antarctica - metaG UQ322 (21.06) | ecosystem: Environmental > Terrestrial > Soil > Desert | place: Antarctica: Dry Valley... | reverse complement strand
TCGCGTCGTCGTTGCCGGGGATGACGTAGTCGATGCCGTCCGGGTCGCAGTTGGTGTCGACCAGGCCGATGATCGGGATCCGCAGGCGCTGGGCCTCGCGCACGGCGATCGCCTCGGTCTTGAGGTCGATGACGAACAGGGCGTCGGGGACGCGCTGCATGTTCTTGACCCCGCCCAGGTTGGCGCGGAGCTTCTCCAGGTCGGCCTGGGCGGCCATCCGCTCGCGCGTCGGCAGCAGGCCAAGCTGACCCTCGGACTCGTAGCGCTCGAGGTCGTGCAGGCGCTTGATGCGCGCGGAGATGGTCTGGAAGTTGGTGAGCAGGCCGCCGAGCCACCGGTGGTTCACGTAGGGCTGGCCGGCCCCCTCGGCGATCTCCTTGATGCCGTCACGGGCCTGCTTCTTGGTGCCGACGAACAGCACGGTCCCGCCGCGGCGCGCGAGCCCGTCGGCGAAGCGCTGGGCCTGGCCGAGCAGCGCCTCGGTGCGCAGCAGGTCGATGAGGTAGATGCCGCCGCGCTCGCCATGGATGAAGCGGCGCATCTTCGGATTCCACCGGCGCGTCTGGTGACCGAAGTGCACGCCGGCCTCCAGCAGCTCCCTGATCCCGACTTCTTGAGCCACGGGTACGTCTCCCTTGTCGGTTGATGATGCGGTTCCCGGGCGAAGAGGGAGTGCGGAACCCGGCGCGTCGCGCGCCGGGCAGGGGCCGCAGCCTCAGGTTGGGGTGGGGCCGCCCAGGGTCGGAGTGGACTCAGACAGTGTCCACCTCGGGCGAGGGGACACCGCGAAGTCTAGACGAACGAGATTCCGCGAGCGGTCTGTGGGTTCGTCGCCTCGAACGGTCAGCCTGGGCGGTAGCTGAGAAGGACGACGCCGGAGCGGAAGGGCGTCGCTTCGACCAGGCGAAGCTTCGGGGCATTGGTCGCGTTGTCGAACAGGCGGGCGCCGCGGCCAAGCACGACCGGGTAGACGAACAGCCGGTACTCGTCCACGAGCCCGGCGGCGATCAGGGCGTGCATGAGGGAGATGCTGCCGGTGATGCCTATTGCTCCGCCCGGCGCGGCGTTCAGCGCCTCGACCTCGATCTGCAGCGCCCCTCGCAGCACGGTGGTGTTCTCCCACTCCGGGTCCTTCAGAGTGCTGGACATGACGTACTTCTGCACCGCGTTGAGGTGGTCCGCAATGCCCGTCGTGTCGTCAGTCTGGAGCGGCCAATACCCGCGCATTTCCTCGAACGTCCGCCTTCCGAGCAAGAGCGCGTCTTGCGCCTGCATCTGGCGCCGCAGTGCCGCCTCGATGTCCTCGTTGTCGTCCCCGGCCGGGGTGAACCACCCCTCCGTGGCGTCGATCACGCCATCGAGCGTGGTGTTCTGCGTGACGATCAATTCGCGTTGGCTCTGCACGAGTTCTCCTGGGTCGATCTGCGTTCGGGGACAACGACTCCGATCGACGCACAGATTCATCGCAAGAAGCCGATGCGTCAGCGCGGCGTGTCGGCCGCTTCCGCGCGCGCCAGCGCCGCCGCCAGGTCGGCCGGCAGCGGCGAGCGCACGTCGACGGCGGCGCCGGTGACCGGGTGCGGGAACGCCAGCCGGGCGGCGTGCAGAAACTGGCGCGCGAGCCCGTGCCGACCCGCCGCTCCGTACTCCGGGTCGCCGGCGACCGGGTGGCCGATGGCGAGCAGGTGCGCGCGGATCTGATGCGTGCGGCCGGTCTCCAGGCGCACGCGCAGCAGCGTGTCGTGCGGCAGCGCCTGCTCCACCTCGAAGTGGGTGACGGCCGCGCGCGCCTCCTCGGTATCCGTCGAGATCCGCGTGCGCACGCGGCGATCGCGGCCCAGCGGGGCGTCGATCGTGCCCCGGCGCGCGGGCGGGCGGCCCTCGACCAGCGCGAGGTACTCACGCACCAGGTCGCGCGCGGCGAGCGATGCCTTCAACGCGGCGTGGACCGCGTCGGAGCGGGCGACGACCAGCAGACCGGACGTGTCGCGGTCCAGGCGGTGCACGATGCCGGGCCGGTCGGGGTACTCGCCGCCGGCCACCTTGCCGGCCAGCGCCTGCACGAGCGTCCCGTCGCGGTGCCCGCGCGCGGGGTGCACCACCACGCCCGCCGGCTTGTCGACCACGATCAGGTGCTCGTCCTCCCAGGCGATGGCGAACGTCGCGGGGGCGAGCACGCGCTGCCGCGCGGCGGCGGCGGGCGCGGCGACGGCGATCCGCTCCCCGCCGGCCAGCACGTGGCGCTTGGCCCTGCACGCGCCATCGACGGTCACGTGGCCGGCGTCGAGCAGGCGCTGCGCGGCGGCGCGCGAGCCGGCGTGGTCGGCGAGGAAGACGTCGAGGCGCTCGCCGGCGGCCGCGGCGGGGACGGTCAGCTCGTCAGCCATCGCGCGCCGCCTCCGCGCGCCGACGCGGGGGCCCCTCCAGCACGTAGAGCAGCGCCAGCACGCCGAACGTGATCGCCGTGTCGGCGACGTTGAACGCCGGGAAGTGCGGAAGCTTCACGAAGTCGGTGACCGAGCCCTCCAGCGCGCGGTCGATCAGGTTGCCGATCGCGCCGCCGAGCAGCAGCCCCGTGGGAATCCACACCAGCGCCCGGCCGGAATGCGTGACGAAGAAGACCACGAGCGCGAGCAGCGCCAGCGCGGTGCCCACCATCAGCAGCGCGCCGCCGTCGGCCAGCAGGCCGAACGCGATGCCGGAGTTGCGCACGTTCACGAGGTCGATGCCGGCCAGCAGGTCGCGGCGCTCCCCGAGCGCCAGCTCGCCGCGCACGGTCGCCTTGGTGAGCTGGTCGACGCCCACGACGGCGCCCGCCATCGCGGTGGCGGCCAGCGTGGTGCGGCTGGGGCTCACGCCGGGCGGATCGCGCCGATCACGATCGCGCCCAGCAGCTGCAGCGCGATGATCGCGACGATCGGCGTAAGGTCGAGCGGGCCGATCCGCAGCGGCAGTCGGCGGAACAGGTTCAACCAGGGCGCGGACGTGTCGCGCAGAAAGTCCAGCACGGCGCTGGACCAGCGCGTGTAGGGCATGCGGACGCCCATGCCGAAGATGAACGACACCACGATCCACGCGATGATCACGATGATGTAGACCGTGATGAACGCGGACAGGAAGTCCGCGATCTCGGTACGCACCGACGCGGCGAGGAGGGTCACGCGAAGTCCACCACGTCGTCCATCGCCTGCGCGAGCGCCGCCCGCACGCCGCCGCGCTCGAGCGCCGCGAGCCCGCGCGCGGTGGTCCCGCCCGGCGAGGCGACCGCGCGCCGCAGGGCCAGCGTGTCGTGCTCCCGCGCCCGCAGCAGCTCGGCAGAGCCCGCCATCGTCTCCGTCACCAGCACGGAGGCCAGGTGCGGCGGCATGCCGCGGCGGATCGCGGCGTCGACCTGCGCCTCCACCAGCAGCGCGCAGTACGCGGGGCCGACGCCGCCCGTCGCGCCGGCGACGCGCATCAGCTCCTCGGAGATGTCGAGCACGGTGCCCACGCGGCCGAACAGCTCGTGCACCCGGGCGCGGACGTCGTCGTCGACGGGTGCGTCGGGCGCTGCGAACGCAAGCACGCCGCGGCGCACCTCCACGGGCGTGTTGGGCTCGACGCGGAAGACCGGCGTCTCCGGGTAGGCGGTCCGGACCTCGGCCTGGGTGGTGCGGGCGAGGATCGACACGACGACCTTCGCGGCGCCGGCGATCTCGCGCGCCACGGCGTCGAGCTGCGCCGGCTTGTGAGCGAGCACGACGACGTCGGCGCGCTCGGCCAGCTCGCGGTTGGAGCCGACCGCCTGGCCGCCGACCAGCGCCGCGAGCTCGGACGCGCGACCGGAGCCCGCATCGGTGCACAGCACCGGCTCGCCCCACCCGAGGGCGAGCGCGCGCGCCATGTTGCCTGATCCAACGAGCCCGATCATGTAACTCCCGGAGCACAGACGGAGGGATACCCGGAGCCAGAATACGAGGCTCGCCACGGATGACCGAGGTCGAGCACCGGATACTCATCCGGATGACCGGGGTCGAGCACCGGATCCTCCATCCACAGGCCTGGGCTCAGCTCTGGTTGAAGAAGCCCTTCTCGACGAGACGCGCGCGCTCTTCGGAGCTGAGCTCGACGTTGCGCGGGGTGAGCAGGAACACCTTGTCGGCGATTCGCTGCATCCCACCGTCGAGCGCATACGTGAGGCCTGAGGCGAAGTCGATCAGCCGCTTGGCGAGATCGGTCTCTGACCCCTGCAGGTTGATGATCACCGGGATCGCGTCCTTGAACTTGTCCGCGACGTCCTGGGCGTCGTTGAACGACTTGGGGACCACCAGATGCACGCGAACCTCCCCGCTGCGGCCGTTGGCCGGGCGCCCGCCGACCGGGCGCAGGGCGGTCGTCCGCCGCTCGGAGGGCGAGTCGTCGGCGAAGATGTCGTCGATCTCGTCCCGGCGCCGGCGCGTGCTGAGCCGCCGGACGTTCGGGCGCTCGCGGTAGCGGTCCTCCAGCTCGGCCTCGGGCTGGCGGATCGCCGCCGGCTGCTCCTCCTCTTCCTCGTACGCGTCGCGGTCCTCGGCGAGGCCGAAGTAGACGAGCGTGCGGTGCCAGGAGTCGGAGAAGCCCATTCGAGGAGCGATCTTCGGCGCCAGCAGGGGATTCCCTCCCCGGCTTGGCGTCAATCGAAGAGTATCGAGCCTACGCGCACGATCGTCGCGCCTTCCTCGACGGCGACGGCGAAGTCCTGCGACGTGCCCATCGAGAGGTGCCGCAGTCCGTGCTCGGCGGCCAGCTCGCGCAGCGCGACGAAGTGCGGCCGGCTGGCTTCGGGATCCTCGGCGAACGGCGGCATCCCCATCAGGCCGGCCACGCGGACGGCTGCGCGGGCGATGAACGCCCCGAGCTCGGCGGGCACGACGCCGGCCTTGCCCTCCTCGCCCGCGACGTTGACCTCGACGAGGATCTCGGTGTCCGGCGCGGCGTGGCGCTCGAGCTGCGCGAGCGCCGAGTCCGAGGCGACCGAGTGGATCAGCTCGACCAGCGGCAGGATCTTCGAGACCTTGCGGCTCTGGAGCTGGCCGATGAAGTGCCAGCGCACGTCCGGCCACGCCGCCGCCTTGGCCTCGAGCTGCTGCGCGCGGTTCTCGCCGAACAGCGTGATCCCGGCCTCGACGAGCGCGCCGAGGTCCTCCCGCGCGAGGTACTTGACGGCGGCGAGCAGCTCCACGTCCGCCGGATCGCGGCCCGCGCCACGTGCGGCGGCGGCGATCTCCTCGCGCACGCGGTCGGCGTTCTCGCGCACCCGCGCGGCGCTCACGCCGGTCATGCGACCGCCGCCGCTCCGGGCCACACGATCCCTGCCTGGCGGCCGGTGACTCCCTTGTCGCGCCGGTGCGAGAAGAACAGCTCGCTATCGGAGCACATCGTGCACAGCCCCGTGTCGTGGACGGTCTCCACGCCGGCCTCGCCGAGCCGATGGCGCGCGATCGCGGGCAGGTCCAGGTTGCGCTGCGCGGCCCGTGCGCCCGGGACGCCGGCGAACGCGGCGTGGACCTCCTCGCCGACCTCGTAGCAGCAGCCGCCGGCACCCGGGCCGATCGCGGCGGTCAGCGGGCCCTGCGCGCCGAGCTCGCGCAGGGCGGCGACGCCTTCGGCCACGATCCCGCCCGCCAGCCCGCGCCAGCCGCCGTGCAGCGCCGCGACGGCGCTGCTGCCTCGGCCGGGGGCCTCGCCGCTTCGCTCGGCGCACAGCAGCACCGGCAGGCAGTCGGCGACGAAGACGAGCGCCGCGGCGTCGTCGAGCGCGGTCGCCTGGCCGTCCTCCTCGGCGGCCGGCCGCGCCGCGCCCGGCGGCTCGGTCGCGCGGCGCACGACGGCGCCGTGGACCTGCCGGCCGTAGTGGAACCGCTCCCGCGGCAGGCCGACCGCGGCGGCGAGCCGCTCGCGGTTGGCGTCGACGTTCGCCCCGTCGTCGGCGGTCAGGCGCCCGAGGTTGAGCGAGGCGAAAGGGCCGGTCGAGACGCCGCCGCGGCGCGTCGAGAACAGCACGCGCCCGCCCGGCAGGTCGGCGGCGATGTGCTCGCCCTCCCAGCGGAAGGGCGCCTGGAGCGGTGGATCGGGCACGCCGGGCAGGCTACGCCACCGCCGGGCCGCGCCCCGGGACGGGCGAGGACTGCACGATCGCGGTGGTCGTCTGGCCGTAGAGCACGAAGCGGTCGATCAGCTCCTCCAGGTGCAGCACGTCGCGCACGTGCAGGCGCATGACGAAGCAGTCCTCGCCGGTGACGCGATGGCATTCGGTGACCTCCGGCGTGTCGTGCGCGAGCGCGGCGACCTTGGCGATCATGCGGGTCGCGGGCCGGATGCGCAGCACGACGCTCAGCTCGTAGCCGAGCGCGCGCGGGTCGACGTCGGCGTGGTAGCCGCGGATGATGCCGGCCCGCTCGAGCCGCCCGAGCCGCTCTCCGACCGCCGGTGCGGAGAGACCGACGCGCCGGCCCAGCGCGGCGAGGCTCATGCGCGCGTCCTCCTGCAGCGCGGCGACCAGCTGACGATTCGCGGGGTCGAGCTGTTGATCCGAGCGCCGTACGGCCATCACGCCTTCGATCGCCACTGTACCGGGCGGTGGTGACCCGCGAGGGTTCCTGGGCGATGGCGACCACCACCCCAGGGCGCGTGCCGCTCGCCCAACGGGTCCCGCCGCACGCGTGGTTCGTCGGCAGCGCGGTATTCCATTACCTCGGACCGGCGTTCGCCGTGCTGCTGTTCGCGCGGGTCGGCCCGCTCGGGACCGGCTGGCTGCGGATCGCCGCCGCGGCGCTCGTGCTCGCCGCGTGGCGGCGGCCGTGGCGGGTGGTGCGCGAGCGTACGCCGCTCGCGCTCGGGGCCGTCCTGGCGGTGATGAACTGCTGCTTTTACCTGGCGATCGACCGGCTCCCGCTCGGCACGGTGGCGGCGATCGAGTTCCTCCCGGTGATCGCGCTGGCCGCCCTGGGCGCGCGCACGCGCCGCAACGGGCTCGCGCTGGCGCTGGCGGTCGGCGGCGTCTACCTGCTCACGGGCGTCCGGCTGGCGGGAGAGCCGCTGGGGTTCGTGCTCGCGTTCGCCAACGCCGGCCTGTTCGCGCTCTACATCGTGCTGAGCCACCGCGTCGCGCAGGACAGCGGCCTGGACGGCCTGGCGGCGTCGATGCTCGCCGCGCTCGTCGTGGTGACGCCGCTCGCGGGCTGGGACGCGCTCCCGGCGCTCGACGACCCGATCGCGATCGCGGCCGGCCTGGGCGTCGGCGTCGCGTCCTCGGTCATCCCCTACGTCTGCGACCAGCTCGCGATGGCCCGGCTAACGCGCGCGACCTACGCCCTGCTCGTCTCGCTGCTGCCGGCCACCGCGACCGTGATCGGGATCGTCGTCCTCGGCCAGCTCCCCTCGGCCCCGGAAGCGCTCGGCGTGGCGCTGGTCGTGGGCGGCGTCGCGGTCCACCGCGAGCCGCCAACCCCTCCTTAGTTTTCCAGCGCGGCTGCGAGCTGCGAGGCGCGGTCGGGGGCCTCGCCGTCGAGCAGGACCGCACGGGCGGCCCGGAGGGCGCGGCCGACGGCCGGACCGCGCAGGCCCGCGGCGAGCAGGTCGTCGCCGGTGATCGCGGTGCGCAGGTGGCGGCCTCGGTCGAGCCAGTCGCGCGCGGCCGCGCAGCCGGCGGCGGCGGCGAGCACCGCGGCCTCGAGCGGTCGGCGCCCCAGGACCGTGTCGGCGTGCGACGGACGTGGGTCCGGCGCCAGCTCGCCGAGCAGCGCGTCCAGCGCGGCGCACGCGCGCAGCGCCGCGGCCTCGCTCGCCGGGAACGCCAGGCGCTCGCCCGGCGCCGCGCGCAGCGTCGCGCCCAGCGCCACGAGGTCGGCGCGGGCGTCGTTCGGGCACAGTGCGACGGCGCGCTCGATCAGCGGCGCGTCGACCGCGAAGCCCGGCAGCAGCGCGGCGCCGAGCCCGAGCCGGTCGAGCGCGACGAGCGCCGCCGGCTGCGGCTCGCGAGCGACCAGCCGCACCTCGGCGCCCAGCCGCTCGCCGCTCACCGTCTCCAACGCGCCGCCCGCAAGCGCGGCGGCGGCCAGCGCGTCCGTCCCCGGCGCGACGCCGAACCCGAGCCGTCCGCCATAGCGCGCGAGCCGCACCAGCCGCGTCGGGTCATCGCGGAACGAGGCGTCGTGCAGCACCCGCAGCACCCCCGCGGCAAGATCCTCGCGCGCGCCCGGCCGCCCGGCCAGCGCGCCGTCGGCGAGCCGCAGCGCGAGCGCGTTGACCGTGAAGTCGCGCCGCGCGAGGTCGTCCTCGAGCGTGGCGCCGAGCTGCACCTCGGGCAGCGCGCCCGGCCGCGGGTAGGTCTCCCGCCGCGCGCTCGCCAGGTCGAACGCGGTGCCGGCGCCGCGCACGGTGGCCGTCCCGAACCGCTCGTGCACCACCGCCTCGCCGCCCAGCCGCGCCGCGGCGCGCCGCGCGACCGCCACGGCGTCGCCCTCCACCACCAGGTCGAGATCGCCGGGCGCGCCGCCGAGCAGCAGGTCGCGGACCGCCCCGCCTACGAGCCACACGCCGGTCTCCCCCTCCAGCGCGGCCAGCACCGGGGCGGCCGCCTCGAGTCTGGCCAAGCGGTCCAAGACGCCGGAAGTCACGCCGGTAACCTAGAGCCGCATGCCACCGCAGGAGCGCAGACGGCGCTGGCGGCGGATCGTGCTCGCGCTCGGGGTCGCGATGGTGCTGCTGGTGGGCGCCGCCGCAGGATTCGTCCTCACCCAGCAGGAAGGCGACGTCTCCAACCCGGAGGTCGAGTTCAAGGCCGAGCCGTCCGCCACGCCCGACACGGAAGTCGAGCCCCGGGACCCGAACGCGAAGCAGCGGGCCAGCGCGGTCGACCGCTTCATCTGGTCGCACTACGGCTACACCCGCGACCGGCGGCGCTACCTCCCGCTCGACGACCCGCCGCGCCCGCCGTTCGAGGAGATCTGGCGCTTCTCGGGCGACGTCCTGCTCGAGTTCCCACCGGTCATCGGCGGCCGCCGCCTGTACCTGCTCAACGATCACGGCAGGCTGTTCGCGATCGACAAGCATTCCGGCAAGGTGCGCTGGAAGCGCAAGCTCGGCGCCCTCGCGGCCGCCTCACCCGCCTACGCGAACGGCATCGTCTACGTGGTCCTGCTCCAGCGCACGGAGGAGGGCGCCGGCTCGCGCGTCGGGCGGGTCGTCGCGCTCGACGGCGCGACGGGCAAGATCAGGTGGAGTCACCCGCTGGCCAGCCGCAGCGAGTCCTCCCCGCTGGTTGCGGACGGGCGCGTGTACTTCGGGTCGGAGAACGGGACCGTCTACGCGATGGACGCCGACGACGGTGCCGTGCGCTGGCGCATCCGGGCCGGCGGGGCGGTGAAGGGCGGGCTCGCCCTCAGCGACGGCAAGCTCTACTTCGGCGACTACGGCGGTCGCGTGTACGCGATCCGTGAGAGCAACGGGGCCACCGTGTGGCGCGCGAGCACCAACGGCGGCCGCTTCGGGCTGGGCGCGGGCAACTTCTACTCCACGCCCGCGGTCGCCTACGGCCGCGTCTACCTCGGCAACACCGACGGGCGGATCTACTCGTTCTCCGCGGGGAGCGGCAAGCTCGCCTGGAGCAAGAGCACCGGCGGCTACGTCTACGCGTCGCCCGCCGTCGCGCAGGTTCCCGGCGGGCGCCCGCTGGTCTACGCCGGGTCCTACAGCGGGAAGTTCTACGCGCTGGATGCTCGCAGCGGCGCCGTGCGCTGGGTGCGCGGAGGCAACGGCAAGATCTCGGGCGGGGCGACGGTGATCGGCGACATCGTGTACTACGCCGACCTCGGCAACCGCAAGACGATCGGGCTGGGCGCGCGCACCGGGCGCAAGGTGTTCGAGCACGAGCGCGGGTCATACAACCCGGTCGTGTCGGACGGCGAGACGATCTACCTGACCGGCTACCACGTGCTCTACGCGCTGCGGCCGCTCTCGGCGGCAACCAAGAAGGCGCGTGCGAAGTCGGCCCGTGCGCGCGCCGAGCGCCGCCGGACCGATCGGCGGGTCTGCCGCAAGCGCGCACAGGACGCCCACCGCGGCAAGCCGGGCGCGCAGCGGCGCTCCTACCGGCGTTGCGTGACGCGCCGTCCGGAGCTGCGCCGCAAGCGGTCCCGCGCCGAGTGCGCGCGGGTGGCGCGGCGCGCGCACCGGGGGGACAAGGGCGCGATCCGGCGCTCCTACGAGCGCTGCGTCGACCGCAGGCACGCCCACAAGCGTGGCTAGCGCTGGCGCGACGCGCCGCGGCCCGGGTGCATGAACTGCGGCCGCGTCCTATGTCCTACGTTGACCCCAATATTCTTGGGGTCAACGTAGGAATCGCGCGCTCGAACCGCCCGTGCCCTAGCGCCGGACCGGCACGCCGGCCGCGTCGAGGTGGGCCTTGACCTCGCGCACCGAGTGGCGACCGTAGTGGAAGATCGACGCCGCGAGCACGGCGTCGGCGCCCGCCGCGAAGCCGGCGACCATGTGATCGGGCGTGCCCACGCCTCCCGACGCGATCACCGGCACGTCGACCGCGTCGGAGATCGCGCGCGTGAGGTCGAGGTCGTAGCCGTCCTGCGTCCCGTCGCGGTCCATCGAGGTGAGCAGGATCTCGCCCGCCCCGCGCTCGACGCCCTCGCGCGCCCAGGCGACGGCGTCGCGCCCTGTCGCGGTGCGCCCGCCGGCCACGTGGACCTCCCAGCCGCCGCCGTCGCCGCGCTTGGCGTCGATCGCCAGCACGACGCACTGGGCGCCGAGCACGTCGCCGAGCTCGCCGATCAGCTCCGGCCGGGCGACCGCTGCGGAGTTGACCGAAACCTTGTCGGCGCCGGCGTCGAGCACGGCCTGGGCGTCGGCCAGCTCACGCACGCCGCCGCCGATCGTGAACGGCACGAAGACCTGGTCGGCTACACGCCGGGCGAGCTCCACCACGGTCGCGCGTTTGTCCGACGTCGCGGTGATGTCGAGGAAGATCAGCTCGTCGGCGCCCTCGCGGTCGTAGAACGCGGCCAGGTCCACCGGGTCGCCGGCGTCGCGGATGTCTAGGAAGCGCGTGCCCTTGACCACGCGGCCGGCGTCGACGTCCATGCAGGGGATCACGCGCTTGTAGTGCACGACGAGGAAGCGTAGGCGGAGGTCGCGCTCGACGACATAAGCACGATATGTGTGCTTATCTCGTCAAGGTGCGGCCGCGACCCCGACGAGCTAGGATCGGAGCATGCTTCTTCTCGCCCTGAGCGAAGCCGCCAAGACGACGATCGCCTACGCGATCTTGTGGTTCGTGGCGTTTCCCGCCCTCGTCACCGGCCTGATCGCCGTCGCGGTCATCCAGACCTATCGCGAGCGGCAGGAGAACATCGCGAACCGGCGCCGCCCGCCCTCCTAGCCACCCCCGTCGAGGGCCGCCTGGGCCTCGGCGATCGTGAAGCGCCGCTCGTAGAGCGCCTTGCCGACGATCACGCCGGAGAGGTTGACCTGGCGCAGGCCGCGCAGCGCGCGCAGGTGCTCGAGCGCGCCGATCCCGCCGGCGTACAGGAAGCGGCCCCGGACGGCCGCCGCGATTGCGGAGACGTCGTCGAGCGACGGGCCAGCGAGCGCCCCGTCGCGGTCGGCGTCGGTGTAGACGAACGAGCCGACGCCGCGGTCGTGCAGGCGCCCGATCGCGTCAGCGGCCGGCATGTCGGTCACCTCGGTCCAGCCCGACGTGGCGATCTTGCCCCCGCGCACGTCGACGGAGACGACCACGCGCGGACCGTAGGCGGCGAGGATGTCGTCGAGGAAGTCAACGTCGCGCAGCGCCGCGGTGCCGACGATCACGCGCTCGGCGCCTGCCCGCAGCGCGTCGCGGACCGCGTCGACCGTGCGCAGCCCCCCGCCGTACTGGACCGGCACGCCGGTCCCGGCCACGATCCGGCGCAGGTGCTCGATCGACGCCGGCGCGCCCGCCTTGGCGCCGTCGAGGTCGACCACGTGCAGGAAGCGCGCCCCCGCGTCCACCCATGACTGCGCGGCCTCCACCGGATCGTCGTGGTAGACGGTCTCCGCGTCGAAGCGGCCGTGCGTGAGCCGCACGGCTTTCCCGCCGCGGATGTCGACCGCCGGATACAGGATCATGCGGCCACGCGCAGCCCGACGAAGTTGCGCAGCAGCGCAAGCCCGTCGAGCGAGGACTTCTCCGGGTGAAACTGCGCGCCCATGACGTTCCCGCGCTCGACGATCGAGACGAAGCGCTCGCCGTACTCGCCGCGGCCGACCACGTCGCTCTCCTCCGCAGGCCGGCACGCGAACGTGTGCACGTGGTAGAACGCCGCCGCCCCGCCGAGGCCCTCGGTCAGCGCCGACGGGCGCGCGAACGTCACCGTGTTCCAGCCGATGTGCGGGATCTTCAGGCCGGGCGCGTCCAGGCGCGCGACGGTGCCGGGCAGCAGCCCCAGCCCGGCGGCGCCCTCGTGCTCGTCGGAGCGGTCGAACAGCAGCTGCATCCCGAGGCAGATGCCCAGCACGGGCACGCCCGCCCGCGCGCGGTCGCGCAGGAGCTCGATCAGCCCGAGCCCGGCGAGCCGCCGCATCGCCTCGGGGAACGCGCCGACGCCGGGCAGCACGATCGCGTCGGCGCCCGCGATCTCGTCGCGGTCGGCCGTGCGCGCGACGCGCGCGCCGACGTGCTCGAGCGCCTTCTCGACGCTGCGCCGGTTGCCCATCCCGTAGTCGACGAGCGCGACGGTCACGTCAGCGTCCCCTTGGTCGAGGGCACGTCGGCCTCGTCGGGATCGATCGAGACCGCGACGCGCAGCGCGCGGGCGAACGCCTTGAAGCACGCCTCGATCATGTGGTGCGCGTTCGTCCCCGCCTGCAGCTCGACGTGCAGCGTCAGCCGCGCCGCGCTCGCGACGGCGCGGAAGAACTCCTCGGCCGCCTCGTGCTCGAAGCCCGCGATCGCGCCGGGCGGAAGCGCAAGTCCGGCGACCGCGCAGTAGGGGCGGCCGGAGACGTCGATCGCGCAAGCGGCGCGGGCCTCGTCCATCGGCACGACGGCGTGGCCGTAGCGGCGGATCCCGCGCCGGTCGCCGAGCGCCTCCCCCAGCGCCTGCCCGAGCACGATGCCCGTGTCCTCGACCGTGTGGTGCGCGCCGGTCTCGAGATCGCCCCGGACGGTCACGCCGAGGCCGAGCCGGCTGTGGCGCGCGAGCAGGTCGAGCATGTGGTCGAAGAACCCGACCCCGGTGGCGATCGCGCCGGCCGCTCCCCCGTCGAGGTCGAGGCCGACCTGCACGTCGGTCTCGCCGGTCTTGCGGCTCAGCTGTGCGCTGCGGCTCATCTCGTCACCGATTGTCGCGGATCCGGGCGGACATCGACTCGGCGTGCACGGGGAAGCCCTCGGCCTCGGCCACCGGCACGCCGCCGCGGGCCAGCGCGGCGGCGGCGGCGCCGACGCGGACCTCGCTCATGCGACGGCGGAAGTGCGCGACTCCCAACCCCGAAGCGAACCGCGCCGCCCCGTCGGTGGGGAGCGTGTGATTCGAACCCGCGACGTAGTCGCCGAACGCGGTCGCGCTCGCGGCGCCCACGAACACGCAGCCGGCGCGGCAGACCCGCGGGGCGAGCGCCTCCGCCGCCTCCCCCACCAGCTCGAGGTGCTCGGGCGCCAGCGCCTCCGAGAACGCGAGCGCCGCGTCCAGGTCGGCGGCATCCACGAGCAGCTTCGGCCCGCCGGCCACCGTCGTGCGGTCTATGAGCAGCGCCTGCACCTCGTGCCCGACGGCGCCCAGCAGCGCCCCGTCGTCGGAGACCGCGACGACCAGCGAGTCCGCCCCGTGCTCGGCCTGCGCGAGCAGGTCGAGCGCGATCAGGCGCGCGTCGGCGCCCTCCGAGGCGAGCACGAGCAGGTCCGACGGTCCCGCGAAGCCGTCGATCCCGACGCGGCCCGAGAGCTGGCGCTTGGCCTCCTGGACGTAGAGGTTGCCCGGGCCGACGATCACGTCGACGGGCCGGATCGTCTCCGTTCCGCAAGCGAGCGCGGCGATCGCCTGCGCCCCACCCATGCGGTAGACCTCGTCGGCGCCGCACAGCGCGCAGGCGGCCAGGATCACCGGGTGTGCGGGGGCGGCGACCACGATCTCGGCGACGCCGGCCGTCCGCGCGGTCACGACACCCATGATCACCGAGGAGGGATAAGGCCGGCGGCCACCGGGGGCGTAGACGCCGGCGCGCTTGACCGGGACCTCGCGGAGGCGGATGCGCTGGCCCTGAGGCAGCTCGACGTCGACGTCCTCGCCCAGGCTGGCGACGGCGACGCGGCCGACGTTGGCGCGCGCCAGCTCGAGCCCTCCGCGAACTGCCGGATCCAGCGCGTCGAGCGCCGCCGCCAGCTCGTCGCCGGATACGCGCACCGGTTCTGCGCCACCTCCGCCGAAGCGCCGCTCGTGCTCGGCCAGCGCGGCGTCCCCGCCCTCGCGCACGGACGCGACGATCCCCGCGACGACCTCGCTCACCGACCCCGGAGCGGGCACGAGCGCGCGCACGTGCGCCGCCACCGCCCCGGCGTCGACTCCGCTCACCGCCAGGCGCTCAACCACGCGCGAGCGCCTCGCGCATGCGGGCCACCAGGTCGTCGAGCGCAGCCGCCTCGAGCTTGTGCGCGACCGGGTTGGCGATCAGCCGCGCCGTGGAGGCGAGGATCTCCTCGCGCACGACCAGCCCGTTCTCGCGCAGCGTCGTGCCGGTGGCAGTGAGATCGACGATGCCCTCGGCGAGGCCCGTCAGCGGCGCGAGCTCGACCGATCCCTTGACCTCCACGATCTCCGCCTGGCGGCCCGTCCGCTCGAAGTGCCGCTTCGCGATCCTGGGGTACTTGGTCGCGACGCGCATCACGCCTAGGCGCCGCAGCGCCTCCGCGAGCCGGTCCTCGCCCTCCGTCGTGGCGACCACCATCACGCACGGGCCGAAGCGCAGGTCGAGCAGCTCGTAGACGGCGCGCTCGGACTGCTCGGCGAGCACGTCCTTGCCGGTGATGCCGAGGTCGGCGGCGCCGGCCTCGACGTAGATCGCCACGTCGGACGGCCGCATCGTCACGATGCCGGCCTCCTCGAACAGCAGCTTGCGGTCGTTGGCGCGGACCTCGGCGGTGTCGACGCCGAGCACGTCGAGCAGCTCGAGCGTGTCGCGCATCAGCGCGCCGCGGGGCACCGCCAGCGTGAGGCCGTTCAAGCCGCTCACAGCCGCTCCCCCCGGCGCTCGCCGACCAGCGCGATGTGCAGCCGCTCGACATTGAGCGCCCAGCCGGCGGCCGGCAGGTCGCGGCCGAAGCGGCCCAGCAGGTCGTCGTAGCGCCCGCCGCCGCCCAGCGGCGCCCCGAGCGCGGCGTCGTAGACCTCGAACACCGCGCCGGTGTAGTAGGTGAGCGAGCGGGCCAGGCCGAGGTCGAAGATCACGCGCCCGGCGACCTCCGCGGGGAGCTGGGCGACGACCGCGCGCAGCCCGTCGGCGGCCGGGCCGGCGGCTTCGAGCACCTCGGGCCCGCCGCGCCGCTGGGGCACGCTCAGCAGCGCCTCGGTGGCCTCCGCGCCCAGCCGCAGCGCTTCCACCGCGCGCTCGAGTCCGACGAAGTCGCGCGTCTGCAGCTCGTGCAGGATCGCCCCGCGCGCCGGCGCCGGCACGCCGTGGGCGTCCAACAGCGCCGGGTAGAGCGATGCGTCGCCCAGGCCGATCCGGTAGCCGGCGAGGCCGATCGCGTCCAGCGCCTCGCACAGCACGGTGAGCGTCTCCGCGGTGCCCTCGTGCTCGGGCACGCCCACGAGCTCGATCCCGGCCTGCAGCATCTCGCGGTTCTGCCCGCGCTGCGGGCGCACCGAGCGGTAGGCGTGGGCGACGTAGCAGAAGCGCAGCGGCGGGTTCGCGGTCGCGTAGCGCGTGGAGACGACCCGCGCGATCGGGATCGTCATGTCCGAGCGCAGCACCAGCACGTTGCCCTGCTCGTCGAACAGCTTGTACGCGGGCTCGGCCGCGGCGGGATCGCCGCGCGTCAGCACCGCCTCGTATTCGAGCGCCGGCGTGCGCACCTCGCCGTAGCCGCGTGCGTCGAAGACCCCGCGGACCGACCGCACGATCGCGTCGACCTCGCGCATCTCGTCGGGCAGCACGTCGCGCGTCCCGCTGGGGGTCGGGTGGATCGTGGACACCGCGAGGACGCTACGCGACCTGGCGCTCGATCCGCGCCCCGAGCGCGCGCAGGCGCTCGTCGATGCGCTCGTACCCGCGGTCGATCTCGCGGATGTTGTGGATCTCGGTCTGCCCGTCGGCGCACAGCGCGGCGATCAGCATCGCCATGCCGGCGCGGATGTCGGGCGAGGAGACGCGCTGGCCGCGCAGCCGGCGCGGGCCGATGACGATCGCGCGGTGCGGATCGCAGATCGTGATCTCCGCCCCCATCGAGATCAGCTTGTCCACGAAGAACAGGCGGTTCTCGAACATCTTCTCGAAGATCAGCACCGAGCCCTCCGACTGGGTGGCGAGCGCCACGACGATCGAGGTGAGGTCGGCCGGGAACGCCGGCCACGGTCCGTCCTCGATCTTCGTCTGGTAGTCGCCGGCGTCGCGCCTCACGACCAGCTTCTGCCCGCCCGGCACGAGCACGTCGTCGCCGTCGAGCTCGGAGCGCAGGCCCAAGCGGCTGAAGGCGAGGCGGATCATGCGCAGGTCGTCGGGCACGCAGTCCTCGATCCGCAGCTCCCCGCCGGTCACGCCGGCCAGCGCCATGAACGAGGCGATCTCGATGTGATCGGGCGAGACGGCGTGCTCGCAGCCGCCGAGCGCGTCCAGCCCGTGGACGTGCATCACGTTGGATCCGATCCCCTCGATCGCCGCCCCCATGCGCGTCAGCATGCGCGCGAGGTCCTGCACGTGCGGCTCGGAGGCGGCGTTGCGGATGATCGTCGAGCCGGGCGTCAGGGCCGCGGCCATGAGCGCGTTCTCGGTGCCCATCACCGACGGCTCGTCCATGAAGAAGTCGCACGCCTGCAGGCCGCCGTCGGGCGCGGTGAGGCGGATGTCGCGGGCGAGCTCCACGTGGGCGCCGAGCGCCCGGAACGCGTCGAGGTGCGGGTCCAGCCGGCGGCGGCCGATCACGTCGCCGCCCGGCGGCGGCAGCAGCGCGAAGCCGAAGCGCGCCAGCAGCGGCCCGCCGACCAGGACGGAGGCGCGGAGCCGCTCGGCCAGGTCGGCGTCGACCTCGGTGGTGCGGACCTCGTCGGCTTGGAGCACGATCGTGTTGCCGTCGCGCCGGTCGACCTTCACGCCGAGGTCCTCGAGCAGGACCATCAGCGCCTCGCAGTCGCGGATCTGCGGCACGTTGTGGAGCACGACCGGCTCGGCCGTGAGGAGGCACGCCGCGAGCAGCGGCAGGGCCGCGTTCTTGTTGCCGGCGGGCACGACGGTGCCGGACAGCGGCGCGCCGCCTTCGATGACGAACTTCTCCATAAGGGGTGGGGGCGCGTGGTTCGGACGGACGTCGGTCCGGCCCGGGAGCTGGGCTAGGGTACCAACCATGTCGCTCGAGCTTTCGCGCCCGGAGGCCTGGTCCCTCTTCTGCGAGTGGACGGAGTCAGCATCGCTGCGCAAGCACGTACTCGCCGTCGAGGCGGCGATGCGCGCCTACGCCCGCCGGTTCGAGGGAGACGAGGAGCTGTGGGGCATCACCGGGCTGCTGCACGATCTCGACTACGAGCGCCACCCGGACCTGGAGACCGGCCATCCCCGCGCGGCGCTGAAGGAGCTCGAGGCGCGCGACTATCCGCCGGAGCTGGTGCGCGCGGTGGCCTCCCACGCGTCGTTCCTCGGCGTCTCGCGCGACTCGCCGATGGAGAAGGCCCTGTTCGCGGTCGACGAGCTGTCGGGCTTCGTCATGGCCTGCGCCTACGTGCGCCCGACCGGGATCCACGGCCTGACGCCGAAGTCGGTCAAGAAGAAGATGAAGACGCCGGCCTTCGCCGCCGCGGTCGACCGCGACGAGCTGCGCGAGGGCGCCGCCGCCCTGGGCGTCGACTTCGACGAGCACCTCGCGTTCGTGATCGCGGCGCTGGAGGAGCACGCCGATCAGCTCGAGCTCAACGGGTCGCCCGCCAATGCCTGATCCGCTGAGGATCGTCGTCCTCGACGGCGACGAGACCGGCCAGGAGCTGCTCGAGCAGGCGATCCGGGTGCTCGATCCCGAGGTGTGCGGCGCGCAGAACGAGCTCGAGCACCACGACCTGTCGCTCGCGCGCCGGCGCGAGACGCGCAACGCCTGCGTGACGGAGGCCGCCGCCGCCATGCGCGCCGCCGGCTTCGGCATCAAGGCCGCGACGGTCACGCCGGAGGGCTCCAACGACGTCGGCTCCCCCAACCGCATCCTGCGCGAGGCGGTCGACGGCAAGGTCATCGTCCGAACCGGGCGGCGGATCCCGGGCGCCGTCGGGCCCGTCTCGGGCGTGCACTACCCGATCTCCGTGGTGCGCATGGCGGTCGGCGACGCCTACGGCGCCGAGCAGTGGCGTGAGGGCGAGGAGGGCTCTGTCGACGAGGTCGCGCTCCGGACCGAGCGGATCACGCGCGGGACCTGCCGGGCGGTGGCGGAGTTCAGCTTCCGCGCCGCCGAGCGCGCCGGCGCGCGCGTGTACGGCGGACCGAAGTGGACGGTCTCCCCCGTGTACGAGGGCATGCTCAAGGAGGAGCTCGACGCCGCCGCCGAGCGCCATCCCGAGGTCGAGTACCGGCCGGTGCTGATCGACGCGACCTACGCCGGGCTGATCGGCGGCGCCGCCGACGTCCCGCTCGTGATCCCGGCGCTCAACCGCGACGGCGACTGCCTGTCGGACCTCGTGATGCCGATGTTCGGCTCGATCGCGGGCGCGGAGTCGCTCCTGCTCGGCTTCGACGCGGACCTGGCCGTCGGCGTCGCGATGGCCGAGGCGCCGCACGGCACCGCGCCGTCGCTGCAGGGCAAGGACCTCGCGAACCCGATGGCGATGATCCTCGCGTGCGCGGCCGTGATGGGCCAGGCCGCGGCGAAGGGGCATGCCGGCGCCGAGCGGGCGTCGCGCGCGATTTACGAGAGCACGCTGGAGACCACGGCGGGCGGCACCAAGACGTTCGACCTCGGCGGGCAGGCCACCACGACGGAGTTCACCGGCGCGGTGGTCGAGAAGATCAGGACGAAGGTCGAGATCTGGTCGTCGCTCGGCCCGTCCGTGTAGCCGGCAGCCCGGCGGCAAGGCGCTCGGGATCGCTCAGGTGGCGCGACCTGCGCCGGACGCTTCGGGGCGGCGCGCCGCGCCCGGCAGGAAGACGAGCGAGCCTACAGCGGGCGCCGGGGATCTTCCCCGGCGCCCGTGCCGGGTCTCCTACCCGCCGGCGAAGAACGCGTCGCGGGCCGCGA
>Ga0136617_10001713_pt1 | contig 19435 bp, 21 predicted proteins | sample AntDrymUQ3222106_2_FD_129672 | JGI IMG/M metagenome (GOLD analysis project Ga0136617, IMG submission 129672) | Polar desert sand microbial communities from Dry Valleys, Antarctica - metaG UQ322 (21.06) | ecosystem: Environmental > Terrestrial > Soil > Desert | place: Antarctica: Dry Valley... | reverse complement strand
CGCTTCGTGCGCAAGACGCTCTCGTTCTCCAAGTCGCGCCAGATGCACCATTGCTGCCTAAAGCTCTTCATCCACCGCCACAACCTGGAGCAACGAAGCATCATTCTAGAGTGAAACACTACCGGCTTCCGAACCCCCTTCCTGTACGTATATGACTTCTTGCAACGAAGGATTCTTCCGGATCCCCCCTCCCAACAGCCCGGCACTCTAGAGAAGCCATCCTCCCCACACCCTCCCCACACAATCCCCCACCGCTAGCCAACAAACCCTTATTTACGAGAACTTGGCTTAAATAAAGGAGTTCTTGTTTCTTTCTCGCAAGATTTTTTAATGAATATGAATATTCGTCACACCTGCATAAGCCTAAAGTCTTATATGCGGGGCGTCAAGAACGGGTATGGCGGGTCCCCCCACTTTGAGGGAGACCCGCCAGAAGCGGAGCGTCAGCTATCGGCGTCCGTTAGTAGGGACGCACGATGCCCAGCGGTTCGCCAGCGACTTCCATGGGCGTGTGTGTAACGACTCCCTCCATCTCGTTAGCGTTGAGGAGCATGCCATTGCCCGCGTACATGGTAGCCCAGCTCGGGTAGATCACTATGTCTCCGGGCTGCAAGTTCGCGGGGTCCACAGGGGCGTACTTACTCAGATAAGCCTCTGGTACCCAGGGCGCGTCGGGGTCAACGCCGGTGGTCCTCAGGATGTAGCGCATCAGGCCGACGCAACTGAACGTGTCAGGTCCATCCGTGCTCATTACAAAGGGCTTGCCCAGTTGAGCCTCTCCCACGCCGAGGGCCGCGCCAGCCCCACCCCCGCCAACCGGCTGCTGAAGGGCAGCCTCCGGAGACACGTCCGTCGTTCCCTCCATTGGCGGCAGAACGTCCATCGGCGGTTGAGCGTCCATTGGCGGCAGAACGTCCATCGGCGGTTGAGCGTCCATTGGCGGCAGAACGTCTGCCGGGAGCTGAACGTCCGGTATGAGTCCACCTTCCGAATTTTCCATCTGTACGGCGCCCGCCGAGATCGCGAACGAGAGAACGACACCGACAACAAGACCGAGAAGGATTACAGGGTTGACCCTTAGAGGCATACGTTCATGCTCCTTACTATAGCTGTATGAAACTTTTTACTGCGGGGGATTCTTAGTGGAGCCCCCCTCCTATAGCCCGGCACTCTAAAGAGGCCGCCCACGTTACGCAACGCCTTCTCGCGGGCGAACATCCCTCCCACTAACGAGAATATGGCTTAAACAAGCGGAATTCCTATTTCTCTCCCGAAATGTATTTTTAACAAACCTTAATATACGTAACGCCTACGCAAGCTGCCGAGCCTATCAGAAGAACTTTTGTTACACATCACGGCGGTCTATGAAGGACCGGTAGAGGGGTATGGCATTGGCAAGTAGGAAAGAAAGGGCGACAAAGGGGAGGGCGGGGAGGGCGGTTTCGAGGAGAAGGCCGGTAAGGATAGCGACAAGGACAGCGACGCATCCGAGGACGAGGGTTGGTAGGGGGTGACGCAGGCGGAGGTGCCCGGACATGGCAGCGAAGAGGGCCAGGAAGATAAAGTCGCTTATGCCGAGGGCGAAGCCGAGGGGGAAGCCGAAGATTGGGAACCACACGAGCAGGTAGCCCAGGAGATAGCCGAAGAGGTTCGGGCCTCCGTCCGGTCCTCCCCCGACGAGGGTCTGGGTCGGGCCGGCGAGGAAGCTGTAGGGGTCCGCGGCGGTGACGACGCCGGCTATGAGGAGGGCTCTCGCCCGGCGAGGTGACGCGCCGGGCGAGAGCAAGCCCCACGCAAACGGCGGCCCCCATCCTGAGCGTGTCGGCGAGGAACAGGAGCGTCAGCGGCAGGGCGGCGGGGCCTTCGACGAGTGTCTCCAGGCTACCGCCCAGGTAGGCCGCCGCCATACCCGCGGTCCCGGCGGCGGCCCCAAGGAGTAGGAGTCTTTGTATTGCCACGCCCGCGGCCAGGACGAGCAGCCCGTAGAGGAACGCGCCGGTAAAGGAGAGGACGATGACGTAGGCAGAGACAAACTCCGCGAGGGTATCCGTCTCACCGAGGACGGGGAGCAGGGCTATTACGACTGCGAGGCCAACCAGCCCTATAGCCGTAACGCGGAGCCCGGGTCTTTTTGTGTGCCGCAGTGCGTCCCGGATCTAAGAGCGAACCGATTCCCCGCTGGTGGCGAGGGCGCGCAGGGCGAGGAAGGCTCGCCAGAAGCGGCGTTTGGCGTCGGGGTCGGTGAGGGCCGGGGCGAGAGCGGGGAGCCTAAGGCCGAATGTGCCGTCCGTCCAGGCGAACCAGACGCCCTCCGCAGCATTCGAGAACGGCTCTTTAGCGAGTGGATAGCCGAGGGAGTCTATGGCGCGTGCGGCGCCGGGTCCGACCGCCACGAGGGCGGATGGTTCCAGGGAGAGCAGCTCTTCGAAGAGATCGGGGTGCGTCCAGGTGACGTAGGCTCTGTCGAGCTTTACGGCGGCGAGGCTGCGCCGGAGGGCATCGGTCATAATGGCCTCAGTCTCCGCAGCGCCCTCCTTAGTGACCCGCTCGGTGACGAGCGTGATACCGGAGAGGGGGTCGCCGAAGGGCGAGGGGCCGGTGTGGGCTACTTGAGCAGCTTGGCGGGCTAGTCGGGTGGTTTCTTGGGAGATCTTTGCTTCGTAGTCGCTCGCGGGGGTGCGGGGAGTTTTGCGGGTCATCGTGTCTTCAGGTCTTTGTTTGGCGGCGCACGTGGAGGAAGCGCTGAGCGGTGGTGACGAGGGCCCCTGCGGCGACGAGAGCGACGCCGATGGTCAGGAAGCCCGCGATGGAGAAGACTGAGAGGATCACGACGCGGCCCGCGCGTTCGAGGAGGCCGACCTCGCATTGCAGGCCCAGGCCTTCGGCACGGGCGCGAGTATAGGAGGTCATGAGTGAGAAGGTCATGGCGAGGCCTGAGAGGAGGGCTTCGTAGGGCATGGAGGAGGACACGTAGAAGAAGATCACACCGACAAAGACGGCGGACTCGGAGAGCCTGTCGAGCGTCGAGTCCAGAAAGGCCCCGAAGTCGCTCATCTGGTTCGATTCACGGGCGACCGCGCCGTCGAGGGCGTCGAATAGGCCCGCCAGGAGCATCATGGCGCCACCGGCCCTGGTGTAGCCGGTTGCGAAGAGGATAGCGGCACCGACCGCGAGGGTCCATCCGGTAGTGCTCAGGGCGTCCGGGCGGACCCGCATCGCCGAGAGGGCACGAGCGAGCGGGCGGATCAGGCGCCGAAAAGCCTCCTTGTAGGAGAACGGCCCGCGACACGGCTCTCTATGCGGTAACCCCACGGCCTAACCCTCTCTCCCCGCCGAACCTCGAAGGCCCGCGGATTTCTCACCGGCAACCGCGACATCGGACTCTACCTCTACGACGGCCTCCGTGACGGGGGCTTTGCGCCAGCGTTCGAAGAGAAGCGTCCCGCGCAGGTAGCGGAAGGCCGCGGCAATTATCGCGACTATGGGTACGGCGAAGATGGCTCCGATGATACCGTAGAGGGCCGTGGCAGCCAGCGTTGCGAAGAGTACCCACAGAGGATGCACCCCGACGGAGCCGCCCATGATCCTCGGTACCAGTACGTTGCCTTCGAGTTGCTGGGCGAGGAGAAAGAGACCGCCGACTATAAGAGCCTGGGTAATGCCGGCCGCGTCGCCCACGAAGAGCGCTATTAGGACCGCCGGTATCGCCCCGAGGAAGGCTCCGAGCACGGGGATGATCTCCGTAACACCGACCCAGAGCCCGACCAGCAACGCATAGTCGCCGAACGTGAAGTAAGAGATTGCCCAACCCAGGACGCCCATGATCACACACAAAAAAAGCTGCGCTTTGAGGTATTTCACCAGGGCACTCTCGACGGTGTGAAAGAGGCCGACGGTCTGGTCCCGGATCGTCCCAGGCACCGCGCCCAACGCGGCGCCCGAGATCCTCTCCTTATCCAGCAGCAGGTATATGGAGACGATAAGCATGAGCAGCAGGTTGAGCAACGTCCCAAAGACGCCGAAGACCCCGCCTATGAAGCCCAGGGCGCCGCTAACGGCCTGTCCAGCCGAGGGTGCGTTGGACTGCACGAACTCCGTAAGCACCGTCCGGTCCACGGCGGAGATCTGCTCTCCGACGTAGGGCACCTCCTGTGCCCGGCTCACAAGGCTCGTCACCCCGTCAGTCAAGACCTCCGGATTCTGTATAAGGGCCTGTACCTGCCCGACGGCGGGGATGATAAGGACCAGCAGCGCGAGCAGGACCACCACGACGAGCGCCATGAAGACCCCGGGCACCGCGACTATCCTGGGTACCCGCCACGACTCCAGCCATCGGATCACGGGGTTGAGCGCGTAGGCGAGTATCCCTGCCAGCAAGAATGTGAGAAGGACGCCGCCGATCTGACGAACGAAGGTGAACAGTAGTAGCGCGCCGAGGGCGATGACTACATACTGCAGGTACGTCGAGACGACCAGCTTCTTCGCGGACACGCTCTCTCTCCAGCGTTTACTACAGTGGTGGGGGTTCTCTTCCCCTATATGCGAAACAAATATACCAGCCCCGAGGCCGCGGCAGGGCGCATTTTACATCCGGCGACCCTTATGTATAATCCTGCCCCAGTATGAGAGGGGGTAATACACAACGGACCCAACATCTTGGGCCCCAGCTCCCAGACGTCACTCCCCAAACCCCAGACCGGCTGATACAGACGTCCGGACGCGACGGTGCCGAGAGACGCCGGCCCGAGCGTTCGACCGGACCTCGCACGTCGCGTGGCAAAGCGAAGGGGACGAACGTATACCTGCGGCGACGAATGCTCGCTATCTCCGTGGTGGTCTTGTTGGGCATCCTCGCGCTCGTGACCGCGGCGTTTATGCAGACCTCGGGGGCGAGCGAACGGGCGCTTCCGATAGACTCGAATAACGCGGGGCCGGACGCGGTGCTGGCGGAGGTCGCTGGGGCCGCCGTCTCGAGTCCCGTGCGGCCCGAAGACGTTACGGGGCTCGGGTACCATCCGGAGGGCGAGAGCCTCACGGAGATGTCGCCACGCGGAAAAAACCTCTCCGGGAACCCCCTTCTCGGGCTCTTCGCAAATGACTCGTCTCCCGAGAGGATCCAATACCACCTCATGGACCCGGCTAGACGTCTCGGGCCGCAGACGGGCGCCCTGGACGTCGGGGCCGAAGCGGGAACGGCGGTCTACGCGCCTGTAACCGGCACGGTAACGTCTATACGCCCGGACCCCGTGCTGAAGGAGAACGCCAACGTCGTGGGGATCAAACCAGCCGAGAACCCGAACGTCAGGGTCTCCATCTCCCTAGTCCAGGACATTAATAGCGAGGTCGGCCCTAAAACCCCCGTAACGGCCGGCATCACCGAACTCGGCAAAGTCGCGGACTCCGCGAAGGTCCTGCGTCCCCAACTCGCGGACTACACCTCGGATACTGGCAACCACGTCACGGTATCCGCGTCACAAACCAGTTGACTCATCCCTACGCCGCGTCTCCGGACACGCGAGTGTAATATTAGGCGATGTTCCTAACCGTCTTCCAACAGTTCCCGGTCGTGGCGGTCGCGATGCTTCTCGGGTTCGCCGTTGGCATTGTGCTGCACGAGGCATCTCACGCGACATCGGCCTACCTGCTGGGTGACGATACGGCCTATCGTGACGGGCGGGTGACGCTCAATCCGGCGTCGCACCTGGACTTGCTCGGGAGCCTGATGCTGGTTATGGTCGGCTTCGGGTGGGGGCGCCCGGTCCCGGTCGAAATATCCAAGCTCAGGGGCGGCAAGTGGGGAAGTGTAGCCGTCGCGTTCGCGGGTCCGGCCGCGAACCTGGTGATCGTCGCGCTCTGCGCCGTCCTGATACGGCTCGGGCCCTTTCAGGGCAGGCTCGTACTCTTCTCCGTCCTGGGGGTAGCGTTCGTCAACGCCTTACTCTTCGTCTTTAACCTCATCCCTATCCCCCCGCTCGATGGCGCAAAGGTACTCTATCCGTTTCTCCCGCGCTTCCTGAGTGGCTTCGTGAACTTCATGAACCAGTACGGCCCGTACATACTGCTCGGTCTGGTTCTTCTCTCGTTCCTACCAGGCGTCTCGCCTTTCGGATTCCTTCTGTACGTGGTGAGCCCGATCCTCGACCTGTTCGGGATACCGCCCCTCTTCGGCTAGGGTTCGGAGAGTCAAAAGGCATACGAAAGGGGCAGCTTTCGGTTCGCGGGGAGGGGGGAGAATCCACGAACCAGTTGCTGCCCCAGGCCGTATTCTACAGCCAAAGGTTTCGGAGCGGTAGAGGAAACCTTAATAAAAATTAAGCGAGGTTGAATTTAGTTTAGTTTGTTGGGCGGGTCGTGGTTGGCACCGTTGTTGGCGAGGGGGAGTTCTACGGAGAAGGTGCTGCCGAGGTTTGGGGCGCTTTCGACGCGGATATCGCCACCGAGGTGTTGGGAGATCTCACCGGCGAGTGCCAGGCCGAGGCCGGTACCGTCGGCTCGGGAGGAGCCCTGGGCGCGGTAGAAACGGTCGAAGATGTGGGGTATCTCGGCTTCGGGGATGCCGCAGCCGCGATCGGTGACGCTGACTAGAGCGTGGCCATTCTCGCGGTGGAGGTCGAGGTCCACGGGCTCCGTGCCTTGTGGTCCACCGGAGTACTTGAGCGCGTTGTCCACCAGGATGGCGAGCATGCGGTGGAGCTGTATGGGGTCGGTGTTGACCGGGGGGAGGCCCTCTTCGGCGTTTATGTGGATCTCACGCCCGGTGTAGGCGAAGTCTCGCCGGATCTCGTGCAGAAGGTCTTCGAGGTCTACCTCTTCCAGGCGGAAGGTCACGGCATTCGCGTCGAGGCGGGAGAGGTCCAACAGGATCTTGGCAAGGCTCTTGAGGCGTTCGGTCTGGGCCTTCATGTCCTTCAAGAAGTCCGTACGGACCTCTTCGTCCTCTTCGTCTTCGAGCATCTCGAGGTAGCCCTGGAGGGCGAAGAGGGGGGTCTTCAACTCGTGGGAGGCGTTGGCGATAAACTCGGCCTTGGCGTGTTCTATCTGGCGCTGCTCGGTGACGTCGCGGAGGATCGCGAGGGCTCCGTCCTCCAGAGGGGCGGCCCGTATCTCGATGATCGCATCGCCGGCCTCGACTTCGGGCTCGGTGACCGGTCCGGAGAAGCGGCTCTTGGCGAGGACCTCCTGCAGACGGTCCTGAAAGGCGAGGTCCGAGTTTTGGAGGAGCTCGCGGGCGCGAGGGTTGAGGAAGGTAGCGTTCAGGTCCCTGTCCACGCCGATAACCGCGTCGGTCATGCCGAAGAGGATGGCCTGGCTGCGCGCCTTCTCCTGCTCAGCCTGGCGGAAAGCGCCTTTAAGGGAGGAGGCCATCGTATTGAAAGTCTCTCCCAGAGAGCCCACCTCGTCCTCGATACTAGTGGTTATGCGCTCGTCGAAATTACCGGCGGCGAGGCGGCGGGCGGCCGTGTCGAGGCGGCTGAGGCGGCGGGAGATCAGGTTAGCCACCACGTAGCCGGAGAAGCCCGCAATAAGTAGCGCCAGCGCCCCCGCGAGCAGCGCCAGCCTGTTAATCCTGTTAAGCGACTCGCCCGCGTTCTCGATGTCGCTCTGCGTGTAGTACCTGGTGAAGACGAGCGCCGCGGTTTCGGGCTCACCGGAGACCTTTATCGGGGCGGCGTAGGTCGCGAGCGTCTGTCCCTCGCGATCACCACTCTCGACCGTTTGGAGGTCCGTCTTGGGAGCCTGATCCGCGACGGCCTCGTCCACCACCTCGGTTGTGAATTCGCCGGGGTCTCCTCTGAGGACTTCGCCGTCCCCCTGGCGAACCACACCCCACTGGACACCGCGGTTGATCGCGTAGAAGGTTATGTACTCTTCGGTTAGCCTGGGGTTACTCTGGAGCCGCTCCTCGTACTCCTCGCCCACCTGCCTGAAGCTCGCCTGCGCCGACTGCCTCAGGGTACTCTCGAGCCTGGGATAGATGATGGAGTAAGCCGTACCCGCGGCGAACGCGGTCACGATCAAGAACAGCGCCGTGAGCCACACCTGGATACTGATGCGGCGCCGAAAACCGGCGTCGCGCCCGAGCAGTATCCGCTCGAAAGAGAGCCACGACGGGAGACGAGACCAGCTCTCGCCCCGGTGCCCGCCCTTCGTCTCTTTGGGGCGCCGGCGCTTGCGCTTCGGGAGGAGCCGGTCCCTAGCGGAAGACATACCCCACACCCCGGGCGGTGTGGATGAACTCCGGGTTCCGGGGGTCGCGTTCGATCTTCTCGCGCAGGTGACGTATGTGTACATCTACCGTGCGCTCGTCACGGAACTCGTCGCCCCACACCCGCGTAAGCAGCGTACTCCGCGAGAACACCCGGCCCGGGTTCGAGGCGAGCGTCACCAGAAGCTCGAACTCGGTATATGTGAGGTCCACCTCTTCCCCACCCACGGCGACCCTGCGGCTTGGCAGGTGGATCTTGAGGCTGTCGTAGTTGAGCTCGTCCTGGCGCTGCCCCGCAGGCACCGAGGCCCGGCGCATGATCGCGCGTACCCTGGCCACGAGCTCCCGCACCGCGAACGGCTTGGTAACGTAGTCGTCGGCCCCGAGCTCCAACCCCACGACGCGGTCGATCTCGTCGTCCTTAGCCGTAAGCATGATGATCGGGACATCACTCTGCGACCTGATGCGCCGGCATACCTCCGTGCCGTCTATCTTCGGCAACATGATGTCCAGGATGATCAAATGCGGCTCGTAAGCCCCAAAAGACTCCAGCGCCGCCTCCCCATCCCCCACCGCATTTACCTGAAAACCTTCCCGCTCCAAAGCATGCACGAGCATCTTCTGGATCGACGGCTCATCGTCGACCAACAAGATCCTACGCGCCGTCCCTTGTACGTCCTGCACCATAGCTTAACCGCCCTCTACGGCTACCCGTAAGTTCTATACATTATGCCGCTAATCTTATCATGTACGGGTCATTCCATCGCCCCGACGACAGCACCGGAGGCAGCCCCGGTGCCTGCCCCCGCGGCCCGTTCGGCTACCCTCCGTGCGGCATCCAGCAAGTCCCGGGGCTCGCGCAGGCGCACCGCCTCTACCTCGACCTGGCGCCGCCTGAGGTACGCGGCGACCACCCGGGCCTCGTCCACGCCCTCACGACTACCAGGCGCGGCGGTGGACGGGTCGGCGCCGTGGTCCGTCAGCACCTTCGTGGCGAAGAGGGCGAGGCCGGTTGCGTCTCCTGGTTCGAAGCCTTTGTGGGCGACGAGGCGGCCTTGGGATAGAGCGAAGACCTCGACCATCCCGGGTTCGGTAGAGGGGACGATTGCGGCCTGCACGCCTTCGGCGGTCGTGACGTGGCGGGTCAGGCGAATGCGTTCGATGCCGGAGATCAGGTGTTGCAGACGTCCGGCGGCCTCGAACTCCAGCTCCCCTGCGAGGCGTCTCCGCTCCCCGACGAGCGCTTCGAGGTGTGTCTCGCCGCCCTCGCCGCGCAAGAGGGCGGTGAGGCCCCCGATCACCTCCCCACGATACTTCTCTTCGCCTATCCCGAGACACGGGGCGCATCGACCCAGCTGCCCATAGAAGCAAACGCCGCCTTCCCGGTCTCCAGTGCAACGTCTTAGAGGAAACACCCTTCCCAGAGCCTCGAGGCAGGTATCCAGGACACCCGCGCTTCTGTAAGGACCGAGGTAAGTGATGCCGTCTCCCGGGTCGTTGCCGGGCACTCTCTCGGGGACGGGGTAAGGTTCGTTCAGGTCGAGCCTGATAAACCAGCTCGCCTTCTCGCCGCGGCCGGCAGAGTTGTAGCGCGGGAGGAGACGCTTTATCTCGCGGGCCTCGAAGACCAGGGCGTGGAGCTCCGAGGGCGTCTCCTTGTAGCGCACCTCCACAGCCTCCCGTACGAGCCGCCCGACCTTGCGCCGCCCGTCCCCACCGTTGAAGTAGGTCTTGACCCGGCTCCTAAGGTCCTTGGCCTTGCCGACATACAGGGTAGTGCCGTGCTTGTCCATAAAGTAGTAGACGCCCGGCGTGCGCGGCAGATGTTCGGCGAGGTGGCCTTTCTGCGGCTCGACGCGTTCGCGTCCCCCCGACTTAAGCGTGGCCGCTTGCCCGACGCTCTTCACCCCGGCAGAGCCCAGGAACATCAAGAGCTTGAGAAAGACCTCCGTCGTGGCGGCGGCATCGGCCAGGGCTCTGTGGTTGGGGGCCAGGTGGACCCCAAGGTGCGAGACGAGCGAGGCGAGTCGGTAGCGTTTGAGGCCCGGTACGAGCGTGCGGGCGAGCTTCAGGGTGTCGAGCACTGGGTTCGGGAGCGGCGCGAGGCCGGCGGCTTCGCGCGCCGCCGCGACGAAGGAGCAGTCGAAGTTGACATTGTGGCCGACGAGGACGCATCCTTCGGCAAACTCCTCGAATATGGGCATGACCTCCGATGCGTCCGGGGCGGTGGCGACCATCTGTTCGGTGATCCCGGTGAGCCTGACTACGAACGGCTCTATGGGACGCCCTGGATTGAGGAGCGTCGAGAGTTCGTCCACCACCACCCCGCGCACCACCTTCAAAGCTCCGATCTCGGTGATCGCGCCCTCCTTAGACGACGAACCCGTGGTCTCCACGTCAAAGACCACGTAAGGCGCCTCGTCCAGCGGCAGAGAGGCTAGATCAGCGATACGCAGAGAGCCCCCGTCCCAGAGGAAGCGCGGGTCTTCCGCGACCATGTCCTCGACGTGGGCGCGAGCGTCGCCGTTTGCTGGTAGAGAGAGTTCTTGGGCGACCTCCTCGGGGGTCACGGGTTCACGGCTCTTGACGAAGCCGTAGAGGCTAGGGGACACGTACCTCCATCCGGGAGAGCCCCCCGTTCCTGGCGGCCTCCACGTCTCTCTTGGCCGCCTCGGCGATGGTACGCGCCTGCGTTTCGGTGACGCCGGGGATGCCGACGAGGTTCTCGTAGGTGTACTCGGCGTCGAGGAGACCGCTCGCGAGTACCCTGGCCCGCGTCTTCATGCCGACGCCGAGGAGCTTGGTCGTGTGAAAGACCTTGCCGCGTTGTATCCGCAAGGCATCCACCCCGGCGAGCGTCTCCCTGTCGACGAGCACGCGTCGCAAGAGGTCCGCGAAGAGCGAGACCTGCTCCGGGTAATAGACGCTCCGGCCCATCAGGGAGGGCGTCATGGGCAAGGGGTGTGAGAGGTTCGGGTCGCGTACCGTCGTGTGCCCCGGCGGCTCGTTCGGGCTCAACGGATCCGGATCGCCGAGAGACTGCGCCCGAACCGCGTGATCCACGGCCTGCACCTGGAGATCCCCGGAGAGGTCGAGCTCCGTGATGACCGGCGCTCCGCGGAAACGGTCGTTGCGGTTCGCGGCGTACAGAAAGCGGCGGAGGCTCTTCTGATTCCTGTAGAACTCGACCACGGCGTAGGCTCGCTTCTCCCCGAGTCCCGGGAGGCGGGCGAGCGCCTTGGCGTCCTCCGCCTCTATCATCTCTCTTAGCTCATCGGGGTCGGCGGCCTCGGCGGCCTTGGCGGCGGCCCGCTTGTCCACGCCGCGCACCCGCTCCAGGATGCCCTGCACGCTCTGCGGGTCCACACCGCGCCTGAGGTGGTTGATCTTGCGTACCGCCGTAAACTCGTTGTGCTCTTCCCACTGCCACACGAACTCGCGTACCCGCTCCACCGCCGCCGCATCCTCCGGGACGAACTCAATAGTCACCGCCTCCCCGATGTACCTGCCGTTCGCGCCCGGCAAGTGCTCCGCCGACGACTGCACCTGTACCTTGACCATCGGCGAGTAGAAAGAGAAGTGTGTAGGCAAGCCCGGCGCGACCTCCTTCATCAGGCGCCGCCGGAAGATATTGTCCTCGAAGTCCGACTCAAACATATACCCCTGATTTTACTATAGCCGCCAGCTACCGGTCTCTAACAGGCGTCCCTCCACAGTTCAGCGAAGGCGCCGCGAGCACCGTCGCGCTCCACGTCCGGAACATCGCCGAGAAGCTCGGGGTCTTCGACCACACGCAAGCAGCTCACACCGCGGAGCTCGGCCTCCTCCTCGACGGGTAACGAGACCTTATCTCAAGGTTCACCACACGTCGCGCAGGTCCAGTGTGAAGCCGGGGAGGATGGGTTCACCGGAGACGGTCTCCGGGTTCTCCAGTTCCCGGACCGGGGTATCTGGACGGTAGGCGTAGATTCGCTTGTGTTCGGGATCCACGAGCCAGCCTAGGCGCGCCCCGTTCTCCAGGTACTCCCGCATCTTCTCCTGCGTTACGCGGAGGCTATCCGAAGGCGAGCGCAACTCGATCACGAAATCCGGGCACAGCGGAGCGCACTTCCGGTACTGCTCGGCCGTCAGCGCCTCGATGCGAGAACGCAAGACCCAAGAAGCGTCGGGGGAGCGAATGGCGCCGTTGGGTAGAGTGAAGCCGGTCGAGGAATCGAAGATTCTACCGGTGCCGTCCTGCTTGGCCCACACCCCCAACTGTATGGTGATTTCAGCGCTCCCGCCGCCAGTCTCCGTTCCCGTAGGCGGCATGACTACCAGCTCCCCTTTCGCGGTCAGTTCGAGGCGCAAGTCACCATTGAGACTGGCAAGCTCTAGAAGCTGGTCCCCGGTCAGATTCACGACCGGCCGCAGGCGCAGGACGAGCGGCGGATGTCCAAGGCCGGCGGGCACTTCCTCTTTGCGGGTTGCTGGTTTCACGGCACGCTCCTGATCCTTTTCGACCGCTCCCCATCGTACCCCACGCCACGACGCTCCGCGTTCATCCTCCTCGCCGTACGGCCTCTAGCCGCCAGGGCGTTCGGACAGGACAACCTCCTCGCGCAACACGATGGCCTCGACCGGCTCCCCCGCCCGCACCCCCTCGGACTCGGGGCCGATGAGCGCCAGGGCATCCGCTTTGGTGAGAGAGCTGACCAGCCCCGACCCTTGAGCGCCCACCGATTCAGCCCTCCAGCCCCTCTCTGTCCGGGTCAGCGTCACGCGCATCGCGTGCATCCGGCCGAACTTATTCTCGACGTCCTCGTCGAAGTACACCTGGATATGAGGGCGGTATCTGTCCTCCCGGCCCATCATCTTCATGAGGGCAGGCCGGACGAAGAGCTCGGCGCAGACCATCGCGGAGACGGGGTTCCCCGGCAAGCCGAAGAAGCGGGCGACCTCCCGCGTGCCGAAAAAGACCGGTTTGCCGGGCTTTAGCTTGATCCCCCAGAACACCTGCTCGACGCCCAGATCCAGGAGCGTGCCCTTCACGAGGTCTTTCTCCCCCACCGAGACCCCGCCGCTAGTTACCACGACGTCCGCGCTCGTCAGGGCTTCCTCCATTGCGGACTTGAGGACGTCCTCGTCGTCGGAGGCGGCGTAGAGGCGCCGGGCGTCGGCACCTGCCTCACGGGCCTGGGCGAGCAGGGCGAAGGAGTTGGAGTCAAAGATTTCGCCGGGCGAGAGGTCACGCGTGCCCGGCTCGACCAGCTCGGTACCGGTAGAGAGGACCACGACCCTGGGCCTGCGGTAAACGGGCAACTCACCGTAGCCCTGCGTTGCGGCGAGGGCTATCTCGGGGGCGCCTATCTCCGTGCCAGCGCGCAGCATGATGTCGCCCTCGCGCACGTCCTCGCCAGCGGCGCGGAGGTTGTTGCCCGCCGTCGTGGCCTTTTTGAGCTCGAACTCCTCGCCCCAGCCAGAGGTATTCTCGACCATCACAACCGCATCGGCCCCTTCCGGTATGACACCGCCGGTGAAGATCTTGATGGCCTCTCCCTCCCCAACACTCCTCCGGGCAGGCCGTCCCGCCGGGGCCTCGTCCACGACCTCGAAGGTCCGTCCGGCTTCGGCGGCATCAGCGCTCCTTACCGCATAACCATCCACTGCGGAGTTGTCGAATGGCGGGGAATCGAACCTCGCTGCTATGTCCTCAGCGAGAACGAGCCCCCGGGCGTCCATGAGCGATACCCGCGCGACCGGCAGGCGAGGCGTATTCTCCAGCACTAGCTTGATGGCCTGTGCGTGATCTATTAACTTCTCGAAGAGTTGCATTCCTATTCCCCCATGTTCTTTATATTCTCTGATTATTCTCTGATACGCTGGACTTTCTACGCTACCACACCTCTCGTGCGGGGGGCGGGACGTTCAGGTGTGTCCGCGCTGCCACCCGGCAGCAGTTCAGCGCCCGGTACAAGGCGGTAGCGTCCCTGGCCAATATACGAACCGCGCAAAGACGGATTTCGGGGACGCTGGCCGACGCGAGGACACGCGACGTGGAGCCCAACAAGGCGTGCAACTCCTCGGCCAGCGGTGAGAGCTCTTCGAGAGCCAGGACGTACAGTGTCCCCAGGTACGAGTAGCCGCCGAAAGGCTCTCTATCCGAAGGATCTACGCCGGAGAGATCGAAGCCGTCCACGACACACGGGATGTCTCCACTGGAGATGCGCGTCCTGCCGAAGAGTGTGGAGAAGGCGAAGCGCTCGCCGCGAGCCACACGCCCGGCGGAGCATGCGTCCCAGGTAATGAGCGTCGCGCCTTCCGCCACATGGAACGTATTCTCCTGCCGGTAGTTGGAACCGGCGAAGGGGATCAGGTGGTGCGGCAGGTACTCCAGAAAAGCTCCCTCCTCCACGCGGAAGGTGGAACGTTGCAAGGCTTCCGCTCCCCTGTACGCCTTGTTCGCCGCCTGGGTGAGGACGGTTGCGGCAGCCGAGGGTCCGATGGCGATCTCCATCTCCAGGCGATCCCCGCCCAGGACACCACCGGAGGGGTTGGTGACTTGAACCTCCGGGATACCGGAGCTATCAGGATAGTTTGCCCGTACCGAGCCGAAAGGGGCCTTCGCGTACCGTTTGACGATCGACGTACGTTCGCCCCTACGGGCCAGCCGCAGCCGCAACTCTCCGTGCTGGCCCGTCCTCCTAGTGCTCGTGGGGATGATCGTGGTGATGGTCCTCTCTGGCGTTGGAGTTGGCGAGGGTCCAGTTCCGGTGCTCGACGGCCTCTCTTACCCACTTCACGACGGCATCCATACCATCTCCATGCAAGACGGCGGCGAGGAGCGTGGGGGCCTCTCCCCGCAAAGCGCCGGCGTCGCGCTCCATAACCGAGAGGTCCGCTCCTACGAGCGGGGCGAGGTCGGTCTTGTTTATTATCAGAAGCTCGGAGCGGGTGACGCCGGGGCCGCCCTTGCGCGGCACCTTATCCCCGCCCGCCACGTCCACGACGTAGATGGAGGCATCGACGAGCTCCGGGGAGAAGGAGGCCGCCAGGTTGTCCCCGCCGCTCTCGACGAAGACGAGATCCAGCGGCGCGAACCGCTTCTCCAGGTCTTCGACGGCGACGAGGTTCATCGAGACGTCGTCCCGGATGGCGGTATGCGGACAGCCGCCGGTCTCTACCCCCAGCACCCGGCCTTCCGGTAAGACGGCGGCCCGTTGCAGGAACTCCGCGTCCTCGCGAGTGTAGATGTCGTTGGTGACGGCGGCGATCTCGAACTCATCCCCGAGCCTCCGGCACAACTCCGCGACGAGCGCGGTCTTCCCGGAGCCAACCGGCCCCCCAACCCCCAACCTCAGCGCGGCCATATCATTCACCGCTCCTTCCTTTCGTCCCGAACCCAGAGTCCCTGCGAAGGGACCCGCAACGCCCGGTTGAACTTGCTCGAGGAGTTCTCCCAGGCTATGGCCGCCGTAAGTTCGACGATCGCGTCGTCCTCGAAAAAGCCCCTGACTCGTGCGAAAAGCTCGTCATCGACATCGCGGTCGGAGAGAGTCATAGCGTCAGCGTACTCCAACGCCGTCTTCTCCTTCTCGTCGTAGAGAGGACTATCCGCGTAGTCTTCCAGGGCGAGTATCTTATCGTCCGCGACTCCCAACTCGCTGCTCACGGCAGCGTTTATGTCCTGTCAGAATTCGCAGCCGTTGAGGGCCGCGACCCTGCGGTTGACAAGCGCGACTAGTGTGGGGTCCAGCAATCCGGATGTTTCCAGCCCTCCCCACATCGCCCTCGCTCCCCGGAAGATGGTCGGGCGGCGAGCGTAAATCAGGTGGTTCAAGAGCGGACCGCCCCACTTCTCCGCCTGCGCGTCGAGTACCGCCCTTACCTGCTTCGCGCTCTCTCCCGGGCCGACGCCTTCGATGCGTGTCACGAACACCACCTCTCTATCCGGGAACAACCAATCCCCGAAGTCTATGACATCCGCTGACCGGTCGGATATGGGAGCCCTCACGAGATGTACAACCTCACCCTCTGGCGCTCGTGCAGCATCGAGTACACGTCTACCTCCGGCGCGAAGGCGTACATATCCTCCACCGCTACCTCCCCGCTCTTCTCCACGGCCATCGTTATCTCCCCGCTCAAACTATACAGAGTACGCTGCGCCACGCTTCCCCCGAGCGGGATAAGCTTCTGCCCGGCGGCGACCAGAGAGGCCACAGCCGTATAAAGGTAAGAGAGCAACGCCTCCCCGGCCTCGAACCCCAGAGCCGGGGCCGCGATCCCGTACCCCACCGCCATGTTGCCGGGCGTCACGTCCTCACGCACGGCGTAGGCATAAGCATCTAACAGAGGCCCTTCCGCACCCAGAGCCGCCACGCTCGCCAGAAAGCGCCCGCCCGTGGCCGTACTCGCGGAACGAAGCTCGCGTGGGAGCTTCGTGGCCAGCAGGAGACGGTCTATATATACGAGTTCGGCTAGAGATTCCGCCCCGTGCGCAGCCCGGAGCGCCACGCAGTCCGAGGTAGCGAGGGCGTCCAGGTGGGTCCCGACCAGCCGCTTCAGGCCCTCCGCATCCTTTAGCCTCCCAGCTTCTACAAAAGCTTCGAGGCCCGCGGAGTGGGCGAAGGAACCGGTCGGGAAGGCGGTGTCGGAGAGCTGGAGCAGACGCAGGAGAGCGGTAGCCCTGGTCTCCATCAGAACAGGAAGTACCGCTGGGCGAGAGGCAGCTCGGAGGCGGGCTCCGAGGTCAGGACCTCACCGTCTACGCGTACCTCGTAGGTCTCCGGGTCTACGTGTATGTCGGGAAGAAGGTCGTTGTGGAGCATGTCCGTTTTCTTCAGGGCGCGGGTGTCGTGGACCGGCACGAGTTGCTTGTTCAAGCCGAGGCGCTCTCTCACTCCGTTCCCGGCGGCAGCTCCGGAGACGAAGGTCAGGGAGGTTGCGGCGGGGGCTGAGCCGAAGGCGGCGAACATCGGGCGGGGGAAGAGGGGTTCGGTGGTTGGGATGGAGGCGTTCGGGTCGCCCATCTGAGCGTAGGCTATGAGGCCGCCCTTGAGGACTATCTCGGGCTTTACGCCGAAGAAAGCGGGCTTCCAGAGGACGAGGTCCGCGAGCTTGCCGGTCTCCACGGAGCCGACGTGGTCCGCGACGCCGTGGGTGATCGCGGGGTTGATGGTGCATTTGGCGAGGTAGCGTTTTACGCGGTGGTTGTCGTTTTGGCCGGTGTCTCCGGGTAGGGGACCGCGCTCTTTCTTCATCTTATGGGCGGTTTGGAGCGTGCGGATCCAGACTTCACCCACCCGTCCCATCGCCTGCGAGTCCGAAGACATCATGCTCAAGGCCCCGAGGTCGTGCAACACGTCCTCCGCTGCTATCGTCTCGGCCCGGATGCGGCTCTCGGCGAAGGAGACGTCCTCCGGGACATCGCGGCTCAGGTGATGCACGTTCATGAGCATGTCCAGATACTCGTCTATGGTGTTGACGGTATACGGCCGGGTGGGGTTGGTGCTACTCGGCAGCACGTTCGGCTCGCCGCACAGCTTGATGATATCCGGGGCGTGGCCGCCGCCAGCCCCCTCGGTATGATAGGTGTGGATAGTGCGTCCCTCGAAGGCCGCTAGTGAGTCCTCGACGAAACCGGACTCGTTCAGGGTGTCGGTGTGGATGGCCACCGGCACGTCCATCTCATCGGCCACCGTCAGGCAGGTGCGGATGGCTTGCGGGGTAGTCCCCCAGTCCTCGTGCAGCTTCAGACCCGCCGCCCCCGCGAGGACCTGCTCCTCCAGAGCTTCCGGCCTCGAAGAGTTGCCCTTGCCGAGGAAGCCGAAGTTTAGCGGCAGGTTCTCCACGGCCTGCAGCATGCGGCCTAGATTCCATTCGCCGGGGGTGCAGGTGGTGGCGTTGGTGCCGGTAGCGGGACCGGTACCGCCCCCGATCATGGTGGTGATCCCGGACGCGATGGCATGTGTCACCTGCTGAGGAGCGATGAAGTGGATATGCGTATCCACACCGCCAGCGGTTACAAACAGCCCCTCTCCAGCGATGACCTCCGTCGAAGCGCCTATTTGCAGCGTAACGCCGTCCATCGTGTCCGGGTTACCGGCCTTGCCGATACCGGCGATACGCCCGTCCCTGACGCCGATGTCCGCCTTGACGATACCGCTATGGTCCAGGATCAGGGCGTTGGTAATGACGAGGTCCATCGCACCCTCCGCGCGCGTCGCCCGTCCCTGCGCCATCCCCTCGCGAATAGACTTGCCACCCCCGAAAGTCGCCTCCTCGCCCGCGAGCGTGAGGTCCTCCTCGACCTGTACTATCAGGTCCGTGTCGGCCAGACGTACCCGGTCTCCGGTCGTCGGCCCGAACATGCCACTGTAGCGCCGCCTCGATAAACCGCTCATGAGTTATCAGTGGCTCTCGTAGTAGTCGTTCCCCTCGGAGAACTCCACGAACACGCAAGGCACGTCTCCGACCGTCCACGCGTCGTGTCCGGGGGGCAACATCATCACGTCGTTGGGGCCGAATACCTCTTCGGAGCCGTCGTCCATGACCACCTTGAGACGCCCCGACTGGACGAGCGCCACGTGCGGGAGATCGCAGCTCTCTGTACCGGCGTAGTCCTTCAAGTCCTCCGACCACCGGGCGCCGACGCCGAACGTCACGCGGGTAACGGAGAGCCTGTCCAGGGTAACGGTCTCTTTCTGGATCCGGCCATGCTCGTCCACCTCTGACCCACTATCGAGGTTCTTCTTCTGCATCGTGAGCAACGCCATTACGCTAACCACCTTTCGAGTCGTTTGCCTGCTTCTCCATAAATCCAAGCTCCCGCGCCCGCCGCAGCGCCTCTTCTCTAACCTCCGGGTCGTCCAGAGCGCCTTCGGTAAGACCGTTGAAGCCGTGTACGATCCTGCGCCCGCCTATATTCACTAGTCCGACCTCCCGCTCGTCGCCCGGCTCGAAGCGCGCGGAGGTGCCGGCGGGGATGTCGAGGCGCATGCCGAAGGCGCCCTCGCGGTCGAACTTGAGGGCTCTGTTAGTCTCGAAGAAGTGGAAGTGGCTGCCGACCTGAACGGGACGGTCGCCGGTGTTGGCGACGGTGAGGGTCGCCGTCTCGCGGCCCGCGTTAAGCTCTACTTCGCCTTCGGCGGGGAGAGGTTCGCCGGGCATCATGTTATTCCCACGTGTATGGGAGGAACTTGCCGTTGTACGTGATCTTGACGCGCGGACCCGCTTCGGACTCCTCCCTCT
>Ga0136617_10001712_pt1 | contig 19440 bp, 23 predicted proteins | sample AntDrymUQ3222106_2_FD_129672 | JGI IMG/M metagenome (GOLD analysis project Ga0136617, IMG submission 129672) | Polar desert sand microbial communities from Dry Valleys, Antarctica - metaG UQ322 (21.06) | ecosystem: Environmental > Terrestrial > Soil > Desert | place: Antarctica: Dry Valley... | reverse complement strand
TGTCGTGGCGCTTCGGCGCTTCGGATCTCTCCTGGCGCCGGCCACCAGCTACACAGCTGCTTGGTCACTACTGTGGCCGGACTCCCACCGGCAAGTCGAATACGGTTTTCAGGACGCACAGAATCCGCGCCGGCGCGCATTCGAGGCGTCGATGATCCGGCGTCCGTCCCCGCCCCGAGGAGCGCCGATGCGCAAGTACCTGTTGGCCCTCGCCACGATCTGCCTCATGACCGGCGTGGCCGTTCCAGCCGTCGCCGACGGGTCTGCAAAGCCCACCGGCGAGCGGTGCGTGCAACGCGTGCAGTCCTCCGACGTCTCTGCCGCCGGCAAGGAGATCGCCGTCGCCGCCTGCGCCGAGCGGGCCAGCGCGGTTCGCAGCGCTCGTGCCACGCTGCGCGCGGCGCGCAACTCCCACCGCGAGACCGCACGCGCGGCGCGCCAGGCATTTCGCAGCGCCGTCGAGGCCGCGGCCGCGCGGCCCGCGGGCGATCGGAAGGTGGCGGTCAGGCAGGCGCGTGCGGCGCGCAAGGCGACCATGCAGGCCGCCCGTGCCGAGCTTCGCGCCGCGCGGCAGACGCACCGCGCCGCGGTCAGGGCCGCCAACCAGGCGTTCAAGTCCGCGATGAAGCGGGCACGCGCGGCCTGAGCGGCTGTGCCGCCGGTCAGCGGCGCAGCGCGGCGAACGCCGCCTCGGCGGTCGCCGTCTCGAGGTGCCGCGCTCGCCCCTTGCCGCCCGAGCCGACCGTGACGCGCAGGTCGCTGAGCGACGCGCGCGCCTGCAGATGCGTGCGCAGCAGCGCGTGCTCCTGCAGGCGGTGGCGGCGCGCGAGCAGCGTGCGGCGGGCGATCCGCACCTCGCGCACGACGACGACGTTGCCCGCCAGGCGCACGCCTGCGCCGCGGTAGTCGCGCAGGCCCATCACCGCGCCGAGCAGCGCGAGCGCGGGCAGCGCCGGCCACGCCGCGCTCGTCCACAGCACGACGGGCGCCACGCCGAGCGCCGCGCCGCCGAGCCCCCAAGGCACCACGAAGCGCCGCAGCGCGCGGCGCGGCGGGCGCGCGAGCTCGCCCGGCTCGATCGCCAGTCCCGGCACGAGCCGTGCGATCACGGCTTCGGCCTCGGCACGTCGCACGAGCGGCAGCAGCGTCCGCGTGACGGCCTTCTCGCCGCCGTGCGCGGCCGTCTCGAGGCGCAGCGCCGCCAGGCCGAACGGGCCGCGAGCCAATCCCTCGACGATCACGATGCCGTCGACGCGCTCCAGCGGGATGCTCTGTGCGCGGCGTTCGAGCAGGCCGCGGCGGATGCGCAGCACCTGCGCGTCGCGCTCGACCTCGAAGCCCGCGAACACGACGATCGCGGCCAGGAACGACAGGACGTAGGCGGCGCCGAGCAGGACCGCGATCGCCAGGGCGACCGAGCCCGGCGAGTCGAGTCGGGAGAGCAGCCCCTCGCCGCCCTCTTCGACGTCGATGGCGTTGTCGAAGAGCGCGTAGACGCCCGCGACGGCCGACACCACGACGCTGATCTGCGGCGAGGTCAGCGCCGTCAGCAGCAGCCCGCGCCGGCCCAGCCGGATCCGCGCGTCGGGCGCGGCGGGCTCGGGCTGGCCGAGCTCGCGGCGCAGCCGCGTCGCCTCGTCACGCGTGACCGCCGCGAGCACGATCTCGTCGGAGCTCGATGCCCCGGGCACCTGCACGCGCAGCTCCACGACGCCGAACAGCCGCTGGATGGGCCCGGTCACCGTGTCGACGCCCTGCACTCGCGCGCGCGGCACGACCTTCTCGTCGGGCGTGAAGACGCCGGAGCGATAGTGCAGCGCGACGTCGTCGAGCCAGTAGGTCTTCCGGCGCCAGGTGATCCAGCTGACGAAGCCGCTCGCGCCGATCCCGCCGACCGCCATGACGGCAGCCAGACCGGGCGTGCCGCCCTGGACGATGGCGATCACCACGGCGCCGCCGACGAGCTGCAGCATCGAGCGCACCGCGTCGACGACGATCGCGGCGACGTGCAGCTGGCGCGGCGGCTCAGAGGTCATCGGGGGTGCGCAGGCGCGCGAGGATCCGGTCGCGCACGTCGGCGGCGCGCGTCGGCTCGAGGCCGGGGATCTTCGTCTCGCCCGCGGCGGTGTGCACGCTCAGGCGCACGAGGTCGAAGACGCTCGTCCAGCCGGTCCGCTCGACCGACACGTGCTGGATGCGCGTGATCGGCACGATCGTGCGCGTCACGCTCAGCACGCCCTCCAGCAGCTCGAGCTCCTCCTCGTGCAGATCCCAGCGGTAGCGGCGGTAGCGCTCGCGCGGCACCAGCACGACGTGGGCCAGCCCGGCGGCGGCGACCACGAGCGGCAGCCACGGCATCAGCGCATCGACGGCCGCCCCGATCCCCAGCGCGATGCCGAGGAGGACGAGCATGCCGATCGCGTCCTCGCAGAGCCACATCGCGCGCACGCCGTCGGGCAGCGTGTTCGTGGGCTCGCCCCGCACGGCGTCAGTGATAGCACGCCGCGCCGCGCCGGCCCGGGCGCGAGCACCGGCCGGCGCCGCAGGAGCAAACAAACGTGAGGGTCGGGCGCGGGCCCCGCCCTACCTCACATGAGCGTCCAACCGCCGCTGCGCCGGTCACCGTTTCAGGACGAGGACCTCCTGGGCCGCTCCGCACGCCAGGGCCACGCACTCGACGAGCCAGCCCCGCCGCCGCGGCCGCGCGCGGGCGCCCGCGACGGTGCGCGATCGCGTCGCTCGCGCCCCGGCTGACCGGGGGACCGGTCCGTGCGCCACTGCGCGTCAACGCTCCGCTGTGGCGGGCATCGCCGTCGCCGCGACGCTGCTCGTCGGCGCGGCGGCGTTCGGCGGGCTGATGCGCGGCGAGAGCGAGCACGCGCGCCGGGCAGACGCTCGCGGCGCTCGACGCGGTTGCCGCGGTGGGCCCCGACGGGCTGATGATGCTCGCATTGGCGCGCTGGCGCCGAGGCGTTGGACCGCCTCGCTGCGAGCGTCTGATCGAGGCCCTGCAGGCGATGGTCGGGATCGTCGTCGTCGACTGCGGCCGGAGGCTGGACGATCTGGCCGCCGAGGCCGCCAGGGTGGCGGCCGACCAGATCGTGCTCGTCGTCGACGCCGGCGCGGCCGCGGCGCGCTCGGTGGCCGCGGCCGCGGAGTTCATCGGGGTCGGGGCCCCGCCCGTCCTGCTGGCGGTCAACCAGCTTCCGCGCGGGTCGACGTGGCCGGCCTGGAGCATGAGATCCCCGCCGCGCGCGGGCTGATCGGGATCCGCGACGACCCTGCGCTCGTGGCGCGTCTCGCCGCGGGATCGTTCTTCGCGGGCGCGGGCGCGGATGCCTGCGACCTGCCGCTGCGCGAGCTCGCGGCCGTGCTCGTGGGCGACTGGGCGCAGCTCGGGCTGACGTCCCCAGCGCCGGCCCACCGCGACGCCGGCTGCTGAACCGAGATTGGGCTACGGGAAGCTGTCGCGCGTCAGGACACGCGCGGCGAGTCCGTCGCGCCCAGCGCCGCGGGATCGATCCCGACGATCGCCGCGACGCGCTCGCGCGCCGCCTGCTCGTCGACCGCAGGCAGGTTCTTGACGAGCAGCGGCGGCGCATCGCCGTAGGCCGGCTTGGCACCGGGCGCGACCATGACGCCGTCGATCGCGTCGAGCTGCGCGCGCGCCGCAGCGCCGATCTCATGCTCGGCGGGAATGCCGACGACGAACAGCTGCCGGTAGCGCCGGCCGGCGTCGAGCGCACCGTGCACGCGATCGACGTCGACCCCGAAGCGGGTCGCGATCGCGAGCGCGTCAGCGCGGTCGAACTCGCTCTCGTGCTCGCCGATGTGGCGCGCGGCGTCGGACTTCGCGCGGTCGCAGAGGTCCATGAGGAACTGATCGAGCTCCTCCTCGCTGCGCACGGGGACGTCGAAGCCGAACTGCATCACCGCGCGCCCGCACTGCCCCTCCGTCCACGCGAAGCGTCCGTCGATGACGTGGTGCTCCAGCAGGTAGCGCATCTGAAACGCGCCCTGCTCGGCACTCGCCTGGGCGTAGTCGGCGAGCGCCTCGAGCGCCTCGGCGCTGTGCCCGTAGCGCGGGTCGTCAGGGTGCTCGGCGGCGCGCCCACGGTGCGCGGCGGCCTGCTCGCGGAAGTGCTCGGAGATCGGATTCACGGCGCGCATGATCACGCACATGCGCGTGGCGCCACGCGGTAGCGTCAGCGCGTGGCCGCCGAGCCAGCCCACGCCACGAACCGCCGCCTGCTGCGCGCCCGGGACAGGATGGACCGCAGCTACGCCGACGCGCTCGACATCGAGGCGCTCGCGCGCTCGGTGCACCTCTCCCGCGCGCACTTCATCCGCAGCTTCAAGGAGACCTTCGGCGAGACGCCGCACCGCTACCTGCAGCGCCGCCGGCTCGAGCGCGCGATGGCGCTGCTGCGCGAGACCGACCGGCCCGTGACGGACATCTGCTTCGACGTCGGCTTCGCCAGCCTGGGCACCTTCAGCCGCACGTTTCGCGACATCGTCGGCGTGTCGCCGAGCGCCTACCGCGAGCGTGGGCAGGCGGCGCCGCGCGCGGCGATCCGCGCCGGCGTGCCGGGCTGTTACGCGCGCCTGTGGGATCGTCCATCGAGCACTTTGGGAGAAGCCCGGCGCGCCGCACGCGATTAGCGTGGCGCCCATGCTCAACGCACTCACACATTCATTCATCTGGGTCCTCGACCAGGACGAGGCGCTGGACTTCTACGTCGGCAAGCTCGGCCTCGAGGTCAACACCGACGCCGACCTCGAGTTCATGCGCTGGCTGACCGTCAACGTTCCTGGCCAGCCGGACCGGGAGATCGTGCTCATGGTTCCGGGTCCACCGGCGCTCGATGCGGGTACCGCCGAGCAGGTTCGTGGGCTGCTCGGCAAGGGCGCCGGCAGCGGGTTCATCTTCACGACCGACGACTGCCGGGCGACGTACGAGGCGCTGCACGCCAAGGGCGTCGAGTTCACCGGGGAGCCCGTCGAGCGCTTCTATGGCAGCGACGTCGGCCTGCGCGACCCGTTCGGCAACCCGCTGCGGATCACGCAGCCGGCGGAAATCCGGGCGCAGCCGCCATCGCCCGCGGCGTGACCGGCGCGACGCCAAAAGGTGGCGGCGGCGCGGCGGCGGGACCGCCGTCGCGCGGCCCGGCGCCGGAACCGGCGCGTTCGGCGCGCGTGCAGGGTAGTCGTATGCGCACCCACGCACAACGCGCTCCTACAGGGGGAACGATGACCGAGCTGCAGCGCTACCTGGCCGAAGAGGTCGCCGAGGATCACGTCGACGGCATCATCACGCGACGCGAGGCGGTGCGCCGGCTCGGGCTGCTGGGAGTGACGGGCAGTGCGGCCGTCGCCATGCTGGGCGCAGCCGCGAGTACAGCGGCCGCCAAGCGCGGTGGCGGCGGCCCCGGACGCGCGCGCGGCGGCGGCGCCGGCCGCGCGCGCGGCGCCGGCCGCGGCAACGTCGTCGAATGGGCGCCAGCGCCGACCGAGGCGATCACGTTCGCCGGTCCGCGCGGAACGCTGATGGCGGCCTGGGCGCCGGCGGTCGGCCGGGCGCACGGCGCGGTGCTCGTGATCCACGAGAACCGCGGCCTCAACGACCACATCCGCAACGTGGCGGGCCGCTTTGCCGCGAGCGGGTTCTCGGCGCTGGCGCTCGACCTGCTCTCGGAGGAGGGCGGCACCGCCGCGTTCCCCGGCGAGGGCGAGGTCGCCGCCGCGCTCAGCGCCGCGCCGCCCGCGCGCTTCGACGAGGACATGCAGGCCGCGGTGACCGAGCTGCGCCGGCGCGCGCCGCGCCGGCGCACCAACGCGATCGGCTTCTGCTTCGGCGGCGGGATGATCTGGCGGCTGCTCGCCGCCGGCGACAAGCGGCTCGACGCTGCCGCCCCGTTCTACGGCCCGTTTCCGACCGGCGGCGACCTCAGCGGGGCGCGGGCCGACGTGCTCGGCGTGTACGCGGGGCTCGACGCACGCGTCAACGCGACCCGCGAGGCCGCTCGCGCCGCGCTCGAGGCCGCCGGGCTCGACCACCAGATCGTCACGTTCACGCAGGCCGACCACGCGTTCTTCAACGACACGGGCGCGCGCTTCAACGCGCCGGCCGCCGAGGAGGCATGGCACCGCGTGCTGCACCTGTTCGGCGGGCACGGGCACGGGCACGGAGGCGGTCGACGGCACGGGGGCTGACCCGCCGGAGCGCGGGCACGCCGCCGCCCCGCCCGCGCAACACGCCTACTCGTTCAGCGGCGGCGAGCGCCCCGGCGGCTGCGCCGGTCGCATGCGCTGCGGCGCCGCGGGCACGTCGTGCGTCTGCGGCACGTCCGGCTGCAGCGTGAACCTCGTGCCGTGGTGCTGCAGCCCGAGCGCCTTGCCGTCGAGCAGCTCATAGCGCGCGTTGGCGCGGTGCACCGTCACGCGCAGGCGCCGCCCGCTGTAGATCATCCGGAAGCTCAGCCGCGACAGCTGCGCGGGCAGGCGGGGGGAGAAGTGCAGCGCGTCGCCGTGATCGCGCATGCCGCCGAAGCCCGCCACGGCGACGAGCCAGGAACCGGCGAGCGCGGCGAGGTGGACCCCATCACGGGTGTTGGACGCGAGGTCGCGCAGGTCGATGAACGCCGTCTCGCCGAGGTAGTCGTAGGCGAGCTCGGTGTGGCCGACCTCGGCCGCCATGATCGCCTGCACGCACGCCGACAGCGAGGAGTCGCGCACCGTGATCGCCTCGTAGTACTCGAAGTCGCGCGCCCGCTGCTCGGGGCTGAAGCACTCGCTGCACATATACAGCGCGAAGACGAGGTCGGCCTGCTTGACGACCTGGCTGGAGTACAGCAGGTAGTACGGGTAGTGCAGCAGCAGCGGGTAGCTCGCCGGCGGCGTGGTCTCGAAGTCCCAGCGCCGGTAGCGCGTGAAGCCCTCGGACTGCGGCGTGATGCGCAGGTCGTCGTCGAAGGGCAGGACGATCGCGTCGGCGGCGTCGCGCCAGGAGGCGAGCTCCTCCTCGTCGACGTGCAGCTTCGCCGCCAGCCGCGGGTGGCGCGCTGCGATCCTCGCGGCCGCGCGCAGGTTGCGGGCCGCCATGACGTTCGTGTAGACGTTGTTGTCGACGATCGCCGAGTACTCGTCCGGTCCGGTGACGCCGTCGATCCGGAAGCCGCCGTGGGCGTCGTGGTGGCCGACCGAGCGCCACAGCCGCGCCGTCTCGACGAGCAGCTCGAGCGCGACGTCGGTCTCGAACGCCTCGTCCGGCGAGGCCGCCAGGTAGCGTCGCACCGCATCGGCGATGTCGGCGTTGATGTGAAACGCGGCCGTCGCCGCCGGCCAGTAGCCCGAGTTCTCCTTGCCGCTGATCGTCCGCCAGGGGAAGGTCGCGCCGGCGAGGCTCAGCTCCTTCGCGCGGGCCTGCGCGAGCGCGAGCGTCGAATGTCGCCAGATGAGCGCGTCGCGCGCCGCGGCCGGCGCGACGTACGTCAGCACCGGCAGCGTGTAGGTCTCCATGTCCCAGAAGGAGTGCCCGTCGTAGCCGCGGCCGGTCAGCCCCTTGGCGGGGATCGCCCGCCCCTCGGCGCGGGCCGCCGACTGCAGCACGGAGAACAGCGCGAAGCGCATCGCCTGCTGCAGCGCGGGGTCGCCGTCGAGCTCGACGTCGGCGCGCGCCCAGAAGTCGTCGAGGTAGGCGCGCTGTGACTTGACGAGCCCGTCCCAGCCGATGCGCATCGCCGCGGCGAGCGCCGCCGTGGACTGGTCGCGCATCGCCGGCAGCGAGCGGCGGCTGGACCATCCGTAGGCGACGAACTTCACGATCCGCAGCTGCTGGCCGGGCTGCAGCTCCGTCGAGACCGTCACCCGCGCGAGATCGTCCTCGCTCTCGGAGTGCGTCACGGTCCCGTCGGGACCCTCGACGACGTGATCCATCCCTGCTGCGACCCGCAGCCGCGACGCGCGCGTGACGTGGACCAGATCCGCCCGCAGGTCGGCATGGCCATGCAGCTCCGCGCGCAGGGGATTTCGCAGTGCTGCCGCGGCGCGCGGGTCGTCCTCGTCGGGCTCGTCCATCAGCGGCTCGTTGGCGACGAGCTCGGACTGCACGACGATCCGCGCGTGATCGCCGTACGGCTCGACCTCGTAGAGGATCGCGGCCACCGAGCGCTGCACGAAGGAGACCAGCCGCGTCGTGCGGACGATCACGCCCTGGCCGGCCGGCGACAGCCAGCGCACCTCGCGGCGCAGGACGCCGCCGCGCAGGTCCAGCGTGCGCTCGTGGCGCTCGAGCGTCCCGTAGCGCAGGTCAAACGGCTCGTCGTCGACGAGCAGGCGCAGGATCTTGCCGTTCGTGACGTTGATCATCGTCTCGCCGGTCTCCGGGTTGCCGTAGGCCGTCTCGGCGTAGGGCAGCGGCCGGATCTCGTGGAAGCCGTTGAGGTAGGTGCCCGGATGGCCCGCCGGCTCGCCCTCGTCGAGGTTGCCGCGCAGGCCGATGTGGCCGTTGGAGAGCGCGAAGATCGTCTCCGTCTGGCCGAGCAGGTCGAGGTCGAGTTTGCGCTCGGTGACCGACCACGGGTCGACCTGGAAGATGTCCTCGCCGATCATCGGCCGCCGTCCAGCAGGTCGGCCAGGTCGCCGACGACGACGTCTGCGCCGTGGTCGCGCAGCGCGTGCGCCTGACCGCTGCGATCGACGCCGACGACGTAGCCGAAGCTGCCGTTGCGGCCCGCCTCGACGCCGGCCAGCGCATCCTCGAAGACCGCGGCTCTGGCCGGCGGCGTGTCGAGCGCACGGCTGCCCGCGAGGAACATGTCGGGCGCGGGCTTGCCGTCGAGCGTGCCGCGGTCGGCGGCGACGCCGTCGATGACGTCCTCGAAGAGATGCTCGATCTGAGCTGCCGCGAGCACGTCGCGGGCGTTGGCGCTGGAGGAGACGACGGCGCGTCGCAGGCCCGCGTCGCGCGCCGCCTCGACGTAGCGCACCGAGCCCGCGTACGCCACGACGCCGTCAACTCGCATGATCGCGACGGCGAGGTCGTTCTTGCGGTCGGCGAGCGCGTGGATGAGCGCGTCGTCGGCCTCGATGCCACGCGCCTGCACAAACGCGCGCACGCCGTCGTAGCGCGGCTTTCCGTCGACGTGCTGCTCGTACTCGCGCGGTAGCTCGAACGGCGGCTCGCCGCGGTCGGCGAGGAAGACGTCGAACGTGTCCTTCCAGGCGCGCGCGTGGACGGTGGCGGTCTTCGTCAGCACGCCGTCGAGGTCAAACAGGCAGGCGGTGATCGTGTCCGGGAGCCCGAGCATCGGGTCGAGTGTTGCCCCGCCGGCGGGTGGCCTCACGCGCGGACGCCGGCCTTCGGCTTCGCGCGCGGCGCCTTGCCCGGCGTTGCCGTCGGCGCCGCCGGCGCCTGCGCCGCCACCAGCAGCGCGAGCTCCTCGCCCAGCCAGCCCATCAGCCGCGCCACGTCGGGCATCTGCTCGCGGTCGGCGACGATGCCGACGTCGAGGTTGCCCATGTAGCTCATCACGGTGATGTTCAGGCCCATGCCGTCGGTGATGACCGAGACAGGGTAGTTCGCGACGAGCTTGGCGCCCGCGCAGTACAGCGGGAACTGCGGCCCCGGCACGTTGGAGATGACGAGGTTCCAGACGGGCCGCCCGGGGCGGCTGGTGGCAATGCCGAACGTCAGCCGCGCGGCGCGGCTGAACACCGCGGGGGGGATGAAGTGATTGGCATCGGCGAGCAGGCTCGCGGGCAGCGCGCGGTGGCGCTGCTTCATGTCGCCGAGCGATTCGTGCGTGCGCAGCAGCCGTGTCACGGGGTCGGCGACCTCGGTGTGCAGCGGCGCGGCCATGAGCATGATGCGGTTGCCGTACGTGCCGATCTGCTCCTCGGTGCGCACGGAGACAGGGATCTGCGCGACGAGCGGGTCGCTCGGCAGCTCGTCGTGGGCATCAGCCAGCGCCGCACCGCGCTGGCGCAGATCGAGACGATGACGTCGTTGACCGTGCAGCCGTGCGCGTTCTTGACGGCCTTGACGTCGCCGAGCGGGAGCTGGCCGAACGTGAAGCGCCGGTGCGCGGAGACGCGCCCGCTGAAGCTCGTCTTCGGCGCGACGAGCGAGGTGCGCTGGACCAGCCCGTCGTGGCGGGTGACCGCCTGCTGGGCGCGGCTGACGAGCCGGCCGACGGCCGCGGCTCCGGGAATCGTCTTGAACTGGGTCTCCTCGAGGTTCGGCAGCGCCCGGGGCAGCGCGGTCAGCGCCCGCAGCGGGTAGCGTGCGGCGCCCGCGATCCCGCGCAGGAGCATCCCCAGCTCGCCGGGGACGGCCTCGTTGTCGCCCCACGGGCCGGTTGGCTGCACGGTGCGCATCTCGGGCGTGAGGTCCAGCAGCAGCCCGAGGATCTCCGCGCCCGACAGGCCGTCGATGACGGCATGGTGGATCTTCGTCAGCAGCGCGAGGTGGCCGGATGGCAGGCCGCTGATGAGGTACAGCTCCCACAGCGGCCGGGCACGGTCGAGCGGGCGCGACACGATCCGCGCGACCTGCTCGGCGAGCTGCTCGTCGGTGCCGGGTGCCGCGAGCCCGAGCTCGCGCACGTGGAAGTGCAAGTCGAAGTCCTCGTCGTCGATCCAGTACGGGTAGTCCAGCCCGAACGGCACCTCGAGCAGGCGCCAGCGCAGCGGCGGCAGCAGCGGCAGGCGCTCGGTGATGAGCGCCTCGATGTCGGCGACGGCGAGCGTCCCGCTGGGCGTCGTCGCGGGATCAAGGATCGCGACGCTCGCGACGTGTCCCGTCTGGCGCCGCGTCTCGAGCGCCAGGAACTGCGAGTCGAGGCTCGTGAGCTGTCGCATCGCGGTCCGAACTCTAACCCCGCTGCCCGCGGCGCGCGCGAGGCGCCGCCGGGGGTGGCGGCGAAGCTCCTGCACGGCGGAGGGTCAGCTGCGGACGAGCCGCGAGACGGCGCCCATGAGCTCGCTCGTCATCTCGTCGCGGCGTCCCTGATCGTCGGCTCCCGCCGTCATGCAGTGATTGACGTGGGCATCGAGGACGCCCAGCGCGACCTTGTCCATCGCGGCCTTCACGGCGGACATCTGCTGCAGGACGTCGATGCAGTAGCGGTCCTCCTCGACCATCTTCGCGATGCCTCGCACCTGGCCCTCGATGCGGCGCAGGCGCTTGATGAGCGGGTCCTTCTGGGGCGAGTAGCCGTAGGTGGGGGTGGTGGTGTCGGGCATGCCCCACATGATACTCCACGGGAGTATTTGACAACCGGCGCCGGCTACGCTACCTTCAGCCACCTAATACCCCCCGAGGGTATGTACGGGAGACCATCGAAGGAGCCGCGATGTCCGCGCTGAAGATCAAGAGCCAACTGGAGGATCTGCACACCGAGCGGGTCCTCGCCGAGGTCGAGGGGCTGGCCGCCAACCGCGCCTACATGCACGACCTCGAGACCGAGATCGCTGCGGTGCGCGCGGCGTTCGTGATGACGGCCGTGACCGAGATCGCCACGCTGCGCGCCGAGCTGTTCGGCGCTGACGTCGGCTGACACGAGAACCGCCCTGCGGCAGATCGAAAGGCGGCAGGGCCAGCAACCCCCTCCATGCGGCTGGTCGACGCGCGGCACGCGACGCTGTCGTTCACGACCGACGATCGCCTGACGCGCACGACCAACGGCACGTACCGCATCCGCATCATCTTCGCGAGCGGCCGGCAGAAGGTCGCGTCCGTCGTCGCGCGCGGACGCCACGGCGACGACTACCGCTACAGCGCGCGCGTGATGGCCACGAATGACCTGCGCGTGGGCGCCAAGTACACCGTCCGCTTCGGAGACAACGCCGTCACGCGGCTCGTCAGGTTGCACGACAAGCACAGCTGAGCCTGGCCCTGAGCGCGGCCGCGAGCCTGCCTTCCAGGCTCGCGGCCGACGCCGCGACATCGTGATCAGCGGTGTCCGGCATACGAACGACATCGTGGGACCCGCCGATCGGGGTACCCGACGATCAACCGGAGGACCGCACGCCATGCACGCCATCGCCGACGCTCACCACGGCCACCACGAGATGCCGACATCGGGGGGCCCGCTGACGCGGGTCGCGCTCAGCGCGACGCTGCACTGCCTGACCGGCTGCGCGATCGGCGAGGTGCTGGGCATGATCATCGGCACCGCGCTGGGCTTCTCGGATCTGGGCACGATCGCGCTCGCGGTCGCGCTGGCCTTCCTGTTCGGCTACGCGCTGACGAGCCTGCCGCTGCTGCGGGCGGGGTTCGCGCTCAGCGCGGTCATCCCGATCGCGCTGGCGTCGGACACGCTCAGCATCGCGGTGATGGAGATCGTCGACAACGCGATCATCCTGCTCGTGCCCGGCGCGATGGAGGCCGGGCTGGACAACGTGCTGTTCTGGGGCACGCTGTCGTTCGCGCTCGTGATCGCGGGCGCGGTGGCGTTGCCGGTCAACCGCTGGCTCATCGCCCGCGGCAGGGGACACGCCGTCGTCCACGAGACCGGCGTCCACGGCGGCCTCTCGCCGCGGGTCGTCGGCATCGCGGCCGTCATCGCCTTCGTGTTCGGAACCAGCGTCCTCGCAGCCGAGCTGTTCGACACCGACGAGCCGGCGCGCGACGACGGGGGCCACAGCGCCCGCGTCGTCGCCGCGGCCGCCGCTGGCGGCAGCCGGGCGGACGCGGTGTGATCGCGAGCGCGTGTCGCGCCGGGCGAGATCGCGCCGGGCGGGGGCGAGCGCCGGTGCGCCCGCGAGCACCAGGCTCAGCCGACGGGCGTCAGCGGCCGCCCGTTCGCACGCGAACGCACGTTGCTCGTCGCGCGCGAAGCGGAGGCGGGCGCGGGCGCGGGCGCGGCGCGTCCGGCCGCGGCGGTCTGCGCCAGCCCCTCGAGCTCAGCCTCCAGCAGCGCCGGCAGCGCGTGCACCTCCGGCAGCGCGTTCGGGTCGGCGTAGCAGCCGAAGAACAGCTCGTTGCGGTAGCGCACCATCCCGATCGCGAGCGTGTGGCCCTGGGCGATCGGCACCACGGAATAGACCTCCTCCAGCTCGCAGCCGAGCAGGTACAGCGAGCCGCGCGGCGCGGGCGACTGCGAGACGGTCAGGTTGAACTGGCGCGGCGTCGCCAGGGCGCGCACGACGGGCGTGCGCAGCGGGGGCGGCACGAGCCCGGCGGCCTGGACGAAGGTCTGCGTGGCCTGCGGGCGGGTGGTGTGCTTCAGGCGCGCGGTCTGCTCGCGGACGAACTCCAGCCGCCGGGCGCCCGTCGCCAGGTGGATCGGCAGCGGCATGTAGACCATCGCGATCTGGTTGCCGGCGTCCTCCTCGCCGATGCGCCGCAGGCTGACCGGGACCATCGTCTTCAGCGGCTCGGTCGGCGCCTCGCCGCGCCGCAGGGCGAGCGTGCGCAGCGCGCCGGCGACGGCGGTCAGGCCGACGTCGTTGAGCGTCCCGCCGTTGCCGCGCGCGGCGCGCAGCAGCGCGCGCGGCGCGTGGTAGCCGATCAGCGTGCGGCGAGTGCCGATGCGCCCGTTGAGCTGGGAGGACGGCGCCGGCGGCAGCACGTCCTCGGCGACGGCGGTCGCCACCAGCTTGGCTCCGCGCGCCGCCGCCTCGAGGCTGCTGCGCGGATGGGCGACGGCCTCAGCGCCGGCCCGCAGCGCGCCGAGCCCGTCGTTGACCGCGTAGCGGGCCGCGTCGATCGCCCATCCGGCGGCGCCGGAGCGACCGGCGGGGCGCCAGCGCACCGGCGATCGCGGCTGCGGGTCGGGCTCGGAGTCGATGAACAGCTTCACGATCTGCAGCGCCGCCATGCCGTCGACGAGCGCGTGGTGGATCTTGCCGACCATCCCCACGCGACCATCCGCGAGGCGCGGGACGACGAAGACCTGCCACAGCGGGCGGGCGCGGTCAAGCGGCGTCGAGAGCACGGTCGAGCGCAGCACCTCGAACGTCTCGTCGCTGACGGCGTCCTCGGGCGAGGTGAGCTGCACGATGTGCGCCGACAGGTTGAAGTCCGCGTCGTCGATCCAGCGCGGCTCCGACAGCCCCAGCGGTGCGTCGGCGAGGCGCCAGCGACACCACGGGACCTCGTGCAGCCGCCCGGCGGCCAGCTCGCGCATCGCCGCGGCGGTGGGCCGCGGACGGTCGCCGGGCGCGCCGAAGACCGCGCTCCACCCGACGTGCATCGGAGACTGCTGGGTGTCCAGGCGCAGAAAGGAGCCGTCCAGCGGCGACAGGCGCCGCGTCGAGGTCGCGGATGTCATGCGTGTCCTCCTCGTCCGGCCGCGCTCAACACGGCCGATCGGTTCGCGTAGGTCCCGACGGGACCGGCGGTTGCGGGTGCGACGACGGGCAGCGGGGCGCGCGGCCGGCGCGCGCGCAGCAGCGCCTGCAGCTCGTCGTCGATCAGCTCGGCCAGGCGCGTCGCCGGCGGCAGCGCGTCGGGATCGGCGTACAGGCCGAAGTGCAGGTGGCCGTTGTAGGCGAGCATTCCGATCGACAGCGTCTGCTCCTCGGCCATCGGGATGACGGGGTAGATCTCCTCGAGGCGGGCGCCCTGCATGAACAGCGCGCCGGGCGGACCGGGCACGCTGGAGATCGTCAGGTTGAAGCGGCCGGGCGTGACGGCCCGCAGGACGGGCGCGCGCAGCGCGCTGGGCAGCAGCGACAGCCCCGAGATCACGCTCTCCGCGCCCTCCGAGCGCGCGCTGCGCTTGAAGCGAGCGGTCTGCTCGTGCACGTGCTCCAGGCGCGCGCCGGGCGTGCTGAGCTGCAGCGGCAGCCAGACCGAGGTCATCGAGACGCGGTTACCGAGCGCGCCGTACTCGTGGGCGCGGCGGACGTTAACCGGCACGAGCGCCTTCAGCGGCTCGGTCGGCAGGTTCTGCTCGCGCGCCAGCGCTCGCAGCGCGCCGGCCACGGCGGCCAGCCCGGCGTCGTTGCGCGTGGACGCCGTGCCGCGCGTGATCTCGCTGAGCTGCTCGAGCGAGACGCGGTGCTGCACGAGCGTGCGTCGCGGGCCCAGCGGGCCGTTGAGCGGTGACCGCGGGGCGCTGGGCAGCAGGTCCTCCGTCAGCGCCTGCGCCATCCGCCCGAGGTCGCGCAGCGCCCCGCGCGCCGCGGTGCGCGGGTGCTCGCAGGCGCGCGCGACGTCGCGGGCGGCGCGCGACGTTCGCTCGGCGCCGTGCACGAACGGGTCCAGCGCGCGTTGCAGCGAGCTCGGCGGCGCCGCCGCGTGCCACGGCGCGGGCGGCGCGTCGGGCGGCCCGTCGACGTCGAGCATCAGCATCGCGACCTGCAGCGCCGCGGCGCCGTCGGCCATCGCGTGGTGCACCCGGCCGACGACGGCCGCGCTGCCGTTGCTCAGGCGCGGGATCAGCGCAAGCTCCCACAACGGGGCGGCGCGGTCCAGCGGGGTGGACAGCCGCGTGTCGCGGATCGCCGCGAAGCGTGCGGGGGAGATCGCCTCATCCGGACCGGAGAGCTGTACGACGTGGCGTGCGACGTCGAAGTCGGGGTCATCGACCCAGCGCGGCTCGTCGAGCCCGAGCGGCGCGGAGAGCAGGCGCTGGCGGCAGCGCGGCACCCACTCCAGGCGCGAGCTGACGCGCTCGCGCAGCGCGTCGATGGTCGCACGCGTCCCGTCGTCGGGCGGCGACAGGATCGCGCTCCACGCGATGTGCATGTGCGCGCTGTCGGACTCGAGCTGCAGAAACGATGCGTCGACGGCGGTCAGCCGCTCGCCGTGGCCGTGATCAGGCACCCCCGCAGCGTCGCATGGACGGCGCCCGATCGACATCGCTACCCCCCGCCCGGGGGGAGTTGCACGGATGAGGCCTGTCTGGGATCGGGGTGCGGTTCATGTCCAGGGCATCGGCGGGTGGTGCGGCGGACAACGGCCCTCAAGTGCCAGCCGGAGTCGGTGGTTGACCGCGACCGAAGGCGCTCGCGCGCGGCATCCTCGAGCTGAGCAGATGCGCACCCGCACCGGCTTCGTGCAACTCGTGGGATGCGCCGGCGGACCTCTCGGCGCCGGTCGCCCGGCAGCGATCTCGCGCTGGGGATCGTGATGGCGTGCGGCGGCGCGTTCTTGGACGCCAACGCATTGAACGCGCTCGCGCTGCCGAGGCCCGCGGCCAAAGCGCTCCGAAGGTGATCCGCGTCAACGACGAGGCCTGGCGCGGGCTGCCGATCGCTGGCCTGGGCGAGTACTACCAGTCGGCGTTCGCGCTCAGCCGTGAGACCGGCCGTGCAGCACTGGCTCGTGCTCCACCGGCCGTCTGACCTGCGCGCCGCCGGCGATGACGGCAGCCGTCAACAGCGGCTGGCCGAGGGCCTGATCTCCGATATGCCGCGACGATCGTCCTGTATCGCCTGAAGGCCGCTGACGTACCGATGGCGACAGACAGAGCTCTTCGGCCTCTCGACGACGCAGGCGCAAGCTCCTTCCGCAGTTGAGCAAGGGCGAGGCGCTCGTCACGCGCATCATCGTCACTGGCCCGGGTGCGGTGACGTCGCGCGGCGTGAGGATCGGCGATTCGCTCGGGCGCGCCGAGGACGAGTACCGCTTGTATTGCCGCGGCGAGGAGGGCGGCGACGAGGGCGACGAGGGCCGCACGATCGGCCCGTACTGCAGCGGTAAGGTCGCGGACGAGCGCTTCATCATGTTCGTCGGCGATCCGATCGACCGGATCGAGCTCATGCACGGCCCGGCCTGAACGTCCGACGTTGAAGCGGTTCAAGCGGCATCGCGGTAGGCATTCGGCAGCGGGACGCGCCGGCGCCGCCCGGCCGCTGCGCCGGATGCGGCTTGACAAGCCAACCTCGACGCTGGGTGATCTCGACCGCGGCTGCAGCCGATTAACGAGATGCAGGCTTCAGGCGCGCCGGCACGGGGAACATCGGCCGGCGTGCTTGGAGCCACGCCCCGCTGAGGGACCCGGCGCAGAGCCTCGCGAGCCGTACGAGATCTGCGCATGCCGCCACGTCGTGAGCTCGCAACGCTACGCGGCGCGCTCCTGCCAGCTGTCGAGGAACCGGTCGACTAGCCCTCTGACGACGACCGCCATCGGGAAGTTGTGCTCCGCGCACCACTCCTTCAGGCGTCGGTGAGAATCCTCCGAAAGGCGGACCGGGATCAGCTGGTGATTGGGGCCCGCCGACTTCGCCGTGAGCGCGTTCACGATCGATAGGCGCCTATTCGCCATGGATCCTGCGCCCGCGTCGCCTTCGCCCTCCGGACGTTGCATGCCCTCCTGGATGAACTGCTCGAAGAACGGCGGCTGTGGAACCCCGGTCCCGCGCTCAAAGAAGTAGGCGAAGATCGCCTGCTGCTCGTCTTCCGGCAGCGCCTTCACCGCCTTGAACAGCAGACGCGTGATGTCGCTCGGCTGTCCGCCTGACTGCGATGGCTCCGTCACCTGGACCTCCTCGTTCCGATGATCCTCGTCGTGGTATCGCGAAGATATCATCCGCGATATCACGCTCGCTAGGTCGAACATGGGCACAGCCGTCGAAATCGGCGTCCCGGTTGCGGTTCGCTTCTGATCGGTCTGGTGGTCGGGAGGTAGGAACCTGGAGACGATGTGGTCCCCCTGTGCGAGCGTTGCCTGGCTGCTTCATGCCTGCACGCCGATGGTGAGGCGCCCGGTGTACCCGCTGGAAATGCGGCTGCTCTTGCGATTCAGTGACATGATCGCCCGGTCGCCGGCCGAGCCGTAGATGTTGTCGGAGGCGTTGGTGGTGTCGGCCAAGCCGCGGGAGGCGTAGACGCCCTGTCGGTAGACGGTGCGCTGAACGGCCTGGCGGACGAAGACCTGGCCGGTGTGGACCTCGTCGCCGCCGACGAAGACCTTCATGTGGATGTGCGGTGAGCGGCCGCGGTACCAGCTGGGGAAGATCGACTCGAACCGGACGCGGCCCGCGCTGTCTGCGACCTGTACCCCGCGCAGGGAGGTGCCGCTTGCGCCGGCGACGCCGCTGTAGGTGCCCGACGCGTCCGCGTGCCAGACCTCCACCTTGGCGCCGGGGATCGGCTTGCACGTCGACGCGTCCACCACCACGAAGCGCAGCGTCAGCGGTGTGCCCTTGCGGTCGCCCGTGATGTTGCGCCGGACGAGATCGAGGTCCAGGTCGTAGGGGCCTTCGGTCACCTCGCGCTGAAACACGCAGCTCGATGCCGCCAGGGCCTCGGGCGTGGCGGTGGTCAGCTCGCATAGCCGCCTGATCCCGGTCAGCGCGCCGACGCCGGCGCCGAGGGCGATCAGCGCCTCGCGACGCCGCAGAGTGGTGTGTTCGTCCATGGCACAAGTCTCGGCTGCCTGGGTGGGCGTGACCTGAGCCGTTGCTGTGAGTCGCCTGAGCACGAGGCCGCGGGGGCGGACGGCGTCGCGTCGGGTCAGGTGCGCTTGACGTCGAGGGTGATGAGGCCGACGACGCCCTTACCCTCCTCGGTCAACGTGAGCTCGCCTTCCTCGACGTAGATGTTGTCGCTCTCGTTGAACGTGTCACGGCCGGTGTCTTCGCTGTAGGGCTCGCGGGCGTAGACGATGTCGTCCATCGCCTTCGTGGTGAAGAACTGGGTCGTCAGCAAGGTGGCCTTGTCGAGATGGACCTTTGCGTGGACGTGCGTCGTGCGGCCGCGGTACCAGCCCGGGTAGATCGTCTTGAACTCCACGATGCCGTCGCTGTTGGTGGCCTGAGCGCCGCGCAAGTAGGTTTCGTCGTCGCTGCGTGAGGAGCCGCCCGCCCCGGCATCACCCGGCTGCTGGCCGTCCTCGGGCGGGGCCTCGCCGCTGGGCGGTGCCCCCCCTCCGCCGCTGCCCTCCGACGAGGACTCGAACCCCGAGTAGATGCCCAGCGCATCGCAGTGCCAGACGTCGACGATCGCATTCTCGATCGGCTCGCAGCGCTCCGCATCGCGCACACGGACGCCGAGCCGAAGCAACGTGCCCTCCTGATCCTCACGGATGTCCGAGCGGATCGAGTCGACATCGAAGTAGTACGGCCCCTCGGTCAGCTCCGTGGCGACTTCGCACGTCGCAGCCGAGTCAAACTGCTCAGCCGTCAGCCTCGGGGACGAAGTCGTCGTGGAGGTCTTCGTCTCGACTGTCGCCGTCGAGCCGTTCGCCGTCGAGCCGTTCGTCGTCGTGACCGAGCCGGCGGTGTCCTCGTCCGAGCCGCACGCGGCGAGCAAGCCGGACAGCGAGACCGCGCCGAGGGCGCCCAGCGCTTGACGACGATTCAGGGGTTCGGGGCTCATGTTGCCTCTGGGTCGGGAACGCCAGAGGTCTTCCCGGACTCGGCGAAGAACAGACGAAGAAGTCACAGCCTGGCGCGCCGCACCAGCACCCCTAGATCGCGAGCCAAGACAGGCCCGAGCGGTCATCGCCGCGACCGGGCGACCAGATTGCCGACTATCGCTTTGGG
>Ga0136617_10001711_pt1 | contig 19449 bp, 19 predicted proteins | sample AntDrymUQ3222106_2_FD_129672 | JGI IMG/M metagenome (GOLD analysis project Ga0136617, IMG submission 129672) | Polar desert sand microbial communities from Dry Valleys, Antarctica - metaG UQ322 (21.06) | ecosystem: Environmental > Terrestrial > Soil > Desert | place: Antarctica: Dry Valley... | reverse complement strand
TACTCGCTCGGGCTCGTGCTCTACGAGTGCCTCGCCGGCCGGGTGCCGTTCCTCGGCGACTCCGACGCCGACACCGCGCTGGCCCGCCTGCAACGCGATCCGACCGACCTCGGCCGGCTGCGCCCCACGCTGCCGCGTGGCCTCGTCGACCTCGTCCACCGCCTGCTCGCCCGCAACCCGAACCATCGCCCGACGACGGGCGCCGAGCTGCGCGCCGCGCTGCTGCGCGTCGCCGACGAGCCAGCGCCGCAGATCGACCTCACGCCACTGTCGGCGCCACCCCAGCGGTTCCCGCTCGGCGGCTCAGCGCGGCGAGCCGGATCGCCGACGATCCCGGGTGAGGCGACGCCACCGTCGGCGCGTCGCGCGGCGCCGCAACGCGACCACACACCCAACGCCGGGCCGAACGTCCGCGGCAGTCCGGCTCGGGGGCTGCAGCAGCGCTGGGCGCCGTCGCTCATCGTCGTCGGCGTGCTGCTGGTGATCGCCGCGCTGGTGGCCGCAGTGCTGTGGGCGGGCATCGGCGCCGGGTCCGACGACACCGCAGACCCGACGGCGACACAGGCGACGTCGGAGCCGAGCACGAACGCTGGCCCGGTCGAGATCGCCTCGGTCGCCATCTTCGATCCCGACGGCGACGGCAGCGAGGAGGACGGCGACGCCTCGGCTGCGCTGGCCGACGGCGATTCGTCGACTGCGTGGTCGACGCTCTGCTACGCGTCGGAGTTCCTCGGTGGCAAGTCGGGCGTCGGGCTGGCGACGACGCTGACCCGCCCGTCCGCCGGTGCCGTCTCCTTCGACGTCACCTCGGCGCCGTTCCAGGTGTCGGTGTTCGCCTCCGATGCGGCCAACCCGCCCGGCGCGCTGCGCGGCTGGGGAACGCCGCTGCTCGAACGACAGGCCGGCACCGAACCGGCGACGATCGAGATCGACGCGCCGGCCGACACCCGACACGTGCTCGTGGCGTTCGTCGCACTCGGCCAGGATCCGGGCTGCAGCGCCCAGAACCCGTACCGCAGTCGCATCGACAACCTCGCGTTCACTGTGACGTAGCGACGCGTAGCGCCGAGCGATCGTCGGATCGGCGGTGGCCCCCATCACTAACGTCCTGGCATCGAGGCCAACGAGGACGATCGTTCCCTGGTCATCGCGGCGCAGGCCGGCGACCAGCGTGCCCTCGACTCGCTGCTGCGCCGTCACTACGACCGCGTCCACGCGGTGTGCCGGCGGATCGCCGGCGCCGGGCGCGATGCCGACGACGCCGCGCAGGAGGCGATGATCGGCATCGTGCGCGGGTTGCCGCGCTTCGACGGCCGCTCGCAGTTCTCCACGTGGGCCTACCGGATCGCCACCAACGCAGCGCTCGACGAGCTGCGGCGGCGGCGGCGCCGTCCGCTGCTCCACGCCGTCGCCGATCCCGACGACACCGCGCCGGACCCGATCGACTCGCTCGCCGAGCGGCGCGTCGAGGCGGTCGCCGACCGGCTCGCCATCGACGGAGCGATCGCCGCGCTGCCGGAGGACTTCCGCGCCGCAGTCGTCCTGCGCGACGTCGCCGACCTCGACTACGCCGAGATCGCCCGCGTGCTCGACATCCCGGTCGGTACCGTCAAGTCGCGGATCGCGCGCGGCCGTTCGATGCTGGCCGACGAGCTCGGGAACCGACCGGACCCGACGCGACGTCCAACCACCGACCCCCCTTCGACACGATGAACGACGACCTCATCCTCCTTGCCAGCGCGTATCTGGACGACGACCTCTCGGCCGACGATCGCGCTCGCGTCGACGGCGATCCCGAGCTGCTCGCCGAGGTCGAGCGGATGCGCCGGGTGCGTGCGGCCCTGGCCGACGTCGACCCCCCCTCCCCCGCCGCCCGGGAGTGGGCGATCGCCGCCGCCCTCGCCGCCGCACCCCCACAGGCACCGCCGGTCGCGTCGCTCGACGCCCGTCGGCGGGCCCGCTGGGTCGCCCCCGTCGCCGCAGCAGCCGTCGGCGTGCTGGCGGTCGGCGCGGTGATCGCCGGCCTCCGGACGGGCGGCGACGACGAGGCGGCGGATGGCGCGGACGCCACCGAGGAGGTCGCCGAGGGTGGCGGCAGTGCCGACACGCTCGGGGCAGGCGAGGTTCTGAACGACGACGGCGTCGGGAGGACCGCCGACCAGGCGCCCGAGGACGAGGCCGACGTCGCAGAGGGCCCACCGGCCGCCGACACCCAGCTGTCGAGTGACGCCACGGCCGCCGCGGGGACGACTGTCGCCGCCTCGGGAGCCACGACCGGCGCCCCGGCAACATCGGCCGCCGGCACGACGGCGACGGCGGGGACGGGCGGCGTCGGGCTGCCGCTGCTGCGATCGGAGCGCCAGCTCCTCGCGTTTGCGGAGGACGGATCGGTCAACCGCTACGTCGAGGCGCCAGAGGAGGTGGAGGGCACCGCAGATGCAGCGGGCTGCGACCTCGGCGAGGTCGTCGGCGTCGCCGTCTACCGCCTCGACGGTGACGACATCGTCGTCGACGTCGTGCGCGACGCCGACGAGGTGCTTGCCGTCGACCCCGTCCACTGCGCCGTCATCGCAAGCGTCGACGCCGGGTAGCGACGTCGACGGCGTGCGGCGATCCGTCGTCGTCCCTCAGCGCTCGTGACGGGTCCCGCCACGGGCTACGTACACGTGGCGGGCACACTGTCGAGGGAGCCGATCATGGGTCTGACAGGACTGCGCCGACGCGTGTTCGCGCTCGCCGGGTGCGTCGCGATCGGAGAACCGGTGGCGATGGTGTCGGTGGCGTACGCCCAGCCGTCGTTCAGCGGCCCGACGAACTATCCGGCCGGTGACGGGCCGGTGTCCGTCGCCGTCGGCGACTTCAACGGCGACGGCGACCTCGACCTCGCCGTCGTCAACTCGAACAGCGGCAGCGTCTCCATCCTCCTCGGCGGCATCGGCGGCACCTTCGGGGCACCGACCGACTACACGGTGGGCGTCATCCCGCTCTCCGTCGCCGTCGGCGAGTTCAACGGCGACGACGATCCCGACCTGGTCATCGCCAACCAGTCGGTCGGCACGGTGTCGGTCCTCGAAGGCATCGCGGGCGGGAGGTTCAGCGCTCCGACGCCGTTCGACGTCGGTGGCTTCCCCGCGTGGGTCGACGTCGGTGACTTCGACATCGACGGCGACCCCGACCTCGCCGTCGCCAACGCCGACACCGACGACGTGTCGATCCTGCTCGGCGAGCCGCCGATCGACGGCAGGTGCCAAGGCGCTCGGGCGACGGTGGTGGGCACCAACGGTCCCGACACGCTCGTCGGCACCTCCGGCCGCGACGTGATCGACGCCGGCGACGGTGACGACGTCGTCCGTGGTCGCGGCGGCAACGACGTGATCTGCGGCAAGGACGGCGACGACACGCTGTTGGGCCAGGGCGGCGACGGGCGCGACACCACATCGTCCTGCGAGGGGTAGGGGGCACGCCGTCCGGCATCGCCGGCGCGCACTAGCGTGACGGCGATGCCGGGCAACCCGCTCACCGATCCGCACTGGGCGACCGACGTCGCCGATCAGGTCGAGCGGATCGTCGGGACCGTCCGCGACCGGGCGACCAAGCCGCTGGTGCACATCGCCCGCGGCGTCGTGTTCGGTCTGATCGCCGCGTTCCTCGGCCTGACCGCGCTCGTGCTGCTGCTCGTCGGGCTGACGCGGGGCCTGCAGACCGTGCTCGAGCTGATCGTGTCGTGGCCGCGGGCGGTGTACATCAGCTACCTCGTCGTCGGGGGAATCCTCTCGCTCGCCGGGCTGTTGGTGATGAGGAAGCGGCAGGCCCCACGGCCGTAGTGCGGCCACCACTGCCGATCGACCCCCCACCGTCGCAGCAACGCGACGTCGTGCTCGGAGGAGCGCCATGACCGTGCGACGCCTGATCATCATCGGCTCGGGACCCGCCGGGCTGACCGCCGCCATCTATGCAGCGCGAGCCAACCTCGAACCCCTCGTCATCGAAGGTGAGCCGTCGAGCACCAGCGACCAGCCCGGTGGCCAGCTGATGCTCACCACGGAGGTGGAGAACTACCCCGGGTTCCCCGAGGGCATCATGGGACCCGAGCTGATGGTTCGCTTCCGCGAGCAGGCGCAGCGCTTCGGCGCCGAGCTGATCACGGACAAGACGACGGCCATCGACTTCGAGAGCCGGCCGCTGCGCGTGTGGGTGCGCGACACCGAGCACCAGGCCGACTCGGTGATCATCAGCACCGGCGCCAGGGCGCTGATGCTCGGGATCGAGGCGGAGTCCCGCCTGATCGGTCACGGCTTGTCGACGTGCGCAACGTGCGACGGTTTCTTCTTCCGCGGCCACCGCATCGCCGTCGTCGGCGGTGGCGACTCGGCCCTCGAGGAGGCGATGTTCCTCACCAAGTTCGCCGAGAAGGTCACCGTCATCCACCGCCGAGACAGCCTCCGGGCGTCGAAGATCATGCAGGACCGGGCGTTCGCCAACCCCAAGATCGAGTTCCTGTGGAACACGGTGGTCGACGATCTCGTCGGCACGGAACGCCTCGAAGGCGCCGTCGTGAGCGACGTCCTCACCGGTGAGACGTCGACGTTGCCCGTCACGGGACTGTTCGTGGCGATCGGGCACCAGCCAAACACCGACCTGTTCAAGGGCGTGCTCGACATGGAGGACAGCGGCTACCTCGTGACGGTGCCGGGATCCACGGCCACCAACATCGCCGGTGTGTTCGCCTGCGGTGACGTGCAGGACCACACCTACCGCCAAGCCATCACTGCCGCCGGATCCGGCTGCATGGCCGCCATCGACGCCGAGCGCTGGCTGGAATCCCAGCACTGAGGCTCGAGCCTCCAGCTGGCCGTCGGCGAACATCTGTTCCCGCCCAGGCGTCGGGAATGGCGGGGGTGAGGGGTCGGTTGCAGCCGGGTACAGTCCGCAGACGCCCGCTCGACGGGCCGACCCCGAAGGAATGCCCCCAATGTCCGACATCGTGAACCTATCCACGTCGACGTTCGACGAGACCGTCAGCGGCGCCGACGGCCCCGTGATCGTCGACTTCTGGGCCGAGTGGTGCGGTCCGTGCAAGATGATCGCCCCGATCCTCGCCGAGATCGCCGACGAGCACGGCGAGCGCCTGACCGTCGCCAAGGTCAACGTCGACGACAACCCCGACCTCGCCATGCGCTACAACGTGATGAGCATCCCCACCCTGCTCGTGTTCGCCAATGGCGAGGTGCACAAGCGCCTCGTCGGGGCCAAGGGCAAGTCCCAGTTGCTCCAGGAGCTCGACGAATTCCTCGTTTCCTCTCCCTGACGAACGGTCAGACGGGCGAACCGATCCACGACCTTCATCGTCGGCTGACGGCGGCCGGGTTCGAGCCGGTCGGTGCCGAGCCGGGGACGTTCGACGAGGCGACCGGTGACGCCGTGCAAGCGTTCCAGCGTCACCGCGGCCTGCGCGCCAACGGTGACTGCGACGAGGCGACCTGGCTGGCGCTGGTCGAGGCATCGTGGCGCCTCGGTGACCGCCCGCTGCGCCTCGTCGCGCCGTACCAGCGCGGCGACGACGTACAGGCGCTGCAGACGTTGCTCGGCAAGCTCGGCTTCGACTGCGGTCGCACCGACGGCATCTTCGGACCCATCACGTCGCGGGCGCTTGCCCGGTTCCAGCGCGACTGCGGACTGCTCGTCGACTCGGTCTGCAACCCCGAGACGGTGCGCGCCCTCGAGGTGAACAGCGCTCGGAGTGGCTCGGGTCCGGGCGTGGCGTCGATCCGAGAGGTCGAACGCCTTGGTGCGATCGTCCCATCGCTGCGCGATCTCCGGGTGGTGATCGGCCAGTTCGGCGGGCTCGCTCCCCTGGCCCACCACGTCGCCACGGCGCTGCGTCAGCGATCCGCCAACGTCGTCGTCGTCGGCGAGCTCGATCCGTCCTGGCAGGCATCGGCGGCGAACCGGCATCGCGCCGACGTGTACATCGGGTTCGAGGCCCGCGCCGACGACCACTCGACCGTGTCGTTCTACGCCACGCCGGGCTTCGAGTCCGCCGGTGGGCGGTCACTGGCGGCACGCATCGCCGGATCGGTCGGCGCCGTGCTCGGCCCCGTCGCGGCGACCGGGATGCGGTTATCGGTGCTGCGCGAGACGAAGATGACCGCCGTCGTCTGCGCACTTGGCCCGGTGCACGACGTGATCGACGGGACCGAGCGGGTCACCACCGCCGTCGTCGAGGCGCTCGGCGGCTGGGCAGCCGCGCCGCTCGATGTGCTCGCCGCCAACGCCCCGACGTCCTGACGGATCCGTTGTCCACAGGGTTGTCCCCGCCCTGTGACTAACGCTGGAGCGGAGGTCCAGAGCCTCCATCCCTGATCGAGGGTCGACGTTGCGCCACTCAGGTCGTGCCGTGCCCGCCGACGATGCGCCGGTAGATCCGCTCGAGGTCCTCCAAGTCAGCGAAGTCGATCGTCACGGTCCCTCGCTTGGCGCCCATCTGCACACCGACCCTGGTCTCGAGCAGGTCGGCCAGGAGCTGCTCCAGCTCCAGCAGGCCGGGCGGGCGTAGGCGGGTGACGGCCGGCTGGCCGTCCTGCGACGTGTCCCCCGCCGGGGGACGTGGTGTCCTCGCCGACGGGCGGTCGTCGCCAGCGCGCACTGCGTCTTCGACGGCACGCACGGACCAGCCCTCGCTCGCGGCCAAGCGGGCCAGCTGCTCCTGTCGGGTTCGGTCCGGGGTGCCGAGCAGCGCTCGGGCGTGGCCGGCGGACAGCTTGCCGTCAGCGAGCAGGTGCTGGACCGCAGGTGGCAGCCCGAGCAGGCGCAGCGTGTTGGTGATCGTCGACCGGCTCTTGCCGACGCGCTTGGCGATGTCGTCGTGGGTCAGCCCGAAGTCCTCGATCAGCTGCTGGAACGCCGCCGCCTCTTCCAGGGCCGTGAGGTCGTCGCGGTGGAGGTTCTCGACGAGCGCCTGCTCGACCGTGGCGACGTCGTCGGACGAGCGGACCACCGCCGGCACGGTCGCCAGCCCGGCGCGCTTGGCCGCTCGCCAGCGCCGTTCACCGGCGATCAGTTCGTAGCCGTCCTCGACCGGGCGGACGAGGATCGGCTGCAGCACCCCGATCTGAGCGACCGACGCGGCGAGCTCGGCGAGCGACTCCTCGTCGAAGTGCACCCGCGGCTGGTAGGGGTTGGGCCGCACCGCACCGACCGGGACCTCCACGAGAACCGGTGTGTCGACGCCCTCATCGGGCCCGCCGCTCGTCGGGATCAGCGAGCTGAGCCCCTTGCCGAGCCCGGTCCGCCGGTTCACGTCAGCGCCGTTCGGGTCGTCGACGACGAGTCATCGTGGACCTCCTTGGCGACGTCGCGATAGGCGACGGCGCCGCGCGACCGTGGATCGAACGTGATGATCGGCTGGCCGAACGACGGCGCTTCCGACAGCCGCACCGATCGGGGCACGACCGTTCGCAGCACCGTGTCGCCGAAGTGGGCTCGGATCTCGTTGACCACCTGATCGGCGAGCTTTGTACGGGCGTCGTACATCACGCACACGATCGTGCTGACGTGCAGCGACGGGTTCAGGTTGCGCCGGACGAGATCCACGTTGCGCAGCAGCTGCCCGAGCCCCTCGAGCGCGTAGTACTCGCACTGGATCGGCACGAGCACCTCGTTGGCGGCGCTCAGACCGTTCACCGTGAGGAGCCCAAGCGACGGGGGACAGTCGATCAGCACGTATTCGTAGTCATCGAGCACCGTCTCGATCGCCCGCCGCAGGCGGGTCTCGCGACTGAACGCCGGGACCAGCTCGATCTCCGCGCCGGCCAGATCGAGGCTGGCCGGCGCGACGAACAAGCGCTTGATGTCCGTCGGCTCGACGCAGTTCTCCAATGGCACGTCGTGCATCAGCACGTGATACATCGAAGCCTCGATCCCCCGGCTGTCGATGCCCAAGCCGGTCGAGGCGTTCGCTTGCGGATCGAGGTCGACGATCAAGGTGCGCTGACCGAGCTCGGCCAGGCACGCGCCGAGGTTGATCGTGGTCGTCGTCTTGCCCACGCCGCCCTTCTGGTTGGCAACGGCGATCACGCGGGGCAGCGGGCGGCCAACGGGTTCGGAGGCTGCAGGTTCCGCTGCGACTGGCTCGGTCTCGCCGACCGCGTCCGATTCAGCTGTGGTCAGTCGGGCTTCGGGGGCGATCACCTCGTCGGGAACGGTCATCGGGCTCACTTTCGCCTCAGCGGGCCGGTTTGGCCACCTGCAGCCTGCCGCGTCGATCCGCCTCCGGTCAAGCACCCTCGTTCCACGTGGAACGTCGGCCATCGATCTGACCCTCACGTTTCACGTGAAACCGTGGTCGCGAACACGGCGACGCGTCGATCGCTGTCGACGCGTCGCAGGCGCCAGTCGTCGAGCAGCGTTGGCGGCCATCGGTCGACCCCGTCGCCGTGAGGAGGCTCACTGACGACGAGGAGCCCGCCATCGACGAGGAGCGGCACGGCGACGGGAACGACCACCGCAGGCGGACCGAAGCCACGAGCGACGACCGCGCCGGCCGTGGCATTCCACGTCTCGCCGAGCGCCGACGCCTCCGCCGCGAGGACGTCGACGCGACCGACGAGTCCGAGACGGGCGACCAACCGGTGCAGGTGGTCGGTGCGGCTCGTCCGACGATCGACCAGCACGAGTCGCAGGTCGGGGCGGGCGACGGCGATGACGAGGCCCGGCACCCCCCCGCCGGCGCCAAGGTCGATGACCGTGCCAGTGACGACGGCCAGGGCGTCCACGACCGCCCCGGCATGGTCGACAACCTCGTCAACCGGGCGGTCGCCCAGCATGCCGAGCCGCTGCGACGAACGCAGCGCATCGAGCAACGCGGGATCGGTGCGGCGATCGCCGTCCACCGCGACTGGCCGTCCGGCTCGACTCAGCCGGGGGCGACGACCACTCGGCGGTCGGGATCCTCACCCTCGGATCGACTGACGACGCCATCGATCTCGGCCAGCGTGTCGTGGATCACCTTGCGGTCCGCCGACGGCATTGCATCGAGCGACCGGGCGACACCCGACGAGCGCACCTGCTCGGCGACCGACGTGGCGAACCGCTCGAGCGCGACGCGTCGCTTCTCCCGGTAGCCGGCGACGTCAACGCGCAGACGGGTCTCGTGGTCGTGCAGGCGCCGTTGCGCGGCGACGCGAGCGAGATCCTGGATGGCCAGCAACGTCCGTCCCCCGGGGCCGATCAGCAGGCCGAGGTTCTCACCGTCGACGCGCACCTCGATCTCGGTCCCGTCGACGTCGGCCTCGACGGTGCACTCGAAGCCGAACGCCTCGGTGAGCCGCCGCATGAAATCAACGGCGGCATCGCGGACCGCGTCGACGTCGGGCGGCGCGAATTCGGAGTCACGCTCGTGCGAATCGGCGCCACCGTCGGCCCCATCGCCCGTCGTGCCGGCGGACGTCACGGGCGGCCGAGCCGGCCGAGGCGGCCGAGGAGGTCGAGGGGGCGCCGACCGCTCCGGTGCGGCGTCGCCACCCGTCGGGGGCGCCGACTCGTCGGCGTTGCGACCTCCCCGGCGGGCGCCACCTCGTCGGCGATCGACCTTGGGACGCACCGGCGTGGGACGGACTCGGGCTCGCACCCTGGCCTCGCCGCGCGTCCGGCCGAACAGACCGGCCCGTGGCTCCTCGAGCACCTCGAACTCGGCGTCGTCGGCCGCCACTCCGAGCTGATCGAGCGCCCGGTCCTTCGCTTCGTCGACGGTCTTGCCCGTCGTCTCAACCCACTCCATCGCTGCTGTGTCTCCTCACCTGCCGTCGGCACCCGACGGATCGTCATCGGCGTCGCTTCCCACCGCTCTTGGACCGGGACCCGCCGGGGCGGGAGCCTGACGGCCGCGGGCGGCTCCCAGACCCCTTGGCCGACGGTGTCGGGCGGTTCTTCGGCGACGTCGTGCGCTTCGACGTCGATGCCGCCGGGGCCGGCGCCGGCTGGCCCGCCTGACGGGATCGGCCGCGCTTGGCGGGTCGAGCGTCACCGTCGCTGCGCTGCGCTGCGGCGTCGCGTTTGGCCTGCTTCGCTTGGGCGATCACGCCGCCCCCGCCGTCATCGCTCTTGGCCAGTTCGCGTGCTCGTTCGCCGGCGCGCTGCGCCTGGCGGCCGAGCGACTCGTCGTGACCGTAGAAGCGGCGGGTGATGTACGCCTGCTGGGCGATGCGCAGCAGCGCTTGGGCCATGTAGTAGATGACGAGGCCGGTGACGAAGAAGATCTGGAAGATGGCGAACACGACCGGCAGGTACTGCATGATCTTCTGCTGGGCGGGTGACATCGTGGGGCTGACCGCGGCACGGGCGGCGACCATCCGCTGCTGCAGGAAGTACACCGCGCCAAGGGCGACGACGAGCAGGGCGTAGATCAGTCCCGTGCCGATCCCGGCGGCGAGAGCGTCGGCGGGGGACCGCGCCAGATCGATGCCGAACGAGTTGAGCTCGTCCTTTCCGACCAGGTCGCGGAACAGCTCGCTCTCACCGGAGATGTACCGGGGCACGAAGCCGAGCGAGTCGTCCAACGGCTGGCCGATCGCCGCGTACACCGCATTGGCCATCGGCTTGGACGCGCCCGAGGGTCGGTAGGTGAGCCCGGTGAGGACGCGGAACATGACGATGAAGATCGGCATCTGCGCGAGCAGCGGCAGACACGACGACATCGGGTTGACCTTGTGCTCCTGGTAGAGCTTCATCATCTCTTCGTTGAGCTTTTGACGGTCGCCGCGGTGCTCCTGCTGGAGCCGCCGCATCTCGGGCGCCAGCCGCTGCATCTCGAGCATGCCCTTGGTGCTCTTCAGCGTCAGCGGTGTGATGATCGCCATGACGACGAGGGCGATCAGGGCGATCGAGATCGCCGGGCTGCCGGTGAGCTGGTAGAACCACGCCAGCAGCCACGCCGGCACCTCAAACAGGCCGCCGATGATGCCGACCACGATCAGCGCCCCCCCCTGTGCTCGGGCACGGGGTCGAACCCGGACGGGCCGAACGGGCGGCAGCGCAGCAGCCGGCGCACGCCGAGCCACGACCCCCGCCGTGTGCCGTGCAGCTCGAGGGCCTCGCGGGCGTACGCCGAGCACGACGGCGTGAACCGGCACGGAGACGGCCGGCCTTCGTGGGCCCGCTGGTACCAGTCGACGGCGCGCACCAGCCGGGCGGTCATGCCGGCACCGCCGGTTCGAGCAGCGCCGTGACCTCGCCAGCGAGCTGAGCAAACGTACGTTCGACGGCGGAGGGCTGCGTGCCCCGGCGGGCGCGCACGCCGATCAGCACCCAGCCGTCGCGCAGCGTGCCGCTGGCGGCCATCGTCCGCAGGATCGCCCGGAGGCGGCGGCGGAGGCGGTTCCTGATCACGGCAGGACCGACGGACCGGCCGATCGAAAACGCCACGCGTGGCGGCGTGACCTGGGGATCGTCGAGGCGGATGCACCACAGGGTCTCGCTGCGCGTGCGGCGACCAGTGTCGGTGAGGGTTCGCAATGCTCGCCGGCTGTCGATCGACGCGATCAGGCCGACAGCCTTGTCCGGCCCTTCAGGCGACGCGAACGGATGATCGCTCGTCCGGCACGGGTGCGCATCCGAGCGCGAAAGCCGTGCTTGCGGGCCCGACGGCGGGTGTTCGGCTGGAAGGTGCGCTTCACGACGGCTCCTGGGGTGGCGCAGACGGGGTGGCCGGACGGGTCGGCCGGACCCGGCAAGGCTATTGCTCGGCGGGCCCTCAGGCAACGTCAGCCCAGCGTGCGCCTCGTCAGACGCCCGCCGAACGCGTGGTAGCGTCGGCCGCTCGCCCTGGTCGACTCATTGTCCACAAGCTGTGGACAACCGTGTGGACCGCGACCTGGGTGAGCGCGTCGGAGGTGCAGGTGAGAGACCAGGTGGAGGTGTGGGCAGCGGTCGCCGAGGTCCTGCGAACGCAGCTCACCGAAGCCGTGTGGTTCTCCACCTTCCAAGACGTCACGCCCATCGACGCCAGCCGCGACCACCTGCGCGTGAGCGTCCCGAGCAACCATCAGCGCGACCGGATCCTCACCCGCTACCTGCCGCTCGTCGCCGACGCCGTCGGCGAGGTCATCGACCCGCAGTGCCAGTTCGAGGTCGTCGTCGACCCGGCCGGGCCGCTGCTCGAAGCCGAGCGGAACCGCCAGGATCTCGACCACGGACCGCTCGGCCACGTGGCCGCCAACGGAGACGGCGCCGGCACCACGCTGCTCGACGGCGGCCTGTTCGGCGCCAGCGTCTTCGACGAGGCCGGGCTGAACCAGCGCTACACGTTTGACAACTTCGTCAAGGGCACGTCCAACCAGTTCGCCCTCGCCGCTGCGCTGAGCGTGGCCGAGACACCGGGGCGCTCGTACAACCCGCTGTTCATCTACGGCTCGGCGGGTCTCGGCAAGACCCACCTCCTGCACGCCATCGGCCACTACGTCCACCTCAACTACCAGCACCACGAGGTGCGCTACGTCTCGACCGAGACGTTCCTCAACGAGTACGTCGACGCGATCCGCAACAACACGACCATGGCGCTGCGCCGTCGGTACCGAGAGATCGACATCCTCCTCATCGACGACATCCAGTTCCTCGAGAACCGCGAGGGGTTGCAGGAGGAGTTCTTCCACACGTTCAACTCGCTGCACGGCGCCAACAAGCAGATGGTGATCTCCAGCGACCGGCCGCCCGACGCCATCGCCACGCTCGAAGAACGGCTGCGCGGCCGGTTCAAGTGGGGCCTGATCACCGACATCCAGCCGCCCGACGTCGAGACGCGCCTGGCGATCCTGCGCAACAAGGCTGAGCGCGATCGCGTCCAGGTGCCCGGCGAGACGCTCGAGTTCATCGCCACGAAGATCACCACCAACATCCGCGAGCTGGAGGGGGCGCTGAACCGCGTCATCGCCTTCGGCAGCCTCAACCGGGTGCCCGTGACGAAGGACGTCGCCCAGTCGCTGCTTGCCGACCTGCTGCGCGAATCCGCGCCGCGGCGGCGCACCGACGCCGAGCTGCTCGACGAGATCGCAGCGATCTTGAACTTCGACGTCGAGGCGCTGAAGGGCAAGAGCCGCCAGCGACCGCTGGTGACAGCGCGCCAGATCGCGATGTATGTGTTCCGCGAGCTGACCGAGCTCTCGTACCCGGGGATCGCCCGCATCTTCGGCGGGCGCGACCACACGACGGTGATCCACGCCGTCGACAAGATCCAGAAGCTGATGAGCGAGCGCCAGCAGATCTACGAACAGGTCACCGACCTGATCCAGCGCCTCAAGTCGTGAGCGCCCACACGGCTCGCCGAGCTGGCTGTGGACGACGCGGGGGATGGCGGTGGACATCGCAAGGTTGTCCACCGAACCACAGCGCCGTGATTTGCGACCTGGGGACGACGGTGGACAACCGAACGCGGTGACACCCGCGCTCTACGCTGCGACGACGACCGGTTGTCCCCAATCCACAGCACCTACTAGCACTACGAGTTCTCTGAACACATCCGAAGAGCGCGACGGCGACGCTGCGGACGACATCATCGAACCGAGGAAGGGCCCAGCACCGTGAAGTTCCGATGCGAGCGAGATGCGTTGGCCGACGCCTTGACGATGGCCGGCAGAGCGGCCACGAGTCGGACCGGCACGCTCCCGGTGTTGTCGGGGCTGCGCCTCGAGGTGGCCGACGACCAGCTGTCGATCACCGGGACCGATCTCGAGCTGTCGATCCGACTGTCGATCAAGGTGGGAGGCGACGCCGACGGTGCGGTCGTCGTGCCGGCGCGCCTCGTCGCCGACATCGTCCGCTCGCTCCCGATGGGCACCGTCGAGGTGGTGCAGTCCGGTGACGAGGAGCTCTCGATCAGCAGTGGCCGCTCGCAATTCTCGATCCGACCGCTCGGTCTCGATGACTACCCGATGCAGACCGAGCCGGCCGCCGATGCCGTCACGTTGCCGACGGGCGAGGTCGCCGACGCGCTGCGTCAGGTGGTGCGGGCGGCGAGCACGGACGAGGCGCGGCCGGTGCTCACCGGCGTGCTGATCGCCGCCGAGGACGACGGGGTGCGGATGGTCGCCACCGACTCGTACCGTCTCGCCGTGCGGGACCTGCCCGAGTCGCAGATGCTCGCCGGCGGTCAGCGGGTGCTCGTGCCGAGCAGGGCGCTCAACGAGCTCCAGCGCATCCTCGCTGCCGGCGGTGACCTGCAGGTCCGCCTCGGCGCACGAGACGCCGTCTTCGAGGTCGGCGCGATCCGCCTGACAACGCGCCTGATCGAGGGCGACTACCCGAACTACCGCAACCTGCTCCCGTCGTCGTACCCGAACACGCTCACCGTTGGGCGTGAGGCGCTGCAGGAGGCGTTGCGCCGGGTGAAGCTGCTCGCCCGCGACGCCGCACCGGTCCGTCTGGGGTTGGGTGGCGAGACGCTCGTGCTGACCGCCATCACCCAAGACGTGGGCAATGCCGTTGAGGAGATCGACGCCAGCTACGAGGGCGCCGAGATGACCGTGGCGTTCAACCCCGACTACCTCGGTGCCGGCGTCGACGCCGTCGAGGGCGACGATGTCACGCTGTCGACCCTCGACCCGATGAAGCCGGCGGTGCTGCGCGGCGTCGGTCACGACGACTACCTGTACCTGCTGATGCCGGTGCGCGTCCCCTGACCGGGGACGCTGGCAGGGACCCGATGTGATCGTCGAGCGCCTGCAGCTCGTCGACTTCCGCAACTACCAGGCGGCGGCGTTCGACCTGACACCGGGGATGACGGTGGTGGTCGGTGACAACGGCCAGGGGAAGACGAACCTCGCCGAGGCGATCGCCTACCTCGCCACGTTGTCCAGCTTCCGTGGCGCGCCGCCGGAGGCGCTCGTGCGGGTGGGCGCGTCGGCGGCGATCGTGCGCGCCGACGTCGTCGACGACGACGGCCGCGCGTCGGTGGTCGAGGCCGAGCTGGCGCTCGCCGGGCGCAACCGCGTGCAGGTCAACCGACAGCGCCTCGTCCGCTCGCGCGACCTGCTCGGCGTCGTGCGGGTCACGGTGTTCTCGCCCGACGACCTCACGCTCGTCAAGGGCGGGCCGTCCGATCGTCGCCGGCTGCTCGATGACACCCTCGTGGCGCTGGCGGTCAAGTACGACGCCATGCGTCTCGAGCTCGACCGGATCGTCCGACAGCGCAACACGCTGCTGCGTCAGGTGGCTGGGCGACTCGACGGTGACGCCGAGCGCACGCTCGATGTGTGGGACGGCGCGCTGGCCGACGTGGGCGAGCGGTTCGGGCATGCCCGCGCCACCCTCGTCGAGCGGCTCGGCGGGCCGATCTCGGCGGCGTACGATCAGCTGGCCGGCGTGGCGACGCCGGTCGAGATCACCTACGACCCGCCATGGCGGCGAGCCGGGCTCGCCACCGCGCTCGCCGACGCCAGGGCGCTCGACGTCCGCAGGGGGGTGTCGACGGTCGGTCCGCACCGTGACGAGCTCGGCATGGCAATTCGGTCGATGCCGGCGCGCACGCACGCGTCGCAGGGCGAGCAGCGTACGTTGGCACTCGCACTTCGTCTCGCCGCCCATCGGCTCGTGGCCGAGCGCACGGGATCGACGCCGGTGCTCGTGCTCGATGACGTGCTGTCCGAGCTCGACCATGGTCGGGCGGCCGCCCTGCTCGGCCACCTCCCAGACGGTCAGGTGGTCATCACCACGGCCGGACCGATCCCACCGGCCGCCGAACCGGAGCGCGTGCTGCGCATCGTGGCCGGCCGCATCGACGAGCGCGTCCCGTGAGCGAGCGCAGCGAGCGCACGGCCGGCCGCGCGACCGCCAGGGAGCCGGACGGCGATGGGGTCCGGGGGCGCGGCCCCCGAGAGGAGACGAGCGAGCGCGGCGAGCGTGGTCAACGAGATCCGGTGCCGCTCGGCGCCCACCTCGACTCGCTGCTGCGGACGCTCCGTGGACCCGCGCGGCACGCGCTCGGCGGGGTCTTCGGCGGATGGGAGCGCGTCGTCGGACCGGCGCTCGCCGCCCACGTCCGCCCGGTTCGACTCGACCACGGCACGTTGACGGTCGAGGTCGACGAGCCGGCGTGGGCCACGCAGGTGTCGTTCCTGTCCGACGAGCTGCGGGCAAAGCTGAACGCCGAGCCCGGCGTGGTCGTCGAGCGCATCGACGTTCGGGTGGCTCGGGCCCGCCGCCGATCCGACCCCAGCTGACGCCCCCGCGAGGGGGGTCTCACTCCGCGGCTGGCGCGCACCCCGTTGGTAGGCTGGTGGACATCGCGAACACCCTCCTCGTCGCCCGGCTGAACTTGTCGTTCGTCGGCCGCTGACGTGGATGTCGCCCCGAAACCAACCCCGCGAGCACGCGATCCCGAAGAGGTAGCCGTGTCGTCAGACACCACGTCCACGCCACCGTCCACCGACGGTGCCAACGGCCCCGCCGCGACCGTCCGCCCGTCGCGCGGCGGCGCGCTGAACCGGGGGACCGACGGCTACGAGGCCAAGGACATCCAGGTTCTCGAGGGGCTCGACCCGGTGCGCAAGCGGCCCGGCATGTACATCGGCTCCACCGGCCTCGCTGGTCTGCACCACCTGATCACGGAGGTCGTCGACAACGCCGTCGACGAGGCGATGGCTGGCTTCTGCTCGAAGATCACGATCACCCTGCTGGCCGACGGCGGGTGCCGGGTCGACGACGATGGCCGCGGCATCCCGGTCGACCCGTACCCGACCGGGCCCCACCGCGGCAAGAGCGCGGCCGAGGTCGTGCTGACGGTCCTCCACGCCGGCGGGAAGTTCGGCGGCGAGGGCTACAAGGTGTCGGGCGGGCTGCACGGCGTCGGCGTCAGCGTCGTCAACGCGCTGTCCGAGCGCCTGGTCGTCGAGATCGACCGCGATGGCTCGCGCTACCGCCAGGAGTACGCCAAGGGCGGCAAGCCGCAGGGCAAGATGGAGGTCGTCGGGCCGACGCCAGCGCGCGGCCGGTCGACGGGCACGTCGGTGACGTTCTGGCCCGATCCCACGGTGTTCATCGCCGAGGGCACCGAGTTCGTGGCTCGCACCGTGCTCGAGCGGCTCCAGACGATGGCGTTCCTCAACCGCGGGCTCGAGATCGTGTTCGACGACCAGCGCCCGGACAAGGAGCAGAAGGTCACGTTCCAGTACCGGGGCGGGCTGATCGACTTCGTGAAGCACCTCAACGCGTCGAAGGAGGCCCTGTTCTCCAAGGTCTGCCACTACGAGGACGAGGACGCCGACCAGCAGTCGATCGACATCGCCATCCAGTGGAACACCGGGTACTACGAGGGCATCCACGGCTACGCCAACGGCATCTCCACCACCGAGGGCGGGATGCACGTCGAGGGGTTCCGCAGCGCGCTGACGACGGTGGTCAACAAGTACGCCAGGGCCAAGGGCCTGCTCAAGGAGCGTGAGGACAACCTGCTCGGCGAAGACATCCGAGAGGGGTTGACGGCGGTCATCTCGGTGAAGCTGCGCGACCCGCAGTTCGAGGGTCAGACGAAGGCGAAGCTGGGCAACGTCCCGATGCGATCCTTCGTCCAGCGGGCCACGAACGAGCGGCTGGCCGAGTGGCTCGACGAGCACCCGGCCGAGGCCAACCGGGTGGTGAAGAAGGCCCAGGCGGCCGCGCAGGCACGCGTCGCGGCGAAGAACGCCCGCAACGCGATCCGCCGCAAGACCGCGCTGTCTGGCGCCGGCATGCCAGACAAGCTGAAGGACTGCTCGAGTCGCAACGCCGACGAGAGCGAGCTGTTCATCGTCGAGGGCGACTCCGCCGGCGGCACGGCGATCAACGCGCGCGATCCACGGGTCCAGGCGATCCTGCCGATTCGCGGCAAGATCCTCAACGTCGAGCGGGCGCGCATCGACAAGATGCTGAAGAACAACGAGATCCAGTCACTGATCACGGCCATCGGCGCCGGCGTGGGCGAGGACGAGTTCGACGTCAGCAAGGCCCGCTACCACCAGGTGATCATCCTCGCCGACGCCGACGTCGACGGCAGCCACATCCGCACCCTGCTGCTCACGTTCTTCTACCGTCAGATGAAGCCGCTGGTCGAGGCCGGCTACGTGTACATCGCCCAGCCGCCGCTGTACTCGACTGTGGTCGGCAAGGAGAAGGTGTACCTGAAGGACGACGCCGCCAAGGCGCGCTTCCTCGAGGAGCGCCCGAACCACAAGAAGGAGTTCCAGCGCCTCAAGGGGCTCGGCGAGATGGACTGGAAGGAGCTGCAGGAGACCACGATGGGCGGCGGCGCCCGCACGCTGCTGCAGGTCACGTTGGAGGACGCCGCCCTCGCCGACGAGATCACGAGCGTGCTGATGGGCGACGACGTCGAGAGCCGCCGCAACTTCATCGCCACGAACGCCCGCGACGTCCGCAACCTCGATTTCTGATGATGCCGGGTCATGCCTGACGACGACGTCACCCCTGAGGTGCAGAACGAGCCGGTGCAGCCGGTGCAGTTGCAGGACGAGATGGAGACCTCGTTCCTCGACTACGCGATGTCGGTCATCACGGCGCGGGCGCTGCCCGACGTGCGCGACGGCCTCAAGCCGGTGCACCGTCGGATCATCTGGGACATGGACCAGCAGGGGTTCCGCCCCGATCGCCCGTTCGTCAAGTGCGCCCGGGTCACCGGCGTCACGATGGCCCGCTACCACCCGCACGGGAACGCGGCGATCTACGACGCGCTGGTGCGGATGGCCCAACCGTTCTCGCTGCGCCACCCGCTGATCGAGTTCCACGGCAACCTCGGCTCGGTCGAGCTCGGCGCGGCAGCCGAGCGATACACCGAGTGCCGCCTACATCCGCTGGCGATGCAGATGCTCGCCGACATCGACGAGAACACCGTCGACATGGTGCCCAACTACGACGGCACCACCGATCAGCCCGAGGTGCTGCCGTCACGGTTCCCCAACCTGCTGGTGAACGGCAGCCAGGGGATCGCCGTGGGCATGGCGACGAACATCCCGCCACACAACCTCGGTGAGGTCATCGATGCGACGCTGCACCTGATCGACAACCCGGATGCGACCTCCGACGACCTGATGCACTTCGTCAAGGGTCCCGACTTCCCGACGGGGGCGAGCATCCTCGGCCGCGCCGGGATCATCGACGCCTACCGGACGGGACGGGGGAGCGTGAAGCTCCGCGCGACGACGTCGTTCGAGGAGTCCAAGCGCGGCCAGATGCAGATCATCGTGTCCGAGCTGCCGTACCAGACGAGCGGCAAGAACGTGCTCGCCCGGATCCAGGAGCTCGTCGACGGTGGAAACCTCGACGGCATCGCCGATGAGTTCCCGCGCGAGACGATCAGCGAAAACGACGATGTTTCGCAGATGCACGCCATGCTCCGCGCGGGCGTTTTTATGAGCGTCAAGACCGGCGCGCCGTGCGATCATCACGCCGTGCGCGCTCTGGCGGCGGGAT
>Ga0136617_10001710_pt1 | contig 19467 bp, 13 predicted proteins | sample AntDrymUQ3222106_2_FD_129672 | JGI IMG/M metagenome (GOLD analysis project Ga0136617, IMG submission 129672) | Polar desert sand microbial communities from Dry Valleys, Antarctica - metaG UQ322 (21.06) | ecosystem: Environmental > Terrestrial > Soil > Desert | place: Antarctica: Dry Valley... | reverse complement strand
GCCGTCCTTGTCCGTGATCAGGCTGAGGCCGCGTTTGTCGTGTGCGGTCTTCTCCCGTTCGAGGAGTTTCTTCTCATCCCGGGCTTGGGTGCCTTCGGGGTCGATGCATCCGACATCCTCGGGCAGCTCGCCGAACGCGCGGATGATCACCCGGGCCTGGGCCAGTGACACCTTGCCTGCGGCCATGGCCGCCGCGGTGGTCTCGAATCCTGCCCGCAGCGACTTGGCGGTGCGGACCAGCATCGAGGCCTCGGCCTGCGCCTTCACCCGCAGTGCCGCCTGGACCCGGTCGATCACCTCAGCATCGGGCTGTGCCCATAGCCGTTCATCGACGGCCTTGCTCAGGGCGTCGCTGACCCGATCCAGAGCCGAAGCTCTTTCCGATGCCAGCAACGAACTCATACCAGAACCATACGGACGGGGTCTGACAATTCTTAGCCCCAAAGTAGCTGGAGGACAGAGTTTTTCAGGAACTTTGAGCGAACAGCCGCACCCACAGCGATGACCTGAAGAGTGACGTTCGGTGACCTCATACCATCTCGCGGACGATGCCAACGCTGGTCGACAACGCGACCGGACAGACCCCGTCTGCTTCGATGCTGGCTCTTTCGTTCCGAACCGCGACCACCGGACATCAGGCCGTCAGGACGGCGCGAGACAAGCCTGGCTCGGCCTAGACGACGAGCAACGCCCGGATCGCCGCCGCCATCCGGTCGGCGGCGCTGTCGTCGGTCTCGAGGAACAGGCTCGGCTCGGTCAGTTCGACCTCGAGGATTCGTGGCAGGCCATCGCCATCGGGCAACAGATCGATCCGTGCGTACAGCGGGCTTCCCAGCGTCGACGCGGACAACCAGGCCATCGTCGCGTCGCCCAAGGCACGCTCGGCCGGTGACGCCGTACGTGCCGTCACCGTCTCGGCCGCGAACAGGCCAGGCTCTGCCGCGCCCCGGTTCAGCAGCGCACCCTTTGCGGCGGCATGGCTGAACCGTGCGCCGATGTAGACCAGTGCGGTCTCGTCGCTGGCCTCCACCGCCTCGAGGTAGGGCTGCACCATGGCGACCCGATGTTCAGCGTGCAACCGTGCCACGTGCGCACGGGCCCGATCGACATCTCGAGCGCCGTACCGAGCGGTGTCCTGCCCTCCGGCGGAGACGCTCGGCTTGACCACGATGGCACCCGTCAGGTCGGCGACGGGCCAGGTGCTCCCCGGTCCGAGGAACGTGGTGTCGATCACCGGAAGGCCGGACTCCGCCAGCTGGGTCAGATAGCGCTTGTCGGTGTTCCAGGACAGCATCGCCACTGGGTTGTGCAGACGGGTCAGCTTCCCGGTTGCCGCGGCCCAGGACAGGAACTCCTCATGCCGACGGGCGTAATCCCAGGTCGAACGGATCACGGCGAGGTCATAGACCGACCAATCGGCGGGCCGATCCCAGTCAAGGACCTCGACGCCGACGTCGATGGCGTCCAGGGCGGCAAGTAGAAGCGGTTCATCGGTGTCAAGCCCCCGGGCGCGTTGACAGGTGACGAGTGCGACGTGACCGACCACTGGTGGAGAACTCCTTGTCCTGACCATTGTCCTGGCGAGCCTTCTGGGAACAGGTGACTACCCTCGCCTATGTGCTCCTCGCCTCGATCCCCAGCCCCACCCAAGGTGTCTGGTTCGTCGGCCCGATCCCGCTCCGCGGTTATGCCCTGTGCATCATCGCCGGAATCGTCCTGGCGATCTGGATCGGCAACAAACGCTGGATAGCCCGCGGGGGCGAACCCGGAGCCGTCCTGGACATCTCGATGTGGGCGGTGCCCTTCGGCATCCTCGGCGGCCGGATCTATCACGTCATCTCCAGCCCCGCGCCCTACTTCGGCGAAGACGGCAACCCACTTGACGCGGTGAAGATCTGGGAGGGTGGCCTCGGAATCTGGGGGGCGATCGCGCTCGGCGGGGTCGGAGCCTGGATCGGCTGTCGCCGCAAGGGCGTGCCGCTGACCGCGTTCGCGGACGCCGTAGCTCCCGGAGTAGTCGTGGCCCAGGCTGTTGGCAGGCTGGGCAACTGGTTCAACAACGAGCTCTACGGCGCCGCGCTGGACGCACCTTGGGCGCTGACCATCTACCGGTGGGACTCAGGGCTGGGCCAGGCGATCCGGGATTCCACCGGGGAACCACTGGTGCTGGGCACTTTCCATCCGACCTTCCTCTACGAGCTGCTGTGGAATCTCGGCGTTGCTGTGCTCGTGATCTGGGCCGATCGACGTTTCAACCTCTCGCGCGGCCGAGCCTTCGCGCTGTACGTCGCGGCCTACTGCCTCGGGCGGGTCTGGATCGAAGCCCTGCGGATCGATCCGGCAGAGACGATCCTGGGCCTGCGATTGAACGTCTGGACCTCGATCTTGGTGTTCGTGGGCGCCGTGGCCTGGTTCGTGACCCACCGCGGTCCTCGCGAGGACCTCAGTCTCGCGAAGCGCGAGAAGGACCAGGAATCGGTGCTGGACGAGCAGACGCAGCCGGAGGACCGCTCAGCAGGGGAGGCCGCTGATGCGGGCGGTCCGGCCGAGGAGGAACTCGGCAGCGACCAGTCCGTCGGGCACAGCCATGCGCGGCGGTCTGGGCGGTCAAAGCGCACTGACCTGTAGCCTGACTGCGTCATGACTCGGGCCGTCGACGTCCCGATGGGGCCTGCCAACAGCAGGCCACCACCGAACCGGATCCGCTAGGCAGTTCGCTGCCCGGCGTTCGGAAACCCAGACGACGGGAGCGTGCACATGCGACCCTTCTCCGCACTCCCAGCCCGCCTGGGTCTCTACGATCCGGCGAACGAGCACGACGCCTGCGGGGTGGCCTTCGTCGTGGAGACGAGCGGCGTTCGTTCACGGCGGATCATCGATGCAGGTCTCACCGCACTGGCAAATCTCCAGCACCGCGGCGCAGCCGGATCCGAACCCACGTCCGGTGACGGCGCCGGAATTCTTACCCAGATCCCTGATCGGCTCCTACGCGAGACGGTCGACTTCGAGCTGCCTCCCGCCGGCGAGTACGCCATCGGCATCGCGTTCCTGCCGCGCGAGCAGGAGCATCGCCGCGCGGTCACCGAGCTCGTCGCCGCTCTGGCTGCGCAGGAGGGCCTGCGGGTCGCGGGTTGGCGCGGCCTGCCGGTCGACCCGTCGGGTGCAGATGTGGGCCCCACGGCCCGCGGTTGCATGCCGTACTTCGCCCAGCTCGTGGTCGCCGGCGCTTCAGGCGGTCTGGATCTGCTGGATCTCGAGCGCCGCGCCTACGTCCTGCGTAAGCGGATCGAACGGGAGGCAGCCGATCTGGGTCACGAGACCTATTTCGCGTCGCTGTCCGCGCGGACGATCACCTACAAGGGGATGCTGACGACCAATCAGCTGAAGCTGTTCTTTCCGGACCTCTGCGATCAGCGGTACGAGTCGGCCCTCGCCATGGTGCACAGCCGGTTCTCGACGAACACGTTCCCGTCCTGGCCACTGGCCCACCCCTACCGCTACATCGCGCACAACGGCGAGATCAACACGATCCAGGGCAACCGGAATCGGATGCACGCCCGCGAGGCGCAGTTGGCCAGCAACCTCATCCAGGGCGACCTCGAGCGGATCTTCCCGATCTGCACGCCCGAGTACAGCGACTCGGCGACCTTCGACGAGGTGCTGGAGCTGCTGCACCTGGGCGGGCGCAGCCTGCCGCACGCCGTGCTGATGATGATCCCCGAGGCGTGGGAGAACCATGACGAGATGGACGCCCAGCGGCGGGCGTTCTATCAGTTCCATGCCACGGTCATGGAGCCGTGGGACGGGCCGGCGTGTGTGGCCTTCACCGACGGCACGGTGATCGGCGCTGTGCTGGACCGCAACGGGCTGCGCCCGGGGCGTTGGTGGCATACCGCGGACGGTCTGGTGGTGCTGGCCAGCGAGGTGGGAGTTCTGGATATCCCGCCCGACCAGGTCGTCGCCAAGGGCAGACTGCAACCTGGCCGGATGTTCCTCGTCGACACCGAGCGGGGCCGGATCGTCGAGGACGACGAGATCAAGGCTGAGCTCGCCGCGGAGCACCCCTACGACGAGTGGGTGCATGCCGGGCTGATGCGGCTGCCGTCCCTGCCGGCTCGAGACCATGTCGTGGCCAGCCACGAGTCGGTGCTGCGCCGCCAGCTTCTGTTCGGCTACACCGAGGAGGAGCTGCGGATCCTGCTAGCGCCGATGGCCAGCACGGGGGCCGAACCGATCGGGTCCATGGGCACCGACACCCCGATCGCTGTGCTCTCGGCACGCTCCCGGCTGATCTACGACTACTTCACCCAGCTCTTCGCACAGGTGACCAACCCACCCCTGGACGCGATCCGCGAGGAGATGGTCACGTGCCTGTCCCGCGCGCTGGGACCGGAGCAGAATCTGCTCGAGCCCACCGCGGCCGCCAGCCGCAAGATCGTCGTGCCCTTCCCGGTGATCGACAACGACGAGCTGGCAAAGATCCTGCACATCAACGACGACGGCAATCTGCCTGGCTTCGCCGCGGTCCGGATCTTCGGCCATTTCGAGGTCCTCGGCGGGAACGACACCGAACTCGCGTTGCGTACGGCACTGGACGACGTCTGCGAGCAGGTCTCCCGTGCCATCGACGACGGCGCCCGGGTGATCGTGCTCTCCGACCGGGACTGCGACGAGCGCAGCGCCCCGATCCCGTCGTTGCTGTTGACCTCCGCGGTCCACCACCATCTGATCCGGGCCAAGAGCCGAATGCAGGTCGGCCTGATCGTCGAGTCCGGGGACTGTCGCGAGGTGCACCATGTCGCGCTGTTGCTGGGGTACGGCGCAGCAGCGGTCAACCCGTATCTCGCCTTCGAGACCGTGGAGGACATGGTCGCTGACGGCACCATCGTCGGGGTGGAGCCCGGCGTGGCCGTGGCCAACTACCTCAAGGCGTTGGGCAAGGGCGTGCTCAAGGTGATGTCCAAGATGGGCATCTCGACCGTCGGGTCCTACACGATGGCCCAGATCTTCGAGGCGATCGGCCTGTCCCAAGCGCTCGTGGACCGCTACTTCACCGGCACCACCTCGACGCTGGGTGGTGTCGGCCTGGACGTCCTGGCCGAAGAGGTGCGGATGCGCCACCGCAAGGCCTATCCGGACAACCCGACCGACCGGGCGCATCGCCGGTTGACCGTAGGTGGGGAGTACCAGTGGCGCCGAGAGGGTGAGGTGCACCTGTTCAATCCCGAGACGGTGTTCCTGCTCCAGCACGCCACGCGCTCCCGGCAGTACGAGGTCTTCGGTCGCTACACCGACGCGGTCGACGAACTCGCGGCCAAGGCCGGGACGTTGCGGGGTCTGTTCACGCTGCGCACCGACGTGCGGCCGGCCGTACCTCTTGAGGAGGTCGAGCCGGTCTCGGACATCGTTCGCCGCTTCTCCACCGGCGCCATGAGCTACGGATCGATCTCGGCCGAAGCCCACCAGACCTTGGCCATCGCGATGAACCGGCTCGGCGGGAAGTCCAACACCGGTGAGGGCGGCGAGGACGCCGACCGGTTCACCCCGGACGCCAACGGTGACCTTCGCCGTAGCGCGGTCAAGCAGGTCGCCAGCGGGCGCTTCGGGGTGACCAGCGAATACCTGGTCAATGCTGATGACCTGCAGATCAAGATGGCCCAGGGCGCCAAGCCCGGCGAGGGCGGTCAGTTGCCGGGCAGCAAGGTCTATCCATGGATAGCGCGTACCCGGCATTCGACGCCTGGCGTGGGGTTGATCTCGCCGCCACCGCACCACGACATCTACTCGATCGAGGATCTGGCTCAGCTGATCCACGACCTGAAGAACTCCAACACCGAAGCACGGGTGCACGTGAAGCTCGTCTCCGAGATCGGAGTCGGCACGGTCGCGGCGGGCGTCAGCAAGGCGCACGCTGACGTCGTCCTGATCTCCGGGCACGACGGCGGTACGGGTGCGGCTCCGCTGACCTCACTCAAGCATGCCGGTGCCCCGTGGGAGCTGGGTCTGGCCGAGACCCAGCAGACCCTGCTGCTCAACGGACTTCGCGATCGGATCGTCGTGCAGTGTGACGGCCAGCTCAAGACCGGTCGTGACGTTGTGATCGCGGCTCTGCTCGGCGCCGAGGAGTTCGGCTTCGCCACTGCGCCACTGGTCGTGGCCGGCTGCGTGATGATGCGGGTCTGCCACCTTGACACCTGCCCCGTGGGGGTGGCCACCCAGAACCCGGAGCTGCGCAAGCGGTTCACCGGCCAGCCGGAGTTCGTCGTGACGTTCTTCACCTACCTGGCCGAGCAGGTCCGCGGGTACCTCGCCGAACTCGGGTTCCGCTCGATCGACGAAGCCGTCGGACACGCCGAGTTGCTCGACACCCGGGACGCGGTGGCGCACTGGAAGACCGACGGATTGGATCTCGCCCCGCTCCTGGCCGTCCCTGAACTTCCGGAGGGCACACCTCGCCGACGGGTTCGTGCACAGGACCACGGACTCGACCGCGCCCTGGACAACACGCTGATCCAGTTGTGCGAAGGCGCGCTCCTGGACGGCCAGCCGGTGAAGCTGGAGCTGCCGGTACGCAACGTGAACCGGACCGTCGGCACCATGCTCGGCTCGCTGGTCACCAAGCGATATGGCGCACAGGGCCTACCGGACAACACGATCGACCTGACCTTCACCGGTTCAGCGGGTCAGTCCTTCGGTGCCTTCATCCCGCGCGGGATCACCCTGCGCTTGATCGGCGACGCGAATGACTACCTCGCCAAGGGGCTGTCCGGCGGCCGGGTCGTGGTTCGGCCGGACCCGGCCGCGCCATTCGTGCCCGAGGCAAACGTCGTGGCCGGCAACGTCATCGCCTACGGCGCCACCTCCGGCGAAGTGTTCATCCGTGGCCTCGTCGGGGAGCGTTTCTGCGTGCGGAACTCAGGAGCAACCGCCGTCGTCGAGGGGGTCGGTGATCACGCGTGTGAGTACATGACCGGCGGGCGGGTGGTCATCCTCGGGCCAATGGGGCGCAATCTCGCCGCCGGCATGTCAGGTGGGACGGCGTTCGTCCTCGACCTGGCCCGCCACCGGGTCAATCCCGACATGGTCGCCATCGAGGATTTGTCCGACGAGGACCAGGTGTGGCTGGCCGAGATCCTGGAGCGCCATGCAGAGGTGACCGGCTCCACGATCGCTGCCGGACTGCTGTCCGACTGGCCTCGTCGGGTCGAGGGCTTCTCCAAGATCATGCCGTTGGACTACAAGCGGGTCCTGGAGGCCTCGCGAGTGGCCGAGGCTGCCGGACGAGACGTCGACACGGCCGTGATGGAGGCCGCGCGTGGCTGACCCGGCCGGCTTTCTCAAGCACGACCGGGCCCTGCCACCGCGGAGGCCGGTCGAACTGCGGCTGCAGGACTGGCGAGAGGTGTATGCGGACAAGGACGCGTTCGGGCCGGACGCGGTGCGAACCCAGGCTGCCCGGTGCATGGACTGCGGGATCCCGTTCTGTCACCACGGCTGCCCGCTGGGGAATCTGATCCCGGAATGGAACGACCTGGTCCGCCGCGACGACTGGCGCGAGGCGATCGAGCGGCTGCATGCGACCAACAACTTCCCGGAGTTCACCGGACGCCTGTGCCCGGCTCCGTGTGAGGGCGCCTGCGTCCTGAACATCAGCGACGATGCGGTGACCATCAAGCAGGTTGAGGTGGAAATCATCGACCGGGCCTTCGATGAGGGTTGGGTGAGTCCGCAACCGCCCGAGGTCGACAGCGGGAAGAGCGTCGCCGTTGTGGGGTCAGGGCCGTCGGGCTTGGCCGCGGCACAGCAGCTGACCCGAGCTGGTCACCAGGTCACGGTCTTCGAGCGTGCCGACCGGATCGGGGGTTTGCTTCGCTACGGCATCCCGGAGTTCAAGATGGAGAAGCGGCACCTGGACCGTCGCCTCGAGCAGATGCGCGCCGAGGGCACCCGCTTCGTCGTGAGTTGCGACGTCGGCGTGGACGTGTCGGTGGAGAACCTCCGGGCCTCCTACGACGCAGTGGTCCTCGCCGGAGGCGCGACGGTGGCGCGCGACCTGCTGATTCCCGGGCGCGAGTACGACGGCATACATTCGGCGATGGACTACCTGCCACTGGCCAACCGGGTGGTCAACGGAGATCTGAGCCACACTCCGATCGATGCCGACGGCCGGCACGTCGTGATCATCGGCGGCGGCGACACCGGCGCAGACTGTCTGGGGACCGCACACCGGCAGGGGGCTGCCTCGGTCACCCAGCTCGAGATCCTGCCGGCACCGCCCGAGGTCCGAGCACAGACCAACCCCTGGCCGACCTGGCCTCTCATCATGCGCACAACCAGTGCCCATGAGGAGGGCGGTGAGCGTAGCTTCGCCGTCGAGACCGAGAAGTTCCTTGCCGACGAGCACGGGCGGGTGCGCGCGCTGGTTCTGCACGAGGTCGTCATGGAAGGCGGTCGCTTCGCGCCGGTCGAGGGAACCTCGCGGGAGATCCGCACCGATCTGGTTCTGCTCGCCATGGGGTTCACCGGAGCACAGCGCGCCGGCCTCATCGAGGGACTCGGCGTGGACGTCGACGGTCGGGGCAACGTCGTACGAGACGGGGACTGGCAGTCCACCGTGCCCGGAGTGTTCGTCGCCGGAGACATGGGCCGTGGCCAGTCGCTGATCGTCTGGGCGATCGCCGAGGGCCGTGCGGCAGCCGCGGCGGTGGACGGTTTCCTGACCGGACACTCGGTCCTCCCGAAACCGGTGTCGCCCACCACGATGGCCCTGCGCTGAATTTGGTGCGTGGTGCGTGGTGCGTGGTGCGTGGTGCGTGGTGCGTGGTGCTGGGGCTGCTGCTGTGCTGATGGTGCTGCGGTGACCGACCGCGGTCAGCCCTAGGCTCACCATATGTCACGCCGAGCCAAGATCGTCTGCACCATCGGGCCGGCAACAGCGAGTCCGGAACGCGTCCAGGCCCTCGTGGAGGCCGGGATGGACGTCGCCCGGCTGAACTTCAGCCACGGCACGCACGCTGATCATCAGGCAGCCTATGCGAACGTCCGGCAGGCCTCCGATCGGACCGGTCACGCCGTCGGCATCCTGGCTGACCTGCAAGGGCCCAAGATCCGGCTCGGCCGTTTCGAGGGGGGTCGCGCGGACTGGCCGGCGGGTGCCGAGATCGTCATCACCACCGACCCGCTGCCGCTGGGTAGCGCTGAGCGGGTGGGCACGACCTACCCGGCACTGTCCGCGGAGGTCGGGATTGGCGAACAGATCCTCGTCGACGACGGGAAGCTGTCCCTGAAGATCATCGACGTCGCCGGCAACGACGTGCGTTGCTTCGTCGTCGAGGGCGGAGAGGTCAGTGACAACAAAGGCCTGTCACTGCCCAACAGTGCGCTCCGCACCCAGTCGCTGTCGGACAAGGACGCGCACGACCTGCGCTTCGCCCTCGGGTTGTCGGTGGACTTCGTCGCACTGTCCTTCGTCCGGGACCCCGCGGACGTCGATCCCGTACGCGCGATCATGGAGGACGTCGGCGTCAAGGTGCCCGTCATCGCCAAGATCGAGAAGCCGCAGGCCGTAGGACGGCTCCGTGAGATCACGCGTGCCTTCGATGCCCTCATGGTCGCTCGCGGGGACCTGGGCGTCGAACTGCCGTTGGAGCAGGTGCCGATGGTGCAGAAGAGAGCGATCCAGATCGCCCGCGAGAACGCCAAGCCGGTCATCGTCGCGACGCAGATGCTGGAGTCGATGTTGACCGCCAGCCGCCCGACCCGAGCCGAGGCATCCGACGTGGCCAACGCCGTCCTGGACGGCGCTGACGCGCTCATGCTCTCCGGTGAGACCGGCATCGGACGCCACCCCGTACTCGCCGTGGCCACGATGGCGCGGATCATCGACTCGGTCGAGAGCGACAGCACCGTCGTACCGTCGTTGCTGGCCGCCCCGCGGACCACCGGGGGCGTGCTGACCCGCGCCGCCAAGGATGTCGGCGAACTGACCGGCGCCAAGGCACTGGCCGCATTCACCCAGTCCGGCGACACCGTCCGACGGCTGGCGCGGCTGCACACGCCGCTTGCCCTGCTGGCCTTTACCCCGGAGCCGCGGGTACGCAGCCAACTCGCCCTCACCTGGGGGGTGGAGACCTTCCTCGTACCCTCGGTCACGCATACCGACGAGATGGTGCGCGAGTTGGACAAAGCCCTGATCGACAGCGGCCGACTCACCAGGGGTGACCTCGTGGTGATTGTCGCGGGCTCGCCGCCCAACGTCCCGGGATCGACGAACCTGATCCGGCTGCACCGAGTCGGCGAAGAGCACTGATGTCGGCAGGGGGCGAGAAAACGTCGTCCATGGAGGCCGGCCCAGCCCAACCGCCCGGGCCGATCACCGGACAGGAGGCCGTCGACTCCCTGGTCGAGCTTCTCGACCTCACCCTCGTCGACGAGGACGTCTACGAGGGAATCAGTCCGGACGTGTCACTGCAGCGGGTCTTCGGTGGTCAGGTTGCTGGCCAGGCGATGGTGGCGGCCGTCCGTACCGTTCCTGAGGAACGACCGGTGAATTCCCTGCACGCCTACTTCCTGCGTCCGGGTGATCCACGGGTACCCATCCGGTTCGAAGTGGACCGGATCCGCGACGGATTCTCATTCACCACCAGGCGAGTCGTGGCAAAACAGGTGCGGCGCAACGGTTCGCAGGAGGCGATCTTTCAACTGTCGGCTTCCTTCCAGCGACCGGAGACGCCTTTCATCGAACACAATCTGCCGATGCCGGTCGGCCCTGCGCCCGGGGAACTTCCCGACTTCGCCACGCTGGTCGCCCCGGTGGCGGACAGGATCGGCCATTTCGCCCGGATCCCGCGGCCGATCGATCGCAGGTACCGGACGAGTCCCTGGCAGCGCGATCGGTCGGCCGAGCCGGATGACACCGATGGCTACGTCTGGATGCGTGCCGACGGGCAGTTGCCCGCAGACCCCGCCATCCACGTCTGCGTGCTCACCTACGCCAGCGACATCTCATTGCTCGAGGCAGGGGCACGGCGGGCTGGAATCTCCTTCGCTGACCCGGACGTCATGCCCGCGAGCCTGGACCATGCGATGTGGTTCCATCGGCCGTTCCGGGCCGACGAGTGGTTCCTCTACACCTCTGACTCCCCGTCGGCCTCCGGCGGCCGGGCGCTGTGCACCGGTCAGATCTGGTCGCAGGACGGCTCGCACATCGCGACGGTCGTGCAGGAAGGCCTCATTCGTCGCCGCCGGAGCGGCTGAGTTCAACTCCGGGCCGAGACCTCAGCTCGGATCAGCTCCCACACACGAGCGACATGACCGCGAGTCGTTGTCGGGGCGCCGATGGCGACCCGGACGACCGTGCGGCCGGCGACCTTGGTGTGGGTCAGGTAGCACTCGCCGGACCCGTTCAGCGAATCGATCACCGACATGGTCAGGCGGTCGGCCTCCTCGTCGCCCCAGCCGGGCCATAGCGGCCGAAGGCAGACCAGCGAGAGTGGATGCGGCGCAACGACATCGAACCGATCATCAGCTCGTACCCATGAGGCCAGCTCCTGAGCCTGTGCTACATGACCCTGGATGTGCGCGCGAAGTCCATCGGCCCCGTACCAGCAGATGACCATCCACAGTTTGAGTGCGCGAAAGCGCCGGCCGAGCTCGATCTGCCAGTCCCGGTAGTCCACAACGGCTCCCGAGTCGCTGGCCTCATTCCTGAGGTACTCGGGCAGGATCGACAGGGCACCGGTCAGGTGTCGTCGGTCGCGTACCCAGAAGGCGGTCGCGTCGAAGTTCGTGAGCAGCCACTTGTGGGCGTCCGTGCAGTAGGAGTCTGCGAAGTCGGCGACACCGTCGTTGATCCAGCGCAGATCGGGGGAGACCGCGGCGACCCCGGCGAAGGCGGCGTCGATGTGCAGCCAGACTCCGGACTGCCGGCAGATGGCGCCGATCTCGGCCACCGGGTCGATGGCAGTGGTGGACGTCGTGCCGATGGTCGCCGCGACCATGGTGGGGATCAGGGCGGCTGCTTGGTCGGCCCTGATGAGTTCGGCGAGGTGGGCCGGGAGCATCGCCAGGGTCACGGGATCGACATCGACCACGCGAAGGGCTCGGGAGCCCAGCCCGGCCATTCGGGCTGCCTTCTCCACCGATGAGTGCGTCTGGCTGGAGGCGTAGACGATGTGCGCGCCGGAAACCCCCTCGGTGATGCTGGTCCCGTTCGTCACCGAATGCAGCGCTGCCTGCAGGGCAACGAAGTTCGCGCCGGAGCTGGAGTCCTGGATGACGCCGCCGCCCGGGCCGTCGTTGCGGAATGCAGCTGGCAGACCGAGAAGCTCGACCAACCAGTCGAGAACGACCTGCTCCAGTTCGGTGCACGCAGGGCTGGTGGCCCAGAGCATCCCCTGAACCCCCAGTCCAGAGCTCAGGAGGTCGCCGAGGATCGACGGGCCGGAGGCATTCGCCGGGAAATAGGCCAGAAAGCCAGGGTGCTGCCAGTGGGTGATTCCGGGCATCACCAGTTCGTCGAGTTCGGCCATCATCGTGTCCAGAGATCGGCCACTGCCAGACTGCGGCGGATGTGCCGGAAGGCTGGCTCGGACCTGGCCAGGGGAGACCTGGGACAGAACCGGCAACGTCTCGATCCGCTCCCAATACTGCGCGATCCAGTCCACGACGCGGCGACCATTGTTGCGGAACTCGTCGGGACTCATGTGCCGCGAAGAACTCATGGAAGGCACGCTAGCCATCCGAAGGAACGGCGAGCAGATGTGCCCCCGGTGAGACTCGAACTCACACTGGGCGGGTTTTGAGTCCGCTCCCTCTGCCAATTGGGGTACGGGGGCCAGTGCTTCGAGACTATCGGCACCCGGACACGGTCATCGGCAGGGCGTTCATGCCCGGTACAAACGAGAAGCCGCAACACGCGGACTGGGATTAGTCTCCCAACGTGAGCCGTGCCGAGTCGAGCGACATGCCGCTCGGAGCCGGCCGCCGGGTACTCATAGCCGAGGACGAGGCCCTCATTCGACTCGACCTCAAGGAGATGCTGGAAGAAGAGGGCTATCGGGTGGTCGGTGAGGCCGGGAACGGTGCCCAGGCGGTCGCCTTGGCAGCCGAGTTGCGTCCGGACCTCGTCATCCTCGACGTCCAGATGCCGGTGATGGATGGCCTGTCCGCCGCCGAGGAGATCGCTGCGGCACGGATCGCCCCTGTGGTCATCCTCACCGCCTTCAGCCAGCGTGATCTCGTGGAACGGGCGCGGTCGGCAGGTTCGATGGCCTATCTCGTCAAGCCGTTCCAGAAGCACGACCTCGTGCCGGCGATCGAGATGGCGATCTCGAGATACACCGAACGTGCTGCTCTGGAAGCTGAAGTCGAGGATCTCACCGAGCGACTCGAGTCACGCAAGGTCATCGACCGGGCCAAGGGTCAACTGATGGCGCAACGGTCCTACACCGAGCCCGAGGCCTTTCGCTGGATCCAGCGAGCCGCCATGGATCGCCGTCAGTCGATGCGCGTCGTCGCAGAGGCGATCCTTGCCGGGGAGGGCCTCCCCGCTGCCCCTGGATGACCGGGTGCCGAAGGATCCAGCGAGCCGATCTGAGCCCGCTCCACTGCACCGCTTCGGTTACGGCTCGGTCACGGGTCAGTCACAGGGTCGCCTCTGGCGTGACTAGGTCGCGCCTTACGGACTACGGTGGCGCGGTGCCGTCCCTCCGGACGGGATTCTCACGACGCCCGAGTGCGGGCCTGCATGACTACAGGAGTAACCGGATGGGCAAGGGCAAAATCGGGCGAATTTTCGCCGTATCAACCACTCTTATCCTCGCCGCGAGTGCATGCGGCGGCAGCGACGAGGGAGGCGGGGACAGCGGTGGCGGCGCCCCCGATGCACCCAAGGACGTCAACGTCTACGGCACCGACGGAAACACCGGTAACGCCCTAGGCGAAAAGTTCACCGAGCCAGGTTCCCTTGCCGGGATGCGCGGGACGACGCCGCTGACCGAACTCTCGCCGGACTTCACTGATCGGCTGCTCGAGGTCGACTCGGCACTGGTCGACTTCAACTATTCGGCGGAGAGCTACGACGCAGTGGTTCTGGCTGCACTGGCTGCCGAGACCGCCCGCACCAACGACGCGACCACTTTCGCTCCGTTCGTGAACGGCCTGACCGCAGGCGGCGAGAAGTGCACCGACTACGCCACATGCTTAGCGATCGTTGCGGCCGGTGGCGACGTGGACTTCGACGGCCAGTCCGGCCCGTTGGCCTTCACCGACCCAGGCGAGCCCTCCGTTGCCTCGTTCGGCATCCTCACCTACGGCGACGACAATATGATCGACAACGATGCCACCGAGTACGTCATCGCCGGTGACGAGGAGAACGCCAGCACCATCGAGCCACCCGCGGCTCCGGACTACGCGACGGCGCCGACTGGCGGCCCGCTGGTGGTCGGCACATTGCTGCCGCTGACCGGCAGCCTTGCCTTCCTCGGCCCGCCAGAGGTTGCTGCGGCCAAGCTCGTCGTCCAAGACATCAATGCCGCCGGCGGTGTTCTGGGCCAAGACGTGGTACTGGTCGAGACCGACTCCGGTGACACCTCCACCGACACCGCGAACGTGTCGGTGGACCGCCTGATCCAGAGCGGCGCGAATGTCATCCTCGGTGCGGCATCCTCCAGCGTCACCAAGACCGTGATCGACAAGGTCACCGGTGCCGGGATCATGCAGATCTCGCCGGCCAACACCTCCGACGAGTTCACCACCTACAACGACAACGACCTGTACTTCCGGACGGCTCCACCAGACGTCCTGCAGGCCCGTCCGTTGGCCGACATCATCCTCGACGCCGGTAACCAGACCGTCTCGATCATCGCCCTGAACGACCCGTACGGGACGGGGCTGGCGGAGAACCTCCGCGCCAACCTGATCAGTGGTGGACTGGGTGAGGATCAGGTTCCGGAACCGATCATCTACGACCCGGCGGCTACTTCGTACCGGACCGAGGTGGGCGATATGAAGGAGTTCAACGCTGATGCGATCGTGGTCATCGGCTTCGACGAGTCGTCGAAGATCCTCGAGGAAATGAACGCCCAGGGGATCGGCCCAGTGGGGGCGTAACAGCACTACCGAAAACGCAGGGGCCCGGCATCGTCATGATGCCGGGCCTCTGCGTTGTCCGGCTGATCTCCCCCTGCCGCAGGTTCTTTCCGGCGGATCTCGATCGAGAGGACTTTCGTGGCCGCAACCGAACCGACCATCCTGGCGACCTCGGGCGGCTTCCGTCCCGGGATCGGTAGCCGGTTGGCATTCGCGCCCATGGTCGGTCAAGCCATCGAACTCGCGGGCGTCTCCGGTCGGGCACCAAGGTTGGTTCACCTCGGGACGGCCAACGGGGATCAGCGTTGGCTCAACGCCGTAAATGGCGTCCACCGGCTGGTCGGGGAAGGCGTCCTACCGCGTACGTACTGCAGCGACGATGGAGTCGGGTTGCTCTACCGGGGGCAGGACTTCGCCGCGGCATTCTCCGAGGTGGCCGGGAAGGCGGCCTATGTCGTCGACATCGACAGCACCGGAACGGTCAGTGAAGAGCGGATCGAGCCCGAGCTGTTGTCCGGGTGAATGTCGGCTACTTGCTGGTGGCGAGGGTTCCGAGGTAGAGCTCGATGACCTTGGGGTCGTTCATCAGTTCCCGACCGGCATTGGTGTAGGCGTTACGGCCCTGGTCGAGAACGTATCCACGGTCACAGATCTGCAAGCAACGCCGGGCGTTCTGCTCGACCATGATGATCGAGACGCCGGTCGCGTTGATCCGGCGGCACCGGATGAAGACTTCGTCCTGATAGGCCGGCGACAGGCCCGCCGAGGGCTCATCGAGCAACAGGACGGAGGGCTCCATCATTAACGCCCGTCCCATCGCCACCATCTGGCGTTCACCGCCGGACAGTGCCCCGGTCTTCTGCTTACGACGCTCGCCCAACATGGGGAAGAGCTCGGCACAAAAATCGAAGCGCTCCTGGAACTTCTTGGAGCGCAGATAGATTCCCATCTCCAGGTTCTCTTCGATGGTCAGGGATGGGAAGACGTTGTTGTTCTGTGGGACGTAGCCGACGCCGTCGGCCACCAGCTCGTGCGCAGGGGCCGAGGTGATCTCTTTCCCGCGGAATGTCACCGACCCAGAGCGAACTGGAATGAGCCCGAACAGCGCCTTGAGCAACGTGGATTTTCCGGCGCCGTTGGGGCCGATGATGCCGACTAGCTCACCCTCGCGCAGGAAGAAGTCGGCACCGCGCAGGATGTTGACACCGGGGAGATAGCCCGCGACCAGTTCGTCGGCCCGCAACAGCGCGTCCCCTGCGAGCTTGACATGTTCCTCGCGAGTGGCAGCTCGCTCGGCTGGAGTCATGTCCGGTCCGGCCGAGGTGCGTTCGCCGGGTGCGGTGTTGCTGGACTCGGCGCCGCTTGGCTCAGTCGCCTGGGTGGGCTTGGGGGAGTCGGCGGGTCCGGCGGCGGTCATCTACAGCCCTCGCGTCGTCTCGGTGGGCAGGTCGGCGTCCTCGGCCTTTTCAGCGGCGATGGCGACCTCCGCTTCGGCGAGCACCAACTCCTCCTCTTCGACGGTGAGCGGGGCGTCGTGGTGGGCACCTAGGTAGGCGTCCACGACATCCTTGTTCTGCGAGATCGACTCCGGGGGACCCTCGGCGATCACGCGACCGGCGGCCATGACCACGACCCAGTCACTGATGTCGCGCACGACATCCATGTCATGTTCGACGAAGATCACCGTCATGCCCTCCTCGCGGAGGTTCTTGACGTGTTCGAGCAGGCTCTGGGTCAGCGCCGGGTTGACGCCGGCCATTGGCTCGTCGAGCATGACGACCTTGGGCTCGCACATCAGGGCGCGCGCCATCTCGAGGAGTTTGCGCTGGCCACCGGACAGGGTTCCGGCGAAATCCTGGGCCTTGGCGTCGAGCTTGAAGCGGCCGAGCAGTTCCATGGCACGGGACTCGATCTCGCGCTCCTGAGTCCGCCAGCCGGGAAGCAGGGCATTAAGGAAGCGCTCGCCCTTCTGATCCTGGGCGCCGAGTTTCATGTTCTCCAGGACGGTGAGCCGGGACAGCGCCTTGGTCAGTTGAAACGTGCGCACGACGCCGAGCCGGGCGACCTGGTGCGGCTTGAGCCGACCCAGCGGGCGGCCGTCGAAACTCCACTGGCCGGTGTTGGGCTGGTCGAAACCGGTGAGCAGGTTGAACAGCGTGGTCTTTCCGGCCCCGTTCGGACCGATCAAGCCGGTGATACAGCCCCGCTGGAACTCCAGGTGCTCGACGGCAACGGCGGTGAGCCCCCCGAAGGAGCGGACGAGGTCGTCCACGACGATCGTCGCGTCGGGTTTGGGAACGCCGATGTCCCAGGCCAGACCGTGTAGCGGGTGAGCTGTGTCAGTGGGCATCGAATTAGTGGGCATCGAGCACGATCTCCCTCCGGTCGCCGAAGATCCCCTGGGGGCGGAAGATCAGGAGCAACATCAACCCCAGTCCGACGAGAATGAAGCGGATGTTCGCGACGTCCGGGGAGCTCAGGATCTCATCCGGGATGATCCCGTTTCGGATCAGGGCAGCCAGCCCAGCATCTGTGAAGGCAATGATGAACCACAGGAGCATCGATCCGAGGACTGGCCCCAGTACGCGCGCGGTCCCACCCAGGATCAGGGCTGCGTAGGCCAGGAACGTGTTCGCGTTCTGGAACTGGTCGGGGTTCGCCGAGCCCGTCGCCAGCACCAGGATCATCCCGCCGAAGCTGGCCATGATGCCGCCGAGGATCAGCGACTGCATCTTGTAGGAGTAGACGTTCTTGCCCAGCGACCGTACGGCGTCCTCATCCTCCCGGATGGATTTCAGGACCCGACCCCAGGGGCTGCGCATCAGCTGCCAGATCAGCAGGCTGAACAGGGTCACCAGTATCCAGCCGATCAGGCAGGCCCAGATCTCCCGCCCGGTCCAGGTCGAGCCCAGGAATTCATAGGTTCGTTGGGTCTCGAACGGCGCCAGGGCGTAGAAATCCCCGCCGAAGTTCGACAGGCCGCGTGTGGCACCGGTGACCGGCGTCGCAGGCGTGGAGCGAAACACGAGCCGGAGGATCTCTGCCGCAGCGATCGTCACGATGGCCAGATAGTCCGCACGCAGACGCAGAGTCGGCAGGCCTAGGAGCAAGGCAAGCACGAATGCGGCCACGACCCCGATGAGGACCCCCACCATCAACGGCAGCCCCCACATGGCGACCGAGATGGCTACGCCGTACCCGCCGAGGAGAGCGAAGGCGATCTGTCCGAAGTTCAGCAGTCCGGTGTAGCCGAAATGCAGGTTCAGCCCGACGCCCATCAGGGCGAAGAAGACAGCCGACTGACTGAAGAACGACTTGACGCTCAGCGCCAGGATGTCGAGGAGCTCACTCATGTCCGTCGACCGCCCTAACCGACTCGTGCTCGGCTGCCGAGGATCCCCTGTGGTCGGACGACCAGGATCACGATCAGCAACAACAGGCCACCGACGTACTTGAGCTCATCGGCGATGACCAGGGTGGAGACCTGCACGAACAAGCCGACGATGATGCTTCCCAGCAGTGCGCCGTAAGCCGTTCCCAGGCCACCCAGAGTGATGCCGGCGAACATCAGCAGCAACAGCTTGAAGCCCATGTCCCAGGAGACCTCGTCCGACAGGCCGAACAGCACCCCGCCCAGCGCGGCCAGCCCACCGCCGACGATCCAGACGAATCGGATCACCCGGTCGACATTGATGCCCGACGACGAGGCCAGATCTCGGTTGTCGGCGACGGCGCGCATTGCTTTCCCGATCTTGGTGCGCTGCAACATCAGCGCGACGAGGACGAGCACCACGAGCGAGATGACGATGGAGAAGAGGTCCTTGTCGGTCAGCGAGATCGGCCCGTAGTCATTGGCTCGCTGTCCGCGGTAGTCGCTGTACGGAAGGGATCGGCCGCCGAAGACGATGTTCAACAGATACCGCAGGGCCAGGGACAGCCCGATCGAGATGACCAGCATCGCGACCAGTCCGCTCCCGCGGCGGCGCAATGGTCCCCAGAGCGCGATGTCATTGAGCCATCCGACGAATCCACCCACGACCACGGCGATCACCGTTGCTGCGACGAGCGGAAGTCCGGCTGACACGTTCAGGAACCAGGCCACGATCGCCCCGACGGCCACCAACTCGCCGTGGGCGAAGTTCGTCAGGCCGGTGGTCCCGAAGATGAGGGACAGACCGACCGCACAGATGGCGATCAGCAACCCGAAGCGCAGCCCCTCGACCAGCAACTGTGGAATCCGGCCGGCGCCCCCGCCGGTACCGGTGGATCCGTCCACGAGGGCAAATGCGACGCGCTGCTGGATGCCGGTCTCGACGGTCACGGCGCGTTCGGTGGCCTGCGCCGTCACGCCATCAGGAAGCCCGCTCGGATCGATCG
>Ga0136617_10001709_pt1 | contig 19472 bp, 14 predicted proteins | sample AntDrymUQ3222106_2_FD_129672 | JGI IMG/M metagenome (GOLD analysis project Ga0136617, IMG submission 129672) | Polar desert sand microbial communities from Dry Valleys, Antarctica - metaG UQ322 (21.06) | ecosystem: Environmental > Terrestrial > Soil > Desert | place: Antarctica: Dry Valley... | reverse complement strand
GCAGTCCGAGCTGCTGGCTCGCGCTGCCGATCAGTACGACGTGCCCGAGCGGCCCGAGGACTTCCGCCTCGGCGACCACGACACGATGGGCAAGCTCGTCGACTACCTGTGGTCCACCCGCGGCGGCGCGCCCGCGTCCGCCGACGACAACGCAAAGGTGGCGGCATGAGGGATCTCGACGGCAGGATCGCGCTCGTGACCGGCGGCGGCAAGGGCGTCGGCAAGGTGATCGCCCGAACGCTCGCCGAGCGCGGCGCCCACGTGATCATCAACTGCTTTCACTCCTACGACCGCGCGAAGGAGACACGAGCGGAGCTCGAGGCGCTTGGCGCCTCAGTCGAGGTCATCCGTGCGTCGGTGGCGCGCGAGGACCAGGTCGAGCGCATGTTCGGCGAGATCGAGCAGCGCCACGGGCACCTGGACATTCTCGTCAACAACGCTGCGGCGGGCTGGCTGGGAGCGGTCGAGGACATCACGGCGGACCACTTCGCCAAGGCGCTCGACGCCAACCTCCTCGGCAGCTTCTGGTGCGCGAAGCGCGCGGCGCCGCTGATGGCCCGCCGCGACGGCGGGACGATCGTGAACGTCTCCTCGATCGGAGCCGGAATGGCGATGGACAACTACCTCGTCGTGGGCGCCTCCAAGGCGGCGGTCGAGGGGCTCACGCGCCACCTGGCGGTCGCGTACGCGCCGCTCGGGATCCGCGTCAACACGGCCTCGTGCGGCCTCATCGCGGGCGAGGTCGCGCAGCTGTTCCCGCGCGCGGAGGAGATGCAGCGCGTGACCGTCGCGGCGACGCCGCTTGGACGCCTCGCCACCCCCGAGGATCTCGCGGGCGTGGTGACGTTCCTCACGTCCGACCTGTCGCGGTGGATGACGGGGCAGGTGGTCCTGGCCGACGGCGGGCTGAGCCTCGGTAACGCGATGCTGTCGCCGCCCAAGACGGCGACCCTTCCGGCGGCGATCGCGCCGGCGCCACCTGCAGCCGCAGCGGAGGCGCCCGAGGCGCCCGCGATCGCGCCCGAGGCGCCTGCGGTTGCGCCCGCGGCGTCCGCGGTTGCGCCCGCGGCGTCCGCGTCGCCCGCGGCGGCGCTCGTGCCGGCGGACTCGCCCGAGCCGGCGCCCGCGCCCGAGCTCGAGCTCGGCGACGACGACCCGATCGCGGTCGTCGGCATGGGGATGGTCGTCCCCGGCGCCAACACCCCGGACGAGTACTGGCGCCTGCTCATGGACGGCGGCGAGCTCTTCGTCGACGTGCCGGCGGAGCGCTGGGACGGCAGCGCCTTCTATTCCGACGACCCGTCCGCGCCCGACAAGACCTACCAGGGCCGCTCGGGCTTCATCACCGGCTTCGCGCCCGATCCGGAGCTCGCGGCGGAGCTGGCCGCGGACAGCGTCGACCACGAGTTCACGACGATGTGGCTGCGCCACGCGCTGCTGCAGGCGATGCGGGGCGTGCACCGCCGCGACGGCGACCGCTTCAGCTTCGCCGTCGGCTACACGGCCGACGGCAACCAGCATCTCGAGGAGGCGCTCGTCCTCAGCGGCGCGACGACCCGGCTCGCCGCGCTGGCCGGCGACGATCCGGCGAGCGCGGGCCTGCTCGACGCCGCCGGACGGGTCCTCAACGCGCGGCTGCATCTCGGTCGCGCAGGTGCGGCGGCGTTCCTGCCCGACGGCGTCGGCCGTGCCGCCATGGAGGGGGTCCTGCCCACCGACAGCGAGCTCGTGATGGTCGACACCGCCTGCTCCTCGTCGCTGTACGCCGTCGACATCGGCGTCAAGAGCCTGCTGCTGGGCACGACCGACATCGCCGTCTGCGGGGGCTCGTTCGCGCTCGGGCCGCGCGGCGCGGTGCTGTTCTCCAAGCTCCACGGGCTCTCCAAGGGCGGCGTCGTCCGCTCGCTCGATCGCGGTGCGGACGGCGTCCTCTTCTCCGACGGCGCCGGCGTGGTCACGCTGAAGCGGCTGAGCCGCGCGCGCGCCGACGGGGACACCGTGCTCGGCATCGTCGCCGGCTTCGGCTCGTCGTCGGACGGCAAGGGCAAGGCGATCTACGCGCCGAGCGCGGCCGGTCAGCAGCTCGCGGTCGAGCGGGCGATGGCCTCACCGGGCGTCGAGCCGGACCACATCGACTGGGTCATCGCACACGCGACGGGAACGCCCGCGGGCGACCTCGCCGAGTTCACGGGCCTGCGGACGAGCATGCCCGCCCGTCACCCGGTGCAGGTCACGTCGAACAAGTCGCTGATCGGCCACACCGGCTGGGCGGCGGGGGTCGTCTCGATCATCGAGGTCCTGCTCGCCCTCCGGCACGAGGCCATCCCCGGCCAGCACCGGTTCGAGTCCGCGCCCGACGCGTTCGAGCTCGACGGCGGGATGCTGCGGATCTCCAAGGACTCGGTCCAGTGGCCGCGGCGCGCGGAACGGCCGCGGGCGGCGTCGGTGTCGGGCTTCGGCTTCGGCGGGACGAACGCCCACGTGGTCCTGCAGGAGGACGACGGCCGGGGCCTCCCGGTGCCCGCCGTGCAGGCCGACGAGCCGATCGTGATCGTCGACTGGTCCGCCAAGCTGCCGGGGCTCGAGGAGCGCTCCGACGTCGAGCGCTGGGTTCGCGGGGAGGGCGTCGAGCCCGACGCCTCGTTCGGCGACGCGTACCCCACGCCGCCATTTCAGAAGGTCCGCCTCCCACCAGGCACGCTGCGCACCCTGGATCGCTGCCAGCTCATGCTGTTGGAGTCCGTCTTCGGCCTCGAAGAGGTCCTCGGGGACTTCTGGGCCGCCAACCGCGACCGCACGGCGGTCTTCGCCGGCCACATGGGGGCGACCCGAAACTCGACGCTCTACGCGCTGCGCTGCTACCTCGGCGAGATGCGCGATCTGCTCGAGGCAGGCGCGCCCGAGGCGTGGACCGGCGGGCTTGCCGAGCTGTTCGATCGCTACGCCGAGCAGGTGCGGGGGCTCGTGCCGGAGTCCAACGAGAACTCCTTCCCGGGGATCATGCCGAACGTCATCCCCGCGCGGGTGGCGAACTACCTGGACTTCCACGGTCCGAACATGACGATCGACGCGGGGCTGGCGTCGACTCTGTCCGCATTCGAGGTCGCGGCGCGCTATCTGCGCGCCGGCGATGTCGACCTCGCGCTCGTCGCGGGGATCAACGGCAACGCCACGCCGGAGGCGCAGGCGCTGCTCGACGCGCTCGCCGGCGCGAACGCGTCGCCGGTCGCAGAGGGAGTCGTGACGTTCGCCGTCGTGCGCGAGTCCACCGCGCGAGCGGAAGGGCTGCCGGTGCTCGCCCGGCTCGGCGGCACCGAGCTCGAGGCCGCGACGGTGGCCGCCCGCAGCGGCGCTCAGAGCCGGACGGCCGGATACCTCGGTGCGGCCGGTGCCATCGACCTCCTGCACGCCATCGCGGGCGCAGACTCGACGGCCGAGCGGGGTCCGACGGAGCCCGTCGAGCCGGAGCTGCTCAGCACCACGCACGACGCGTCGGGCCGGCCGCTGGGCGTCCGCCGGTACGTCGTCGGGATCGAGCCCGTGCCGCTCGTGCGCGTGCGCCCCGAGCGTGCGTTCGCCGGCGCGGGAACGGTCGTGCTGACGGACGACCCGCAGCTGCTGGCGGCGGCGGACGTGGCGGAGGGCGCGCTCGTCCTCTCGACGCGGCCGCCCGCCGCACCGGCGCCACATGTCGTGACGTTGCCGGAGGTGACGCCGGCCGCGGTGACGTCCGCGCTGCAGCAACTCGGTGGCCCCGTGCGCGCCGTGCGGCTGCTCAGCGACGTCACCGCGGCGCAGGACCCGGGGACGGCGTCCGGCGCTGACCTGGGCGCGACCCTCGCGCTGCACGACCTGCTGTTCCTGACCGTCCAGGCCGCGAGCGACAGCCTGCGCGAGGGCGGCACGCTCGCGACGTGCCTGCTGGGCGCGCTGCCGGGCGGCGAGGTGCATCCGCTGGCCGGGATGTTCACCGGCTTCGTGAAGAGCGCGACGATCGAGATGCCCGATTGCCTCACCTACGCCGTGCTGACGTCGTCACGCGACGCGGCGACGGGGATCGCACAGACCGTCCTCGAGTCGACCGCCGAGCACCACCTCCCGGTGACGATCTATGACGGCGACCGTCGCTGCACGCTCGCGGTCCGCCACGTGGACGCGCCGCTGGACGGCGACACGCCCGCGCGTCTGGGCCCGGACTCCGTGGTCCTGGCGACGGGCGGCTCGCGGGGGATCACGGCGGTGCTGTTGAAGGCGCTCGCCGCGCGCTACCGGCCCGCCATCTACGTGCTGGGAACCACCGATCTGGACGCGATGGTGGAGCCGCCGAGCCGGCCGGAATACCTGCGCGAGCAGCGCGAGCGCCACCCGGACATGTCGGTGGCCGAGATCAACCGCGGCTACGAGCGCCTCCAGGACGCCCTGACGGGATACCGGACGCTCGCGGAGCTGCGCAGCCTCGTCGGCGAGGACCGGGTCCGCTACCTGCGCGCGGACGTCCGTGACGGCGAGGCCGTCGGGGTGGCCGTGCAGACGGTGCTCGACGAGGCCGGCCGCATCGATCTCGTGCTCCACACCGCGGGCATCAACCGCTCCGCGCTGATCTCGAGCAAGCAGTTCGAGGACTTCCGAGCGGTGCGCGACATCAAGGTCCTGGGGCACCACAACCTCAAGCGCGCGCTCACCGGCCGCGAGCCGGCGATGTGGTGCAACTTCAGCTCCCTCGTCGGCGTCACGGGACAGGTCGGCGAGACGGACTACGCGGCGGGCAACGACTACCTGGCGACCGCGTCGCGGTACGCCACGCGCGTTCAGGACACCGACGAGTTCGCGCTCGGGTGGAGCCTGTGGAGCTCCGTCGGGCTCGGGGCCGACCCCGTCAAGGCGGCCTTCCTCGAGCGTGGCGGCGCCTACACGGGGATGGACCCCGCGGAGGGCGTGCACCACTTCCTGCGCGAGCTGCACCTGCCGGCGCACGATCCGTCGATCCTCTACATGGGCGAGCTCGAGGAGACCGCACTGCTGGAGTACCGTCCCGGCGCGATGCCGGAGGGAGCGCCCACGCGCGAGCGGGGCCGGTTCTTCATCGACCGGACGCTGTCGAGCAGCGACGACGCGATCGAGTTCGAGCGCACGTTCGACCTCGAGCGCGACGGCTACCTCGCCGAGCACGTCGTCCTGGGCCACCCGACGCTGCCGGGCACGTTCGTCACAGAGATCGCCGCCGAGGCGGCGACCGAGCTGGCGCCGGGCCGCATGCCGATCGCGTTCGAGGATGTCGTGTTCAGCTCCTTCCTGCGCGTCTACCAGACGGGCCGGCCGGCGCCGAAGCGCATCCACGCCCGTGTGCTCTCACACGACGATCGCGAGACGGTCGTGCGGGTGCGGATCGCCACGGACGTCGTGTCGCCGTCGGGCATCGTCCTGGCGACGGACAAGACGCATTTCGAGATCACCGTCCGGCTGCGCGACGAGATGCCGGCCGCGCCGCACTGGGAGCACTGGACGGCGGCCGAGGACGGACGGGCGATGCCGGACCCGTACCACATGCCCAACCCTGCGGTGCTCCTGACGGGAGGCTTCGTGTCGACGCGCGACACGCGCCTGCACGCCCTCGGCCGGCGTGCGGAGCTCGCGCTCGACCTCGATCCGGGAGATCCGCGCTTCAGCGGCTTCATCGTGCCCGCGATCATGCTCGACGGCCTGGTGCGGGTCTCCGTCCTGGACCCCGTGGATGACGGCTACGTCACGCTCGCCGCTCCGGCGGCGATGCGCCGGATCGACCTCTACGAGTCGCGCAACGACATCGAGCTGGCGGCGGCGTACCCGACGCTGTCGCTCTACTCCGCTCCGCGCCGGATCGACCTCGAAGGCCCGGTGGTCTCGAACCGCTGCATCGCGGTCGCACCCGACGGGCACGTGGTGGCGCAGATCCACGACACGTCGACGGCGGTGCTCGGCTACATCCATCCGGACAGCGGGGACTTCCTGACGCCGGACCAGATGACGGCGCGGCGACGGGCCCGCGCGACGACGCGCCGGCTGGTCCCGGCGTAGGAGCGGCGGCGATGACGCCCGACACGACGACCGCCGCGCGCGCCGACAGCGCGCCCGGGAAGACCACGGCCCCCGCCGGCTCCGAGCCGGCGGGGGCGCGCTACGGCGGCGATTCCACGTCGCCCGTCGATCGGTTCGTGTGGCATCCGATCCGCGTCGAGCAGGCGGCACCGGCGCCGGACGCGCTGCACGGCCGCCGCGTCATCGTGATCGGCGGCGCGCCGGCGGCTCGAGGCCGCGTCGGCGAGGCCATGCGCGCGGTGGGCGCGCAGGTCACGAGCCTCGACGAGCCACTGCAGGACGCCGCCCTCGACCCGGACGCCGTCACGGCCGCCGCCCGCGCGGCGGTCCAGGCCGCGGGCGGCGTCGACGGCATCGTCGACCTCGGCGTGCAAGGCGCGTTCGAGCCGGCCCGCCACGAGCGCTGGAAGGCGGCGCTGATGCGCACGACGGCGCTCCTGCAGGCCGTCTACGACGACTGGGCCGCGGAGACGGACGCGACCCGCTGCTTCTACCTGGCCGTGACCTGGATGGGCGGGCGCATGGGCTACGACCGCCGCGGCGTCGCGCAGCCGCTCGGAGGCGTCTGGGCGGGGATCGCGAAGAGCCTGCCCCAGGAGCTTCCCAACTGCCGCGTGAAGGTCCTCGACCTGGCGGTCGAGGACGCCGTCGCCGTCGGCCGGGTCTGCGTCGCGGAGGCGGGCGCCTGGGACTACTACGAGGTCGGCTACCACGACGGCCAGCGCTACACCCTCGCCAGCGGGGTCGCGCCGGCGCCGGCGCCGCGGCTGCGGCTCGCCGCCGAGGACATCGTCCTCATGTCGGGCGGCGCGCGCGGCGTCGGCTTCGCGTTCGCGCGCAAGCTCGCCGCCGAGGTCGGCTGCCGCGTCGTCCTCACCGGCCGCTCTGCCGTGCCCGATCCGGCGACGGAGCCGTGGGTGGCGCTGACCGACGACGACCATGCGCAGCTGCGCCATACGCGCCTGCGCGAGGCGCGGCCCGACGAGGTCGCGGCCGTGCGCCGCGACAACGACCGCCGCGACGCGCTCCGCGAGCTCGCCCGCAACCTCCGGGAAGCGGCCGCCGAGGGGCTGCCGATCGAGTACCGGGTGTGCGACTTCCTCGACGCGCAGCAGGTCCGCGCGCTCGTCGTCGACCTCGGCGAGCGCCTGCGGGTCGTCATCCACAACGCCGGCATCGCCGCGCCGACGCGGCTGCGGCGCAAGCCGCTGGAAACCGTGGTGGGCGTCGTGGAGAGCAAGCTCGTGAGCTTCGTCAACCTCGTCGAGGCCGTCCGCGACAGCGACCTGGACTACTTCTGCAACGTCGGATCGGTCGCGGGCCGGATGGGCGGGATGATCGGCCAGATCGACTACTCCGCGGCCAACGAGGTGCTCTCGCGGCTCGGCTTCTGGGCCCAGCAGGAGCTGGGCATGCCCGTCGCGACGCTGTGCTGGACGACCTGGGAGCGCATCGGCCTGATCGCCAACTACGACGCCGCGCTGCGCTACGGCGCCGCGCTGAAGGTCGAAGAGGGGGTCGAGCGCTGGCTTGCGGAGCTGCTCGGCGGCGAGCCGACCGAGGCGATGTTCCTCGGGCGCATCGGGACCGCGCTCTCACCGGGACAGATCCGCGGGTTCCTGAAGTTCGGCGATCACCCGGACCTTCCGTGGCTGCTCTCGCGCCAGCACTACCTCGGGAACGTCGAGGCCTTCGCACCGTCGCGGTTCCTGCGTGCGCGTGCGGCCGTGCGAGCGGACCGCCATCCCTGCGGCCGCGAGTTCACGATCGACGGGACGCCGGCGCTGCCCGTCAGCATCGCGCTGGAGTACGCGCTGTCCGTGGGCGACTGGGTCGCGCCCGAGGGCTGGCCGATCCTGCACCTGCAGCGCCTGCGCGACGTCCGTATCGATCTCGACGCGCTGCGCCGCGCCGGCGATCGGCTCGAGCTCGTCAAGCACGGCACCGGGACGCGGGAGGGTGGCGACTGGGTCGTCCGGGTCCAGCTGTCCGACGGCGACGGCCACGAGCTCGTCACGGCCGACCTCGTCTACGCCGACGAGCGCCCTGCGGTCCCCGCCGCGCCGCCCGTGCCCGACGCAACGGCGGCGTGGGAGCCGCCCGGTGCCGGACGCCTCGACTGGCACGGGCTCGCCGTCCAGCCGCCGCGCTGGCGGGCGGGCGCACGCCACGTCGTGGGCGATGTCGTCGCGGCGCCGGAGGCGGACCTGTGGACGCTCTGCGATCCACCGCTGACGCAGCTGCCGGTCGCAGCGATCGAGGCGATTCTGCGGGCCACCGCCCCGGCACCGGGAAGCCCGGCCGGCCCGGCCCGCTTCGAGCTCGATTCCGTCGCCTGCAGCCCGACCGGTCTTCCGGAGGCGACGGTCGTCGGCACGCCCGCGGAGGGCCGCTGGGACGTGCTCGACCGCAAGGGCGGCGTCCGGCTGCGCTGCACGGGCGTGCGACTGGCATGACCCGGGCGCAGGACGTCGATGTCTGGATCGGCCGCACCGGCGGCATGGCCGATCGCGACGCCGCCGCGCTGGCGGCCGCGTGCGACGCGCAGGAGCGTGCGCGGGCGCAGCGGCTCACGCGGCCCGACCAGCGCCGCCGGTGGCTCGTCACGCGCGGCGCCGTACGGGCGCTCCTGGCGGAATACCTCGGGATCGAGGCGCATGCGGTTGCGCTGCGCCGCGATCGCTCGGGGAAGCCGCGACTCGACGGCGACTTCGGCGACCTGCGCTTCAACGTGTCCCATGCCGGCGATGCCGTCGCCGTGGCCGTCACGACCGGCCGCGAGGTCGGCGTCGACATCGAGGTTCGCGACCCCGCCCTCGACGTCGACGCGATCCTGCGACACCTGTTCCCGGCGGAGGAGGCGGCGCGCCTGCTCGCGCTCGTGCCGGTCGAGCGCCGCGCCGCGTTCTATCGCAGCTGGAGCCGCAGGGAGGCGTGGGTCAAGGCCGACGGGGGCGGCCTGCGACGCAGGCCGATGCACGAGCTCCGCGTGCCCGCGACCGCGGCGCCGGCGCCGGCGCCGCGCCGGATTCCCGGAGCCGCCGGCTGGGCCGTCGCCGACGTCGATGCGCCGGACGGCTACGTCGCGGCAGTGGCGGCTGCGGGGATCGACTGGCGTCCCGTGCCGCGCGACTGGAAGCCATGTATCAGCCCGCGGCCGTGAGGCTCTTAGTCCGGGAGCCACCACGCTCCGCCGCCCAGCCCGACCGATGGAGAACCCATGTACAAGATGATCGTCGCCCGCGAGGTCCGGGGTGTCTGGAAAGCGCTCGACGCCGGCGACTACGAGCCCGTGCTGAAGGGCTTCGCCCGGGAGTTCCGCTACGAGAACATCGCCGCCGACCACGCGCTCGGAGGAACGTTCACCACGCGTGAGCAGATGGCGCAGCACTTCGCGCTCATGTTCCGCGTGTTCCCGGATCTGCATTTCACCGTGCGCAACATCCTCGTCAGCGGGTGGCCGGGAGCCACCTCCGTCATCGTCGATGTCGGCATCGCCGGGACCCTGGCCGACGGCACCCCGTACGAGAACGAGCTCGTCCAGCAGATGACCCTGCGCTGGGGCAAGGTGACGGAGGTCCGTGCGCTCCTCGACAACGTCCGTGCCCGCGCCGCACTCGACCGGCTGGCCGAGACCGGCGTCCTCGACCCGGCACCTGTCGCGGCCGGCTGACGAGATCGCGCGACCGCTCGGCCTGCCCTGGCCTGACGTCCCTCGAGTCCCTTCACGAAAGCAGGAGCGCATGTACAAGACGATCGTCAAGCAGCAGGTCCGCAGCATGTACGCCGCCTTCAACGGCGGTGACTATTACCCGCTGCTGAACCGATTTGACCGCGAGTTCGCCTACACGTTCGTCGGCGATCAGCACCCACTTGCCGGCACGCGGCGCACGCGCGAGGCGATGCAGGCGCAGTTCGAGCGGATCCTGCGGCTCTTTCCGGGCATCCAGTTCGACGTCCGTCAGGTCATCGTCAACGGCGGGCCTCAGAACACGAGGATCGGCATCTCGATCGGCGTGAACGCCGAGTTGCAGGACGGCTCGCCGTACGAGAACGAGATCGTGCAGCTGCTGCTGATGCGCTGGGGCCGGGTGAGCCGCGTTCGCACGGTGATCGACACCGGCCGGCTGACGGACGCGTTCGACCGCCTCGCCGCGGCGGGCGTCGCCGAGGCCACCGCGGTCCCGGTGAGCTGACCGCGCGCGTCGCACGCGCGGAGGGTCGCTGTATCAGGGACGACCCGCGGCCCTCTATAGCCATAACGCCATCCGTTGGGACGCCGGCCGGCGCCCCGAGCCGCAACCAAGGACAGACGCCCCACACCTCATGTACGACAACCGATCGGCGGAACTCGCGACCAATCCGTCTGCGACCTCCACGCCCGCAGACGGACGTCGTGCACCGCTCACGCTGGGGTTGTTCGGTGGGCTGCAGATCAAGCTCGACGGCGACGACGTCGCCGAACGGCTTCCCGGCCGGCAGGGCCGCACGCTCGTGGCGTACCTCGTGCTCAACCAGGATCGCCCCGTCAGCCGCGACGAGCTGCTCGACGTGCTGTGGCCCTCGCAGCCGCCGGCCTCCCCGGAAGCCGCGTTGAGCAGCGTGCTGGCCAAGGTCCGGCGGGCGCTCGGGCGGGACGTGATCAAGGGTCGCCAGGCGCTCTTCCTGCAGCTTCGGCCCGACGACTACATCGACGTCAAAGCGGTGAGCGAGCAGACCGAGCGCGCCGAGCACGCGCTCGCCGATCGCGATCCCGTGACCGCGCTGGAGGATGCGCAAGCCGTCCTGGACGTGCTCGCGCTGCCGCTGCTGCCCGATCTCTACGGCGAGTGGGTCGAGGCGTGGCGGCAGCATTTCGACGAGCTCGCGCCGCGGGCGCGGGAGATCGTCGCGCGGGCGGGGCTCGCGCTCGGTGGGCGTCATCTCCCGGCCGCGGAGCGTGCCGCCGCTGCGATGGTCGCAGGCGATCCGTTCCGCGAAGGCGGATACGCCCTGCTGATGGAGGCACAGGCGCGGCAGGGCAACGTCGCTCAGGCGCTGCGCACGTTCGAGCAGGTGCGCGTGCTCCTGCGCGGCGAGCTGGGCGCCTCCCCGTCAGCGTCGCTGTTGGCGCTCCACGAGACCTTGCTGCGCGAGGAGATCCCGGCGCCGGCCCCGGCGACGTCGATGGCCCCCGAGCCGAGCGCCCGTGCGTGGCCCACGGTCACGTCGCAGATGATCGAGGGGGCGTTCGTCGGTCGCGAAGCATTCTCCGAGCGTCTCTGGGAGCGCTGGGAGGAGAGCCGGGCGGGCCAGACGCGGCTCGTGTTGCTCGTCGGCGAGCCCGGCGTCGGCAAGACGCGCCTCGCGGCCGAGTTCGCCGAGAGGGTGCACGACAGCGGCGGGCTCGTGCTGTACGGCCGCGCCGACGAGGAGGCGCTGCTGCCACATCAGCCCTTCGTCGAGGCGCTGCGCCAGCTCGTGACGCACGAGGACGCGGCGTTCGCGGCCGCGGCCGCGGCGGACCAGGAGATCCTGTGGCGCCTGCTACCCGACCTGGCGCCGCCCGGCCATGTGTTCGAGACGGGCTCCCGCGACGAGGACCAGACCCTGCGCTACCGGCTGTTCGAGGCGGTGACCGCGCTGCTGGTCGCCGCGAGCCGCCGGTCGCCGCTGCTGCTCATCCTCGACGATCTGCATTGGGCCGACAAGCCGACCCTGCTGCTGCTGCGTCACCTGCTGCGCCACCCGCGCCTGACCGGCCTGCTCGTCGTCGGCACGTTCCGCCACGTCGAGGTCGGCATCGACCACCCGCTCGTGGACCTGCTCAACGACCTGCGCCGCGAGCGCCGCTACGACCGCCTGACGCTCCCGGGCCTCGACGACGACGCGACGCAGGCGTTCGTCGCCGACCGGCTCGGGCGCCCCGTCACGCCGGAGTTCGTCCGGCGCCTGCGCGAGCAGACCGAAGGCAACGTCTTCTTCATCGAGGAGACGATCCGCGCCCTGATCGAGAGCGGGCTGTCTGACGAGGAGACGGTGACCGAGGCCGCGCTCGAGCGGCTCGGCGTGCCGGAGGGCGTGTCGGAGATCGTCGGACGGCGGGTGAGCCTGCTCTCCGCGCTCGCCGTGGAGGCGCTCACCGTGGCCTCCGTCGTCGGGCGCGACTTTCGCCTCGCGATCGTCGCCGAGATCGTCGGAGCGCCTTCCGAGGACGTCATGTGCGCGCTCGAAGAGAGCATGGCGGCGGGACTCGTGGTCGAGGCGGCCGACTGCATCGACCACTTCGCGTTCTCGCACGCGCTGGTGCGCGAGGTGCTCTACAGCCGGCTCAGCGTCAGCCGCCGCGTTCGCCTGCACCACTGCGTCGCCGAGGCGCTCGAGACGCTGGCGCAGAGCCAGATCGTCAATCCGGCCGAGCTGGCGCATCACTTCCTGCTGGCTCGTCACTTCACCGGTCCCGAGCCGGGGCGGCGGTACGCGATCGCCGCGGGCGCTCGCGCGACCGAGCTGCTCGCCTACGAGGAGGCGGTCGAGCACTATGGACAGGCGGTCACGCTGTTCGAGGACGACGACGAAGCGCAGCGCTGCGAGGTGCTGCTCGCGCTCGGGCGTGCGCAGTGGCGCGCGGGCAGCGATGCGGCCCGGCTGACGTTCAGGACGGCTGCCGACAGCGCCGCGCTGCGCCGCGACGCCGACCAGCTCGCGCGCGCCGCCCTTGGGCACAGCGCCCGCTACCACGAGTCCGGCTATGCCGGTACGCGCGATCGCGAGCTGCTCCAGGAGGCGCTTGCGGCGCTCGGCAGCGAGGACAGCCCGCGCCGCGTCTTCGTGCTCAGCCGGCTGGCGGAGAACGTCGCCTTCGCGGCCGAGGAGCACGAGCTGGCGTCTGCCCTCATCGCCGAGGCGGACGCGATGGCGCGGCGCCTCGGAGACGAGAACGTGCTGCTGGCCGCGCTGCTGGCACGCCACGCCACGCTGCTGGAGGTGCGACACCTCGACGAGCGGCTGCGCGTGAGCGAGGAGTTCATGGGGCTCGACGGCCATCGCGAGCTCCTTGCCGAGCGCCACCACTGGCGGCTCTACGACCTCCTCGAGGGCGGTGACGTCAAAGCGGCTCTTGCGGAGCAGCCGCGGCTCGAGACGCTGGCCAAGCGCATGCGCCAGCCGCAGTGGCACAGCATCGCGCTGGGCTGGCGCGGAATCTGGGCCGAGCTCGCCGGCGACGTGGCGGAGGCCGAACGCTGCGCCGAGGAGTGCCTGCAGTGCGGCCAGCGCGCGGACATGAAGGATGCGCTGGGCACCTGGGCCGCAAAGATGCTCATGCTGCGCCGGCGCCAGGGTCGCGTCGAGGAGCTCGCCCCGGTCGTGCAGCGGCTCGTCAGCGGCGCGGACATGCGCAAGACGGGCTGGCAGAGCGCGTACGGGCTGATCCTCGCCGAGGCGGGCGACGAGGACGCGGCGCGCGCGATCTATCGCGAGCAGCTGCCGGTATACCGCGACGCGATGCCCTCGTTCTGGCTGACGAACATCGCGATGCTCAGCGAGCTGGGTGCCAAGCTCGACGATGCCGAGGGCGCGCGCACGCTGTACGCCGCGCTGGCGCCTTTCGCGCACCGCAACGTCGTCGTCTCATACGCGTCCTGCTGGGGCCCGGTCGAGCGTTATCTCGCCGTGCTCGCAGCGACCTTCGGCGACGAAGAGCTGCGCATCCGTCACGCGCGTGGCGCGCTGGAACGGACGCGCGCGATGAACGCCCCGCTGCTCACGGCCGAGCTACAGGAGCATCACGGTGACCTGCTCGCCGTGTAGCGCCGCCCGCGATCGCCGCGCCCGTTGAGTCCCCGCTGAGTGCACCGTATTCACATCCGCAAATCCAGATGGGAGCATCCGATGTCAATGCAGTCGATGCAGGCAGAACAGTCACGTCGGTCCGGCAACGGGACCGACCAGGTCCAGAGCCCGCTGACCCTGGTCATGCCGATCAAGGACGGGGGCGCGCAGGGTCTGCGTGCGCTCATCGAGGGTCTCGGGAAGGCGCCGGTCAACCCGGTCGACGCCGCGCTCGACGAGCTGCGCAGCGTGCACTTCGCTCGCTTCGCCCTGCTCGAGAACGACACGCGGCTGGCGGTCATCACGAGCTACGACGGAAACTTTCGCACGTACATCATGGACTTCGTCGATCTGCTCGGGCCGGTCTTCGACCAGCTGCTGGCGTTCGTCGACGACTGGCCGGCGGAGCACCCGGTCCAGACCTATCGCGACGAGTTCCTCGCCTACGTCGAGGCCCACGACCTGAGATGCGTCGGATCGTTCTACAGCGCCTATCCGGAGGTCCCCGTCAACGACATCATCCCGCTGAGGCCGGGCGCCGAGGGATGAGCCGGGCCGGCGCGACGGCGGGAGCTCGTGACGATGGCGGTGCTTGACCTCGACGACATCCAGGGCGTGATCCTGCGTGGGTACCGGCCCATGCAGCGCGTCCGCCACCTGCTCCTGCAGATCGATCGGCGTGCGGCCTTCCAGGCTGCGCTGCGCGATCTCAGCACCGAGGACCCTGCCAGCGGGCCCTACGTGACCGTCGCCGCCGACTGGACGGACAAGCCCCCGGTCGGGGTGCAGCCCGAGGACTGCGTCAACATCGCGATGACGTACAGCGGGCTGCGGGCGCTCGGCCTGCCGGACGACTCGCTGGCCTCCTTCCCGGACGAGTTCCGGGAAGGAGCGGTCACGCGGGCCGGCGTCGTCGGCGACACGAACGCGAACGACCCGCAGCACTGGATCGAGCCGTTGCGCCCCGACAACCACGGCGGCGTGCACGTCGTGCTGTCGCTGTTCGCGCGTACCTCGGCGGGCCTGGAGGAGCTGACGAGCGAGGTGCGCGCCCGCGTCACGCGCGACGGTGGCGCGCGCGAGCTCGTCCACCTCGACGCCGGGGCGCTGTACGACGACGAGGCGCGCGCCGGGTACGTCCATTTCGGCTACCGCGACGGGCTGTCGCAGCCGGCGATCGACGGCGCGCCGCAGAACGAGCGCCTGCCCGATCCGCTCGATCCCGTGCCGCCCGGCGACTTCCTGCTCGGCCACCCCAGCCGGCGCCCGAACTACAGCTATCCCGTCCCGGCGCCCGACGAGCTCGGCCGCAACGGCAGCTTCGCCGCGTTGCGGATCGTCGAGCAGGACGTGCGCGGGTTCGAGGACTTCCTCACGAGCGCGTCGGACGGGTCGCACGAGGGCCGCGAGCTGCTCGCCGCGCAGCTGTGCGGACGCTGGCGCAACGGCGTCCCGCTCGTGGTGTCGCCCGACTCCGACGCGCCGATCCCCACCGCCGAGCTGAACATGTTCGACTACGCGACCGTTCATCCCGATCCCGACGGAGCGCGGTGCCCGCTCGGATCGCACATTCGCCGTGCCAACCCGCGCCGCGGCCCCGCGGCCGGCGGCGGCGGCGACAAGCGCCGCCTCATCCGCCGCGGCCTGCCCTACGGACCGCCGTACGATCCCGCGCGGCCGGACGACGGCCACGCACGCGGGCTCGTCGGCATGTTCATCTGCGTGAGCCTGCGCGACCAGTTCGAGTTCGTCATGAGCGAGTGGATCAACGACGGGGTCTTCGCGCGCGGCCTCGGGCGCACGAAGGATCCGCTCACCGGCAACCACGACCCGGGCGGGGAGTTCCGGGCGCCCGGCACGCCGCCCGTGCATGTGACGCTGTCGAGCTTCGTCACGACGCGAGGCGGGATGTACTGCTTCCTGCCGAGCATGACGGGGCTGCGATACCTCGCCGCGCTGTAGCGCCGCGCCGGCGCCGGCTACCGCCCGCGCCGCACGCGCTCGATCGCCTCGTCGCTCCACTCCTGCGTGCGCATGATCCGGTAGCGCTCCCCCGACAGCCGCAGGTAGGCGTCGGTCTCCGTCTCGCGGCGGCCGATGAGGTCGGCCTCGCGCAGGATGGCGACGACCGGGACGTACTCCTCCCCGAACCAGCGCCGCGCGGTCTGCGGGCGGTCGAAGTAGCGCTCGTCGTGCTGGCTGAGGCGATAGCCCCACGCCTCGACGCCCTCGGCGAGCGTGCCGAACTGCATCGGGTCCGTGAGCGCGATCCGTGCGCGCGCGTCGGGCGCCAGCGGAACGCGCTCGTGAAAGAGGCGCTCGTGGCTCTTCAGTGGCAGGTCGGAGAGCGTGATCGACGTGTCGGCGGGAACGCGTGTGACGACCTCGACGACGCGGGCCTCGATCGTGTCGCGCCCCTGCGCGCGCGCGACCGCGACGCGGTGGTGGCCGTCGCGCACGAAGTGCAGGTCGCCGACGCGGTAGACGTCGATCGGTGGCAGCGACACGCCGCGCCGCGCGGCCTCGGCGATGCGCTCGAAGCGCGCCCGCGCGCGCGACGATGTCGGGCGAAACTCGCGGTCGAACTCCTTGCGCCGGTCGACGGTGCCGACGATCGACTCGATCGCGATCGACATGACCCCGAGGTCGCGCTCGGCGACGCGGCCGAGCGCGTCGACGACCTCGTCGAACGAAAGCATGACGTCGACGTCACCGGGCTCCAGTCGCAGCAGCGCGCTGAGCTGCGCGAACACCCGCCGCCGCCGCGCGCGCAGGAAGTCGTCCTGCGCGTCCTGCGATGGAAATCCCGTGTCGCGCGCCATCTGCCGCACATGATGATCAGCTGTCCCGCGTTCGCGCAGCAACGGGCATACAGTGCTGTTGATCCGCGTCCGATCGGCCTCACGTATCGGCGATTGGCTGGTCGCAGCCCAGCGCAACCCGCACCGCGGAGCACCCATGAACCGGAGGAGGAGACACCATGAGCGAGGCTGACAGGAAAGCGCGCCCGATCTCGAGCGCAGAGCAGGGCGAGCAGATCGACCGACGCGACGACAGCGGTCCCCTGCGCAGCGAGCTGGGCCAGACGACGATCGGTGAGGGCGTCGTGACGAGGGTCGCCGGCCTCGCTGCGCGGGAGGTGGCGGGCGTCCACGACCTCGGCGGCGGAGCCGCCCGAGCGATCGGCAGCGTCTCGCAGAAGGTCGGCCTCGGCGATGTGCGCACCCAGGGCGTCTCGGTCGAGACCGGTGAGACCGAGGCCGCCGTCGACCTCACGCTCGTGATCGACTACGGCGAGTCGATCCCCCGCATCGCCGACCTGGTGCGCAGCCAGGTCATCAAGCGCGTGGAGAGCATCACCGGGCTGCTGGTGACCGAGGTCAACATCACCGTCAACGACCTGTACTTCCCGGGCGACGAAGCTGACGAGGCATCACGGGTGACGTGAGGTGACGAGCGACAGCGACGCCGACCGCTCCGTCTCCCGTCGCGTGGTCCTGGCGCACCTGGCCGGACAGGCGATCGACCGCACCCCCGGGGTCACGGCCACCGCCGGACCCGCCGGACGCTGGAAGACGATCGGCGCTCAGCACACCATCCCCGGTGTCGTGGCCGTTGAGGATGGCCGCGGACGCGTGGACATCGAGGTCCATCTCGTCGTTCTGTGGCCGCCGCCGATGGCGCTCGAGCAGCTGGGTGAGCAGTTCCGCGGCCGCCTGCGGCGCTCGGCCGGCACGGCGGGAATGAGCGAGCGCCTCGGCGCGGTGTCCGTCGCGTTCGACGACGTGCGCAGCGACACGGAGCTCGCCTGATGGCGCTGCTCGCGGCCCGCGGGCTGGCGCGCCTGATCGCGCTGGCGCTCACGACGGCGCTGGCGCTCGCCGGCCTGGCCGCCGCCGTCTTCAGCATCCAGGGCGACAGCGCGACGCTGAGCCTGCCGAGCCTGGCCGGGCATGCGCGTCTGGACGACGTGCACGCCCGCGCCGGCGTGTTCCTCGCCGACCTCGAGGCCGACGGCCCGCCGGCGAAGCTCGCCGCGCTCGCCGAAGCCGGCGCGAGCGCGCTCGGCCTGCTGCTGCTGTTCGGTGTGCTCGCACGCAGACGCGAGCCGCTCGTCGTGATCAGCAGCGACGACGGCGGCACGATCGCCGCCCGACCGCGCGCGCTCGGCCAGGCCGCCACGACGCTGGCCGAGCAATCCCGCGACGTGCTGCACGCCAAGGCCAGGACGACGGCGCGACACCGTGGCAGGGGCGGTCGCCTGCGCCTGACGGCCTATCACCGTCGATCGACAGGCCAGAAGGACGCGGCGGCCGCGAGCCGTGCTCGCGTCCAGGCGCTCGCGGACTCCTTCTCCCTGCGCGTCCGTGTCCGCGGCCGCGTCCCGCGTCGCGGCGCAAGGGTCGGCTGATGCTGCGCCAGCGCGTGCGCTCGCGATCGTTTCCGGTCGCCCGCGTCGTCACCGACGCAGTGGTCGTCGTCCTCGCGCTGGCGCTCGTCTGGGGCGGCGCGATGCTCGTGCTGCTGGCGCTCAAGGCCGAACCGAGCACGGTCGACGCCCTATCGGGCTATCGCACCGCCTACGACTACCTCGCCGGCCTCGGGTCCCAGGACATCACCGTCTCGGCCCGTCGGGCGGCCGCGATCGGCGGCCTGAGCGCGGCTGCGATCTTCGGCTACCTGGCGTGGCGTGCGATCCCGCGTCCCTACCTCGCCCGCACCGACCTTCGCCTGAGCGGCGACGAGCGCGGCACGGTCGACGTCAACGCGCGTGCGATCGAACGCGCGGCCGAGATCGCCGTTCTCGAACACCCGGCCGTGGCGGCCGCTCGCGCGCGCTACGCGACCGACGACCTGACGGTCGACATCAGCGTCGACCGCGCCGATGCGCTGCCCGCCACACTCCAAGACGTCCACCGCCGCGCCCACGACAGCCTCGTGCGCCATGAGCTGCCGGCACTGCCCGTGAACATCACCCTCGTCCGCCTCGAACGAACGTCCCGAAGGGAACTGCGATGAACCCCCGCCACTTCGCCGCGCTGCTCGGCTTCGCCTTCGTTGCCGCCTGGATCGCCCTGAGCTTCGGCTACGCGGTGCTGTGCCTGCTCGGCGCCGGCGCCTTCTACGCCCTCGCCGCCGTGCTCGAGGGCGACGTCGACCTCGGCGAGCTGCAAGCGCGCGTCACGCAGCGCCCGTCGGGCTCCGATCTCGCACCGGGCGCGACGCGAATCCGGCGCTCGCGCGTGCAATAGCCGGCGACGACTCAGCGCTCCCGCAGCTCGATCGCCGCGGCCGGCGCCAGCAGCATCGTCAACCCGCTGCGCGGGTCGCGCGGCGATGCGCGCCGCTCGCGCAGGACGACCGCCGACCACGGCGCTCCGGCGTCGAGGTCGCCCGCCAGCGACGCGGCGAGCTCGCGCGGGACGAAGCCGACCTGCGCGCCGCCGGGCACCAGGACGGCGATCGCGTTGGGATCGTGCTCGTTGGCGGGCTCGCGGCGCAGGGTCAGCGCGCGGCCGGGGGAGACCTGCTCGGATTGCAGCGCGTCGTCGTGGAAGCGAGCCGCGCCGGCGACGCCGGCGACG
>Ga0136617_10001708_pt1 | contig 19476 bp, 18 predicted proteins | sample AntDrymUQ3222106_2_FD_129672 | JGI IMG/M metagenome (GOLD analysis project Ga0136617, IMG submission 129672) | Polar desert sand microbial communities from Dry Valleys, Antarctica - metaG UQ322 (21.06) | ecosystem: Environmental > Terrestrial > Soil > Desert | place: Antarctica: Dry Valley... | reverse complement strand
CGTCGACGCCATCTACATGGAAGCCGTCCAGGCCATGACGGGCCAGGGTGGCTGGCCGCTGAACGCCTTCCTGACCCCGGAGGGCGTTCCGTTCTGGGCGGGGACCTACTTCCCGCCCGCGCCCCGCCAGGGAATGCCGAGCTGGCCGCAGGTGCTGCACGGGATCGCGGAGGCTTGGAGGGAGCGCCGCGGGGAGATCGAGGCCGGAGCCGCGCGCATCATCCCCAGGCTGCAGGGTGCGGCCAACCTCGAGCCCGACGGCGGCGAGATCGACCCAGCCGGCCTGACCTCCGCCGTCACCGGTCTGCGACGAATCTACGACGCGGAGCGCGGCGGCTGGGGAGGCGCGCCGAAGTTCCCCGCGGCGTCCTCCATCGACTTCCTGCTCGGGCAGGGCGAGCGCGAGATGGCGCTGCACTCGCTGCGGGCGATGGCCAACGGAGGAATCTACGACCAGGTGGGCGGCGGCTTCGCTCGCTACTCCGTCGACGCCCGCTGGATCGTGCCCCACTTCGAGAAGATGCTCTACGACAACGCGCTGCTCGCCCGCGCCTACCTGCACGGCTGGCAGGTCACGGGCGACCGGCTCCTGAGGCGGGTGTGCGAGGAGACGCTCGACTGGATGCTGCGCGAGTTGCGCCAGGAGGAGGGCGGCTTCGCTTCGGCGCTGGACGCAGACTCAGAAGGCGTCGAGGGCCGGTTCTACGTCTGGACGCCGGAGGAGGTTCGCGAGACTCTCGGCGAGGATCTCGCGGAGGTGGCCACGCGCTACCTCGGGCTGGACGGACCCGCGAACTTCCATGATGAAGGGACGGGCGCCCAGACCTGGATTCCCGTTCGTGCGACAAGTGACCCGCCCGAGCGCGCAGATATCCGCGCCGCTCTCTACGACGCGCGGGCCGAACGCGTCTGGCCGGGACTCGACGACAAGCGCCTGTGCGCCTGGAACGCCCTGGCGATCTCGGCGCTGGCCGAGGCCGGCGCAGTCCTCGAACGGCCCGACTACGTGCGGGCCGCCGTTGAGTGCGCCGAGTTCGTAGGGCGCGACCTGCGGGACGCCGATGGGCGACTCCTGCGCACATACAACCGAGGCGAAGGGCGGATCGGGGCCTTCCTCGAGGATCATGCCTTCCTCCTGGAGGCCCTTCTCACCCTCTACGAGGCGACGTTTGACCCGCGGTGGTTCGGGCAGGCGCAGGACCTGGCGCAGACGATCGTCGAGCGCTTCGGCGATGCCGAACGCGGTGGCTTCTTCTCGACGGCCGCCGACGGTGACGGTGGCGAGCTCATCGCCCGCCGCAAGGACCTCGAGGACTCCCCCATTCCCGCCGGTGCCTCGTCGGCGGCCTACGGGCTGCTCCGGCTCGGGGCTCTCACCGGCGACCACCACTGGGAGGAGGCCGGGCTGGGCGTCTTGAAGCTGCTGCATCGGGTGGCGGCCGATCACCCGCAGGCCTTCGGGCACGTGCTGCAGGCGATGAGCTTTCATCTCGCGACGGTCAAGGAGGTGGCGCTCGTGGGTGATGACCTCGCACCGCTCGCGCGTGTCGTGCGCTCGGAGTTTCGCCCGCACACGGTGCTCGCGGGCGGCGCTGCGGCCACCGATGAGGTTCCACTCCTGGCCGGACGCGAGCCGGTCGACGGCCGTGCCGCGGCGTACGTGTGCGAGCGTTTCGCATGCCGGCGTCCGGTCACCGCCCCAGAAGAGCTGGCAGCGCTCTTGTGACGGCTTTGTAACGCAGGCTTGCAACCGGAATCGGGACTCCGGTATGGTCGCCGACCATGTCGTCGCTCTTCACGCTCCCGGGTCGGTCCCGGGCCAAGTGGTTCTTCGCCCTCGGCTGGCTCTTCGTCATCTTCGCGTCCATCGGGCTGAACCTTCCGGGGAAGTTCTCCGACGCCGAGGAGAACGAGTCCACGTCGTTTCTTCCCGGTGACGCGGAGTCCACCAAGGCGCTCGCCGCGACCGAGAAGCTGACCCGCGGAGAGATCGCGCCGATGGTCGTCGTCTACCGCCGCGAAGGCGGGCTGACTCCGGCCGACCAGAGTGCGATCGCCAAGGATCGCGCGGAGTTCAACGCCCTGCGCGAGGAGAAGCAGGGCGATTCTGACCCCGCGATCGCAACCGCGTTCCGATCGATCACGCCGCTCGGGGAGCCGCAGCCCTCGCGCGACGGCGCAGCGGTCATCGTCGTCGCCAGCATCACCGCCAACGGCGAGGCCGAGACGATCATCGAGCCGGTGGAGGAAGCCCGCGACATCATCTCGGATCCGGGCGGCGGCCTTGAGGCCAAGGTCACTGGTGGCGCGGGCTACTCCGCCGACGCCATCAAGGTGTTCGAGAACATCAACGGGACCCTGGTCGGCGCGGCGTTCCTGCTCGTGCTCGTCCTGCTCGTCCTGATCTACCGCAGCCCGATCTTCTTCCTCATCCCGCTGATTGCCGTCGCCTTCGCGGAGATCGCCACGCGAGCGCTCGGCTACGGGCTCACGGAGGCTGGCGTCACGGTCAACGGGCAATCCTCGTCGATCCTCTCCATCCTGGTCCTCGGAGCGGGAACGGACTACGCGCTGCTGCTCGTGGCGCGCTACCGGGAGGAGCTGCGTCGCCACGAGAGCAAGCACGAAGCCATGGCCCTCGCCCTGAGGACCGCCGGGCCGGCCATCTTCGCTTCGGGCCTCACCGTGATCGCGGCCCTGTTGTGCCTGACGCTGGCCGAGGTCAACGGAACCTCCGGGCTGGGGCCGATCGGCGCCCTCGGCATCGCGGTGGCGATGCTCTCCATGCTGACGCTGCTGCCGGCGCTGCTGGTGGTCTTCGGGCGCCGCGCCTTCTGGCCCTTCATCCCGCGGTTCGGGGCCGAGGGGGCCGACGAGCGCCATGGCCCCTGGCGGCGGATCGGCGAGCGGGTCGCGGTCGCCCCACGACGGGTGTGGATCGGGACGACCGCGCTGCTCGTCGTCTTCTCGCTCGGCATCCTCAACTTCGACAACGGGCTCACGCAGGGCAACTCCTTCCGGGGCGAGGTCGAGTCGGTCCAAGGTCAGGAGCTGCTCGCCAAGTCCTTCCCCGCCGGTGCCAACGCCCCGACCGAGGTGTTCGTGCCCGACGCCGAACGGGCGGCCGCGGTGACGACCGCCGTGAGCGAGGCGCCAGGCGTCGAGGACGTCCGGCAGGTGGCCGAAGGGCCGACGGGCGTGCTGCTCAACGCGACCCTCGAAAGCCCCCCCTTCTCGACCGATTCCTTCGAGCTGATCCCGGGCATCCGGTCGGCCGCGAAGCAGGCCGGCGGGCAGCAGACGCTGGTGGGCGGCGCCACCGCCGTGGAGAACGACCTCCGCGACGCGGCTGCGCGCGACACACGGCTGATCGTGCCGATCGCCATCCTCGTGGTGTTCCTCATCCTGATCGGGCTGCTGCGCTCCCTGGTCGCACCGCTGATCCTGATCGCGACGGTGATCCTCTCCTTCGCCGCCTCGCTCGGCGTCGGCGCGCTGGTCTTCGACGTGGTCTTCGGCTTCCCGGGTTCGGATCCGTCGCTGCCGCTGTTCGCCTTCGTCTTCCTGGTCGCGCTCGGAATCGACTACAACATCTTCCTCATGGCCCGGGTGCGGGAAGAGACCCAGCGCCACGGGACGCGCCAGGGGATGATCCGTGGACTCGCGGTCACGGGCGGGGTCATCACCTCGGCGGGAATCGTGCTGGCCGGCACCTTCTCGGTCCTGGCCGTGCTACCGCTGGTCTTCCTCACCGAGCTCGGCTTCGTGATCGCCTTCGGGGTCCTGCTCGACACGTTCATCGTCCGCTCGATCCTCGTTCCCGCGCTGGTGCTGGACATCGGCCCGAAGATCTGGTGGCCGTCCAAGCTCGACACGGGCGGGGACGGGGACGCGGGCGGCGGGCTCCGTAAGCCTGCAGCGGTCGCGGCGGGCGGGGCTGGGGAACCTTCCGGTCCCGGCAACGGCCGCGTGCCGGGCGGGGACCGCACGGGAGCGTGAGCGACACTTACCGCGTCGCTCACCTCGACGACCTCGACCGCATCCCGGTCGACGGCGGCCAGGAGTTCTCGCTCACATGGCTTCCGGTCCGCCGCTCGCTCGGGATCCGCGCATTCGGTACCAACGCCTTCGTCGCGGAGTCGGCGGGTGATCACGTCGTCGAGCCCCATACAGAGCTCGGCGCGGAGCATGAGGAGCTCTACTTCGTCGCCCGCGGCCGGGCGACGTTCACGCTCGGTGAAGAGACGGTCGACGCTCCGGCCGGCACCTACGTATTCCTGCCGGACCCCGCGATTCGCCGAGAGGCTGTAGCGGCTGAGCCGGGAACCACCGTCTTGTCCTTCGGCTCGCCCGCCGCCGGCTCGTACGAGGTCTCAGCGTGGGAGTGGACGTTTCGGGCAGCCGCCGTGCGCTACTCGAACCCGGCGGCCGCCCGCGCGATCCTGGATGATGGCCTGCGCGTTCGGCCCGAAGCCGGGTCCCTGCACTACGAGCTGGCCTGCCTCGACGCTCTCAGCGGCGACCACGAAGCTGCACTTGCCGCGCTGAGCGAGGCGGTCCAGCTGCGACCCGAGACCGCTGCATGGGCATACGACGATGAGGACCTCGCCTCGATCCACGACGACCCGCGATTCGTGTCGCTCACGACGCGCAATTCCTGACTCCGAGTCAACGGCTCAGAGGATGGAGAGGTAGCGGTCGAGCTCCCAGGGAGTGACCTGGACCCGGTAGTCCTCCCACTCCTGGCGCTTGATCTCGATGAAGCGATTGAACATGTGCTCGCCGAGCGTGCGCAGGACCAGCTCCGACTGCGCCGTCAGCTCGACGGCCTCGCCCAGCGTCTCGGGGAGCTGCTCGATCCCGAGCCGCTTGCGGTCGTCAGGTGACAGGTGGTAGAGGTTCTTCTCCATCGGCTCGGGCAGCTCGTAGCCCTTCTCGATGCCCTCGAGACCCGCGTGCAGCAGCGCGGCGAAGGTGAGGTAGGGGTTGCAGGCCGGGTCGGGACAGCGCAGCTCCATGCGCGTCGCCCGCTCCTTGCCGGGGTGATAGAGCGGCACGCGCACGAGCGCGGAGCGGTTACGACGCGACCAGGCCACGTAGACCGGAGCCTCGTAGCCGGGCACGAGCCGCTTGTAGGAGTTGACCCACTGGGCGAAGATGGAGCAGATCTCCCGCGCGTGACGCAACTGGCCGGCGATGAACGCCTTGCCGACCGGGGAGAGGAAGTACTTGTCGTCAGCGTCGTAGAAGGCGTTGTCGGAGCCCTTGAACAGTGACTGGTGCGTGTGCATTCCGGACCCGTTCTGCCCGAACAGCGGCTTGGGCATGAAGGTCGCATGCCAGCCGTACTTCATCGCGTACTCCTTGACCGTGATGCGGTACGTCATGCAGTCGTCGGCCATCTTGAGCGCGTCGGAATAGCGCATGTCGATCTCGTGCTGGCTCGGTCCGACCTCGTGATGCGAGTACTCCACGTCGATCCCGAGACGCTCGAGGGCGAGGACGGTGTCGCGGCGTACGTCGGAGCCAGCGTCGAGCGTCGTGAGGTCGAAGTAACCGCCCTCGTCGAGCACCTCGGTGCCCTTGTTGTCACGGAAGAGGAAGTACTCGAGCTCCGGGCCGACGTTGAAGTGGTCGAAGCCCATCGTCTTCATGCGCTCCTCTGCCCTACGCAGGACGTGGCGCGGATCGCCTTCGTAGGGCTGGCGTTCAGGCGTCTGGACGTCGGCGAACATGCGTGCGACACCGGCCGTCTCCTCCGGGCGCCACGGCAGCACGGCGAAGGTACTCGGGTCCGGCACCGCAATCATGTCGGACTCCTCGATGGCGTTGAAGCCGGTGATCGAGGAGCCGTCGAAGCCCATGCCGCCCTCGAAGGCGTCGTCTAGCTCCGAGGCGTTGATCGAGAAGGACTTGAGCTGACCGAGGATGTCCGTGAACCACAGACGGATGAAGCGGATCCCGCGCTCCTCGACGAGCGCTTGGACGTCCGCCGGGGTTCTCGGATTATCGCGCTCTATGAGTGCCATGGATGCAGCCGGACCCTAGCCGAGCCAGCGGTGCGCCCATGCCTTGAGCTCGGCGAGGGCGGGCGCGAGCGCGCGACCCATGTCCGTGAGCCCGTACTCCACTCGAACCGGGGAGTCGGGGTACACGGTGCGCTCGACCACTCCGCGGGCTTCAAGCTCCTTCATGCGCTCGGACAGGAGGCGGTCCGACAGCTGCGGAATCGCCTGGGCCACCTCGGAGAACCGGAGGGGGCCGGCCGCGAGCAGGACGGTCACGATCGCCCCTGTCCAGCGCTTGCCGACGAGCTCGACGGCTTCGTGCAGCCGCGGGCAGCAGTAGGGCTTGTCGTCCTCGGGCTCGAGCGTCGCGACAGCCGTCTTGATGCCGCGCCCCGATCCCATGCTTATGCGGCGCGAAGCCGACGTGTCTCCTCAACCGAGCCGTCCACGGGTACCTCGCCGGCGACGTTGATCATCGCCGTGAACGACTCGAGAGACACAAAGGCGATGGCTTCGAGCAGCTCCTCGTCACTCCAGCCCGCCTCGCGCGCCTCCTCATGCAGATGCATCGGCGCGCTTCCCCGCTGCTCGACCAGGGCACGCAGGTATCGCAGCAGGGCGGCCTCGCGCGGCTCCCGCGAATCCCACTCGCGGGCGAGTGCCACCTCGTCGATCCCCAGTCCGGCCTGCCGGGCGGTGCGAACGTGCAGCGCGAGGCCGGGCTGTGAGTGGAAGTGCTGAGCGACGGCGAGAGAGACACGCTCGAGCGTGGCACGGGGCAGAGTTCCATTGCGAAGCTCGGAGCGAAATCGCGCATAGGCCCGCACCGCGGCCGGCGACCCCGCCATCACGCCGAGGAAGTTGGGAAGCTGCCCACCCGCGGACATGGCCCCCTTCAGCACGGGAAGCGACGCTTCAGGGGCGGTCAGGTCGTCGTGAATCTGGAATCGGCTCATCTGGGTCTTCATGGGTACCAGCCAAGGGTCCGGGGAGGGTGAGAGACGGCCCGGCGGCTCACGCCGCTTACCTTCGATAAGGGTACGGGTTCCGGTCGGCGGGCGCAAGGCCCTTCGAGACCCTCTCCTACCGGGCGGAGCCGGTGGCCTTCGCAACGTACGCCGCAACGTCCTGCACCTCTTGGCCCTCGACGAGGTCGGCGGCCATCTGACCGTTTCCTCGCGCGCGACCCTGCTCGATCGCGTCGACCACCAGGGCCTTGGGCGGCCGAAGCTGATCCAGGCTTGGGCCGACCTGCGCCACCGCCTTGCTTGCGGAGAGGACGTGGCAGTTCTTGCAGTACTGGCCGAACAGCTTGCGACCCTCCTTCTCCGAAGCGGTCAAGACGGAGACGTTAGCTTCCGGGATGGAGTCGCGATCCTCGACCGCGCCGATGACAGCGGCGGGGATGCCGATGCCGAGACCCAGCAGCGCGAGCAGGAAGGCGCCCATCCCCAGCCGGCGATTGCGGCGCGTCTGCGAGTAGGACTTCTTGCGCCTGCTCTTGGGGCCGCCGCTCATGGCCATGAAGAAGACACCGACCGCGAGCAGGACGAAGAACAGGGCGAGAATGAGGACCGACATCGGACCGGAGACTACCCGCTCGCTCAGAGGCCGGCGCACGGCCGCAGGCAAACTGGCGTTTCACCGTCGTCGCCCCTGGGCGAAGCTCTGAACCGCGGGGGCGACCCCCCGGAAATCCGCCACCTCGGGGTGCGCATCGAGGTTCGCCCCGGCACGCTCCGCGAGCTCGACGACCTCCCCCATCCGCTCGACGGGCGCATCGAGGCCGCGGATCCGGCGCACCAGGATGTTGATCGCCCCCGCGGCGATCGGCAGCTTCTCCAACCGCCCTTCCGCGAAGACCAGCGGCTCGGAGCGCACGGTAAGGCGATGACGCTCGTACACGTCAGGTGGGACGATGAGGTTGATCGTCCCGAACTCGTCCTCCATGAGCATGAAGACGATGCCCTTGGCGGTTCCAGGACGCTGGCGGGCGACGACGAGGCCGCCGATGGCCACCGGCGTCTCGTGCGGAAGGGTCTCCAGGTCGCGCGAGGAGGCCAGCCGACGATCCTCCAGATGAGGACGTAACAGGGCCATCGGGTGGGCGCCGAGCGTGAGCCCGGTGGTCGCGTAGTCGGCCACCATGGCTTCCCAGGGTTTGAGCGCTCGCAGCGCGGGCGCGGCGGGAAGCTCGAGCGGCAGGGAGAGCTGGGTACCGATCCCGGCGAGCCTGTCGCCCGGCGTGGCGACCCCGAGCTGCCAGAGAGCCGGTCGCCTTCCGCCCGCCAGGACGTCGCAGGCGCCCGCCCAGGCGATGTGCTCCAGCGACGGCCGACCCGCCCCCGCGCGGGAAGCGAGGTCGGCGATGGAGCGGTAGGGCCCGCCGCGCTCGCGCTCGGCCACGAGCGCCGCCACCTCGTCGGCACGGGCACCGTTCACATAGCCCAATCCGAGCCGCACCCGCCCATCGGCGTCCACCGTGCACTCCACCGCGCTCGCGTTGACGTCGGCTCCCAACAGCTCTGAGTACCTCGCTCGCTGGGCCTCGTGGGCCAGCGCGTCGGAGGGATAGAACCCCATGGGCTGCTCGTTGAGCAGCGCGCACAGGAACTCGGGCCCGAAGTGGACCCGCAGCCAGGTCGACTGGTAGGCCAGCAGGCCGAAGGCCGCGCCGTGCGCCTTGGGGAACCCGAAGCCCGAGAAGCCCTTCACCATCTCCCAGATGCGCTCAGCCGTCGCCGGATCGGCGCCATGAGTGCGCGCGGCCCCGGACACGAAGCGCTCGTGGTGGGCCTCGATCGCCTCCGCGGAGCGCTTGCGGCTCATCGCCCGTCGCAGTCCTTCGGCCTCCCCCGGCGAGAAGCCCGCGAAGGCCATGGCCACTTCGAGGACCTGGTCCTGGAAGATGATCGTCCCGAGGGTGTCGCGCAGCACGGGCTCAAGCGACGGGTGTGCGTAGGGAACCTGGAAGGACGGATCCTCTCGCTTCTTCTGCCGGTGGGCGATGTAGGGGTTCACCGCCCCGCCGACGATCGGGCCCGGCCGCACGATGGCGACCTGGATCGTGAGGTCGTCGAGCGATTCGGGCTGGGTGCGGCGCAGGGAGGCCATCTGGGCACGGCTCTCGATCTGGAAGACGCCCATGGTGTCGGCGGCTTGGATGGCTCGGTAGGTCTCCGCATCGTCGAAGGGGATCCGCGACAGGTCCACCCGCTCACCGCGGGTGCGCGCGATGGACTCGACGCAGCGCTCGACGGCCGAGAGCATCCCCAGCCCGAGTAGGTCGATCTTCAGAAAGCCGGCGTCCGCGCAGGAGTCCTTGTCCCACTGGCACAGCTGGCGACCCTCCATCGCGGCGGGCAGCACAGGACAGCAGTCCACGAGCGGACGGGTGGAGACGATCATCCCGCCCGAGTGCTGGGATAGGTGGCGCGGCAGCCCGTAGGCCTCCTGCGCAAGCTTCACGAGCCAGGCCCAGCGGCCCTCGCGGTGGCTCCCCAGGCCCACTTCGACGTCGTGGTGCACATCGCCTGTCCCGAACGGCTCGGCCCCCCGGGCCACTCGCTCGATCTCCCCTGGCGGCAGCCCGAGCACCTTGGCGAGCTCGCGGATCGCTCCGCGTACCTTGAACGTCGGAAACGCCGCCACCAGGGCCGAGCGTTCTCGCCCGTAGCGGTCGTGGATGCGCGGGATCAGCTTCTCGCGGACGTCGCGCGGGAAGTCCAGGTCGATGTCCGGGAGCGCCGTGAGCTCTACGTTGAGGAAGCGCCCGAGGAACAGCTCGTTGGCGATCGGGTCGATGTGCGAGAGCCCGGTGAGGTAGCAGATGATGGACGAGACGCTCGACCCCCGGCCACGCCCGGGCGGCAGCAGCGACCGGACGGTGTCGGCCCCGCGCACCTCGGCGGCCACCTCGCGTGCGAGCTCGAGCAGATCGCGGTGCAGCAGGAAGAAGCCGGCGAGGCCCAGAGCGGCGATGACCCGCAGCTCTTCTTCCAGGCGCCCGAGCGCTGCGTCCCGGTAGGCGTTGCCCGGCGGGTAGCGGTCGTCGAAGCGGGCACGGCAGAGCTTGGCCAGCGCGGCGTCAGCCTTCACGTCCTCCGCTCCGGGATAGCGATACCCGAGGTCCTGGGTGAGGTCAAAGCGCAGCCGCTCGGCCAGTGCGCGCCCTTCCATCACCGCCGCGGGATGGTCCTCGAAGCGTGCGGCCATCGCCTCCGGCGTGGCGAGGACGTGTGCGGAATTGCCGCGGCGCACGGGTTCTGAGGAGTCGAGCGTCTGGTGATGGCGCAAGGCGACGAAGGCGTCCTGCAAAGGGGCTCGGGAGCGGGCGTGAGCGTGGACGTTGCCTGAAGCCACGCATGGAACTCCCAACTGCTCGGCGAGCCGGGCCAGCCGGCGGTTCATCGCCCGGTCGTGGCGCTGGAAGGGACGCTGGAGCTCCACGCGGAAGTGGTCGCGCCCGAAGGCTGCCAGCAGGCGCCGCAGTGTCGGCTCATCACGGACACCGTGATCCGCGCAGCCGCTCAGGCAGACGAGCCCGGCGGCATGGTCCTCGATCGACTCGAGCGGAACGGCCGGGGGAGGATCGCCGTGATCGCGGTCGTGCACGTGCGCCCGCGTGACGATCCGGCACAGGTTGTGCCAGCCCTGCTCGTCCTCCACCAGCAGGGTTAGATGCCTTCCGCCTTGCTCAAGATCGATCTCCGCCCCGTGGATCGCCCGGACGCCCTCGGCTCGCGCGGCCTGGGCGAACTCCATGGAGCCCGACAGGGAGTTGTGGTCCGTGAGCGCGAGGACATCGTGGCCGTTGCGGGCAGCGGCGGCCATGAGCTCGTCAGGCTGCGAAGCGCCGTCCAGGAACGAGAAGGCGGAGTGACAGTGGAGCTCGGCGTATGCCACGAACACATGTTCGCATGCCGGGCGGCGGAAGGACGGCGACCTGGGCCGTCGGAGCCGAGAATCGTGCGTAGCGGATAGCCCTACACCTGCCACGGACATAGGCTGGCCCCATGACCGCGGATCGAGACCTGACCGAGGGGGAGCGGTGGGCGCGCGACGAGCTCTCACGACTCCTCGCTCGCCGTTTCACCCCCCCGGCAGTGGCCCGATTCCTGTGGAGCTCGTCCGTGCGCAGTGCGCAGATCCGCCGCGAGCGGCCCGAGCTTGCTCGACGCGCCAGGAGCTGGGCGGCGCTCGGCACCGGCGTCTGGGTGGCCCTCGCGGCGACGGGGCAAGAGCCCTTCAGGCGGCGACTGCGACCCGGGCTCGGATGGTGGGCTCTGACCACGGCCATGGTGGATTGGCATCTCGGGATGGTCGAGACCGAGGACGGCCGCCCACGCAACCTGGGCGCCGCGGACTTCCTCACGCTCACGCGGGCGTGGCTCGTGCCCGTCGCGTTCGACGCCCCCACGCCGCTCGTCTGCGTGCTGGCGAGCGCCACGGACACGCTCGACGGTCCGCTCGCCCGGCGGGCGCAGCCGACCCGCGCCGGGCGGGACCTCGAAGGGCTCGTCGACGCCTGCTTCGGAGCGGCCGCGCTGCGGGGCGCCCGGCGCCGTGACTGGCTCGGGCGGCGCGTCGTGACGGCCGAGCTCGCACGGCTGGGGACCGGCTTCGCCTACGCCCTCGTCGTGTACTTCGGTCAAGCCAGGCCGCCGGCCGGCGGCCTGGTGCACGCAGCTCGCGCGACCTCCATCCTGCGGGCCGGCGGGCTCCTGCTCGCCGGGCTGGACCGTCGCCGGGAGGCGGACGCCATGATGCTCGCAGGCTCGGCGGCAAGCGTCGGGCTGCTCGCCCACGCGGCGGCGAAGACCTACTCGGGGTAGCCGAGCCGGGTTCCGCGGCCGATTCGCGAGCCCGGGACACGGTGATGGGAGCGGCCATCGGCCCGCTCCGCGCGCGCAACGTGGCGCTCGAGCGCCAAAGCCTGGAAGAGCCCCACGATCGTGCAGCCACCCGTGACCCGCAGACCGGCGTCCCAGCCCGCCCCGAGCGGCTCGGCGACGAGCAGGGTGAGGGCGAGGACGATCACGGGCAGCTGCCACAGAGGCGTCGGCTCGCCCGAGCCGAGCTCGTCTCGACGCATTCCGCGGGCCTCCCGTAACGCCTTGCGAGTGGCACGCGGGCCAAAGTAGGCCAGCAGGGCGACGACGAGCACGAGCTGGCCGATCGTACTCACGGGCATGCGCCTGGCTTGAGCGGTCAGGACGAGCAGCCCGATCGAGCCGAGCGCCCCCGAGCTAGCGAGCGTGAAGCCCTCGATCCGCAACCGCTCTCGATACGTGGGAGGCATCGCAGCGACTCTACGACCGCTGCTCGAACCACCGGCCCTTGTCGAGCTCGCGGAAGACCACGAGGTTGCGCCCGTCGTGGGTCACCACCTCCCAGTAGCGCCGACGTACGGGCGACCCCGTCCACCAGCGGTCCTCGATCAGCCAGGACTCGCGCACGGACTCCACGCGCCGTCCGTCCACGTCCTCCGGACGGCCACCGGGGCCCATCCTCACCGTCGCGGGGCGAGGGGCGCCGAGAGAGAGCGGCGTGCCCGCGCGCCGGCTCATGGATCCCACGGCGCCAGCACGAGCCGGCGCTCGGGCACGCGCGAGTCGGGATCGACTTCGAGCACCCGCAGGGCGGCATCCGGGCCGGCCACCGCCCGAGTCTGGCGGACGGCCTCGCGCAGGCGGGCGGCACGCAAGGCCGCCGGCTCTCCGAGCAGCGTACGCTGGTCTGCGGCCGCAGGCCCGAAGCCCTCCGCACGCAACCGCAGCACGTCGGCCGGAGCCGGAAGGGTGATCAGTCGCGGGACGAGCGCCAGGCGCATCCGCCGCGGATCGGCTAGCGCTTCGCGAAACGTCAAGCGCTCACGCCACGTACCGCCCTCGACGAGCTTGGCCGACAGCACGACGGAGCGCAGCGTGCGTCCGCGCCTCTCCCGGCGGGCCAGCAGCCGGTCGATGAGCAGGCCGAGTGCCCGCTCGAGCTGCTCCCCGGAGCCCGATTCGGGCAGCTCGAGGGACTCCTCCAGATGCTCCAGAGCGTCCCGGGGGCGCAACGGGGTGTCGCGTCCTTGCGCGAGATCGTGTGCCAGCGTGCCGGCAGCGCCGAAGCGATCGGCCAGCGACGCCCGGGAGAGGGCTGAGAGCTCACCGAGCGTGCGGATACCGAAGCGCTCGAGGGTCGCCGGCAGGCTCCGGGTGACCGTGCGCGTGGCCAGCAGGGAGACGGGCAGGGGAGCGAGATAGGCGCGCAGAGCCTGCGCGCCGGCCGGGGCGATCTCGGCTCGTCGAGCCCGGGCGCGTGACGCGGCGGCCAGTGCGGCGAAACGCGACGGAGCCGCGCCGTAGCGTGCGATCGCGCGCGCCGCCACTGCCTTGCGGGCCGCCGCGATCACCGTCTCGATCGACCCACCGTGCAGACGGCGCAATCCATCCGCTGTGAAGCAGGCCTGCCCCGGGCGTTCGGATTCGACCGCAGCACCGATGCTCTCCAGGCGCGCCACCACTGCCTCCCAGGCATCGGCCACCCCCATGGGATCGGGAGGGATGAGCCGCAGCTCAGGACAACGCGCGAGCGCTTCCCCCAGCCGAAGGCCCGCTCGTACCCCCAGGGCCTCGGCTGCCGGCGAGGCCTCTCCCACCAATTGCTCGCGGCCGGCCTCGGGCGCCAGTACGGCGGGACCGGCGGCCAGGGCCTCGCGCCCGCCGGCGGCGACGATGAGCGTGAAGCGGGGAACCTGGACGCCGATGATCATCTGCGAACGTATGTTCGCACGCCTGGCCGCTGACGCCAAGCGAGAGCTTCAGCCCGGCGTCTGCACGCGCAAGGAGAACGAGCCCGATCCCGACCGGCGCACGACGCGCACCGTGAACTCGCGGACCTGACAATCCGTCGCCGTCAGGGTGTCGCGGCTGCCCGAGCGCCGGGTGCGCGCGACCACGCGGCCGCCGCTCAGGATCTGCACGTCGAAGTTCGCGCGACTCGGCCCCTTCAGCGAGAGCCTGATCCGGCCGTCGAGCGTCGTGGCCACCGGAAAGCTCTTCGTCCGGCGAGCGGAGGTCAGCGTGCCTGAGCGTCGTTGTACGACGCTCCCACGCCACGGGGCCACCACATCACGCTGAGCCGCCGCGAACGTCGCCTCGTCAGGGATGAACGACGGATCCAACTCCCATCCGAACTGGTTGCGGTAGTGCAGCTGCGCGTAGGTCTCCGCCCAGTTCTCACCTGGATTTGACCGGTACCTGTCCCCTTGGTCGTTCGGGAAGTAGCGACGCTCGGCCACCCCGGCGCACACGCTCCGCTGCGTCGCCCACGCCTTGGGCCCCCACCCGATCGCCGCCCACGGATCGTTGTTGCGATTGGCGGCCACGTGGTGGCCGTACTCGTGGGTGATCACGTACTCGATCGGGACCTGTCCGGCCGGAGTCTGCTCCCCGGGGATGATCATGAGCTCCCGGGCAGGCAGATAGCAGGCGAGGGCTCCTGGCGCACACGCCCGCGGCAGCTCCTCCGGCGTGACCACGAGGAGCGTGAGCCGGTCGAGCTCTGAGCCGTGCGAGCGGGAGGCCAGGAAGTCGACGTAGGGCTGCACGCGTGCCTTGGTCAGCGGCCCGTAGCGTGGTGAGATGTCGACCTTCACGGGACCCTGCCTGTCCGTCGAATAGAAGCGCTGCTGAGCAGAGCTCCTTGCGAGCGGCAGCTCCGACGCGCTGGTCTGGTCCGGGGTCAGGACGGCGTCGCGAAGGGGCACGGTGAAGGGCCGCGAGGGCATCGTCGCGTCGCTCGGAGCGTAAAGGGATCGAGGGGCAGCGGCAGCCGACGCCGGCGCGAGCGCGGAAAGCCCGATCGCGCAGCCGAGCCAGAAGAAAAGTCGGCAGCGCGTCACTCGGCCAAGAGTACCGCCCACGCGCTCGCAGCCGAGGGGCCTGCGTGCGCCATGTGCGGTAAGGGATAGATCGAGCCCCGGGGTCGCCGGGGCTCGATCCTTAGCAGGCCGATAAGCCGGATTCTGTCGTGAGCAGCCATCCATCTCTGCGGCCGACCTGGACCTTGGCGGGCAACCTGCGAACGGTCCTGCTTGGCCTTGCATCGAGTGGGGTTTGCCTGGCCGCCGCGTCACCACGGCGCCGGTGCGCTCTTACCGCACCTTTTCAACCTTGCCTCGCCGAGCCCCGGGCCCGGCGGTGGGCGGTGTGTTTTCTGTGGCACTTTCCCGCGGGTTTCCCCGGGTCGGCGTTACCGACCACCCTGCCCTGTGATGTCCGGACTTTCCTCGAGGGTGGTGTTTCCCCCCCGCGACTGCCTGGCCTGCGGTCTGAAGGCTAACCGATTAACGAAAAGCCAATGCGAAATGCATCCGCTACGTCCGGTGATGCGTTCAGACTTGTATCCATGTACGACGTCGTCTACATAGATGCGGTCGGATCCGAGACGCAGCTAGCCGACTCGATCGAGGATCGGCGGTACGCGGCTGAGCTCGCGTGCCGCATGGCCGCGGAGCGGGGCGCCGGGCGAGTGGTCCTTCCAGGATCCGGCAGACTGCTCAACTGCGTCTGCGTGGTGCCGCGCCCCGCTTCCGTGGGCGAAGCCGTGTCCGTTCCGCGCTAGCGTCTGACTCATGCGAGTCGGAGTGATCGGCGGGGGGTTGATGGGTTCCGGCATCGCCGAGGTGTGCGCACGGGCGGGCGTGGACGTCACCCTGGTCGAGACTGACGATTCACGTGTCGAGAAGTCACGCCTCGGAATCGAGAGCGGACTCGCGCGGGCTACGCGATCGGGGAGACTCACCGACGAGGACCGAGTCGCTGCCCTGGAGCGTCTCGCCTACACCGCGGAGCTCGAGGACCTCGACGGCGTCGACGCGGCCATCGAAGCCATCATCGAGGACGAGGCGGCCAAACGGGACCTGTTCATCCGGCTGGACTCGCTCCTGCCCGACGCGCGGTTCCTCGCCTCGAACACCTCTTCGGTGCCGATCATGAAGCTGGCGGCGGGCACATCGAAGCCTGAGCGTGTTCTCGGGCTTCACTTCTTCAATCCGGTTCCAGTGCTGGCCCTTGTGGAGCTCGTGCGCTCGATCATGACGTCATCGGAAACCCTGGAAACCGCGCGGGTGTTCGCCGAGCAGACCCTGGGCAAGACTTGCATCGACTCGCAGGATCGGGCCGGCTTCGTCGTCAACGCGCTGCTGATCCCCTACCTGCTCTCCGCCATCCGCATGTCCGAGTCGGGCTTCGCTTCGCGGGAGGACATCGACCGGGGCATGGTGCAGGGCTGCGCGCACCCGATGGGTCCGCTGGCGTTGTCGGACCTGATCGGGCTCGACACGCTGCTCGCCGTCTCTGAGTCCCTCTATGAGGAATTTCGCGACCCGGCCTCGGTGGCTCCCGCCCTGCTGCACCGGATGGTCGAGGCGGGGTTGCTCGGGCGCAAGTCCGGGCGCGGCTTCTACGACTACTCGAAGCCCCGTTCGACGGGCTAGGCCGTCGCGAGGATCTGTGCGGCGACCTCGTCGAGGTCGGCCCCGACGACGTCAGGCTGCGGGCCAAGCGGGCTGAGGACCATCCCCGGCCGTGCCACGAAGGCGGCCGAGCAGCCCGCCGCCAGGGCTCCCGCGACGTCCCAGGCGTGAGCGGCGATGAGGCGCACCCCGGCGATCGGCACCTCGAAGCGCTCTGCCACGAGTTGGTAGGGCTCCGGAGCCGGCTTGAGTGAACGGATCTCGTCGGCCGAGATCGCGTCCTCAAAGCGCCCGGCAAGACCCGCGTTCGCGAGCTGGTCGCGCGCCACTTCCGAGGTTGAGTTGGTCAGCGCCACGAGCCGGAAGCCGGCATCGCCGAGCCGGGTCAAGGCGCCCGCGACCTCAGGGTGTGGCGGCAGGTGGCGCATCGTGTCGGCGATCTGCGCCGCCGTGTCTTCGTCGACGGTCCGGCCTGTCCGCCGTGAAAGCATCTCGAGCGCCGCCCGCTGGGCGACGGAAAAGTCGACGTAGGCCCCGGTGAGGCCGCCCACGAACGCCAGCTGGAGCATCTGGGCGAACCACTGACCGCGCATGGCTGCGTCCCCGAAGGCGGACTCGAAGTGGGGATCGAGTGCGGAGAGGTCGAGAAGCGTCTCGTTGACGTCGAAGGCGAGGACGCGGTCGGGCACGGTCGTAGAGTAGCTGGGGCGGTCCTACCGGCGGCGGAGGTGGACCTCCACGGCGTGGATCTGCGATTGGCCGAAGGAGCCGCGCTGCACCTGACCCGCCGCGCTGAACTGGTCGCCGATCCGCGGGTCGCGCCGCGGACGCAGCCCCGGCGCGACATCGACGGACGTGATGCCCGGCCCGGTGATGCCGTCACCGCCCGAGACCACGACGTGCAGATCGCCGTCGCCGTCAGGGTCGACGGACTCGACGAACAACACCCGGCCGCGAACGCTGCGACACCCGGTGAGTCCGTCCGGGCAGGTCGACGCGTGAATCGGCCGTCGCGTGGCGCGTCTCTCACTCGAACCCCTCGGCGCTTCTTCCTGCCTCGGCGTCGCTCGGGCGTCCGGCGCCGCGCGGCCGCTCGGCGCCCCCGACCAAGCCCAGCCGCCGGCGAGCACCGCGATCACGACGACGAAGAGCAGCTTGCGCACGCCGACCAAGGCTAGTGTCCATGCACACGACTACTCGAGCGTCGTGCCGCAGCCTCCGCAGCGACCGCCGACCACCCCTGCGCCCGCCGACCAACGAGGTTCCATCTCCGCCGCACAGAGAGGGCACGACACGGCCGTGGACGCCGCCAGGCCCCGCCAGAGTTCGGAGACCCGATCATCCAACGTGAGCCTCTCAACTTCAGGCGCGTTGGCTGCGACCGGCCGCGGGTACGGCATCTCGCCGAGGTCGGCGCTCGAAGCGGGGCGGCGCGTTCGCGCCGGGAGGACCAGGGTCGCCATCGCTCACGCCACCTGCCGGAAGACTCCGACGACCCGCCCGAGCACCCGCACTTCTCGTGACCGGATCGGTTCCATCGTCTCGTTCTCGGGCTGCAGTCGCACGTGATCGGCTTCCTTGTAGAAGCGCTTGACCGTCGCCTCCTCTCCCACCAGGGCCACCACGATCTCACCGTCCCCGGCCGTGTCCTGCGGGCGGACGACCACGTAGTCGCCCGGAAGGATGCCGGCGTTCTTCATCGACTCGCCGCGGACCCGGAGCACGTACTCGCCCTCGTCCCCGCCGGCCAGGTCGGGTACGGACACGTAGTCCTCGATGTTCTCCTCGGCGAGGATCGGCGTACCGGCCGCGACCTGACCGACCAGCGGCAGCCCGGTCGGACGCACGACCGACTTCACGGCGTCGGCGGCCTTGTCGAGCATCTCGATCGCCCGCGGCTTGGACGGATCCCGTCTGAGGAGGCCCACCTTCTCCAGGTTCGCCAGATGGGCGTGAACGGTCGAGGACGAGGCAAGGCCGACGGCCTTGCCGATGTCACGCACCGTTGGCGGGTAGCCGTACCGCGCGGAATACTTCTTGATGAAGTCGAAGATCTCCTGCTGGCGCTTCGTGAGGTCCTTGCTGATGTCCATGCGGGGCGGCGCTCCTGGCGGTCCGGGTCCGAGGGCGTACTACGAACGTGTGTTCGGGAGACTAGCGCCACCCGTGGACAGACTCAACTTCGGGTACGGGGCTATACTCGCCGCCTGCAAGCGCCGGTGGCGGAATTGGTAGACGCGCAAGGTTGAGGGCCTTGTGGGCTAATAGCCCGTGGAGGTTCGAGTCCTCTTCGGCGCACTCGCTCTGAAGCCCCGCTCCGGCGGGGCTTCGTCGTTCTCGGAGGTACCTCCGAACGCCTGGGGCACATTTTCGTGGCAACGCCCTACCCACGTCCTGGTGGCCAACGCGACTCAGAGACCGGACGGGAGGTTCGGGACCCTCGACGGCCGCGCGGTTAGATGGTACGACGCATGAACGCCCGCGCATGTCGTCATAAGGGCATGGGTCATCGACCGGCCGCTCACCGTCTGGCCCATGAGCGTCTCGATCGTGAACGCGCGGAGGCCATCTCCGCGGTGATGCAGGCGCTCGCCGCGCCGAGCCGCCTGCTGATCCTGGATCGGCTGCGGGGTGGGCCGTGCTCGGTGGGCGACCTGGCTCGAGCGGTGGCGATGGAGCAGTCGGCGGTCTCCCAGCAGCTCCGCGTGCTGCGTCACCTGCGGCTCGTCGTCAGCGTCCGTAGTGGCCGTCAGATCTTCTACGGCCTGCACGATTCGCACGTCGCCGAGCTGCTCGACCAGGCGATCTCGCACGTCGAGCATCTCGAGCTCAGCGCGGCCGAACCACTGGTCCTCCCGATGGAGGCGATTCGGTGAGCGCGCATGGACACAGCGAGCACGGTCACACTCACGGGGCGATCGACCAGTCGATCCGTCGCTCGCGGGCGGGGTTGCGGGCGGTGCTGCTCTCGCTGCTGGTCCTGGCCGTCACCGCCGTCGG
>Ga0136617_10001707_pt1 | contig 19479 bp, 16 predicted proteins | sample AntDrymUQ3222106_2_FD_129672 | JGI IMG/M metagenome (GOLD analysis project Ga0136617, IMG submission 129672) | Polar desert sand microbial communities from Dry Valleys, Antarctica - metaG UQ322 (21.06) | ecosystem: Environmental > Terrestrial > Soil > Desert | place: Antarctica: Dry Valley... | reverse complement strand
TGGATTCTCGAGCATAGTGGGTCGCATCCTGATTATCTCATCGGCGGATTCGCACGGAACCTGAGCGCTCCGGCGAAATTCAACGGGAGCGAAGTCACCGTCCTGGAGGGCGATGAGTATTCTTCCTGTTTCGACGACCGGAATCCGAAATTTCTCCATTACCGTGCGGAGGTTGGCGTGATCACCAACATCATTGAAGATCATCCGGACGTTTACCGATCGTTCGACGATCTTTGCGATGCATTCGCCGCCTTCGTCGAAACACTTCCCGCTTCCGGTTGTTTGATTATTCCGGACGACGACGAGGCTGCTTTCAAACTAACCTCCTTCGCGCGGTGCAAGGTGGCCACAGTCGGCTTTCGCAAAATCGCGACGGAGCGCATTGCCGACGTGCGATTGTTCGCGGACCGGTCCTGCTTTCGCCTGCAAGATCAGGACTTCGAGATCGCGCTTTGCGGACGAATGAACATTCGCAATGCCGCGATGGCCGCTCGGGCCGCGGCGCATTGCGGGGTCGATCCCGCGCAGTCGGCGGCAGCGTTGCAATTATTCAAGGGGGTACGAAAGCGGCAGGAAGAACAACAAATCGGAAAATGCACCCTGGTGCACGACAAGGCCTCACATCCCCATGCCTTGAAAGAATTGGCCCAGGCTCTCCGCCAGCATTTTCCCGGTCGCCGGCTCGTTTCGATCATCCAGCCCCGCGCGACCGGCGGGAAGGAGTGGATTTACCAACGAAATCTTCCCAAGGCGCTCTCGCACTTTGACAGAATTATCCTAACGAGTGCGCATGAGCATAATCCGTCACCGACGCGCGTGTGGGCAAATGACCCTTTCAGTCTCGACCTGCTCGCTTCCGGACTGAAAGGTCAATCCGCCGATGTAGTCATGGCGCGATCGCTCCCCGACGTGGAGGCCGCAATTCGAAACCACATCCGCAGTGGAGACGTCGCGGTTCTCACTGTCTTGGAGCAATCTGAATCGCTCGTGCAGGCCGTCGAGCAAAGTCTGCGGGAGATAAACTCGAGGGCGCTCGATCCTTCCCAGGGCCGCAGTCCGACCGTGAGAATGTCACGGTTGCAGGAGCCATCGGCGGATCTTTGCCCGCAAGCCCGTTCCTCTCCGCCACTCTCCGCCAGCCGAGCGTAGTTGTTTCACTTCCTCCTGCAGGCGGCTGTTTTGCTCACCTAGCGCGGTGATCTGCTTTTCCTGTTTGTCGAAACGGTTGCTCCAGCTGGCTTCGAGCGCCTGAGTTAACGCCACCTGCGCAGCCAAGCGCTTCTCCCGTTCTTCGAGTGCCGCCCTTGGATTGTTCGCTTCATGCAAACCTGCGGCAGCGAGCGATCGCAACGTCCCCTGTATGGTGCGTCGGTCGCGCTCCTGATGAGAAGGATCTTCGCGACCGCCCTCGCCCGCAAGAATGGCGGAGAGCTGTTTGGCAAAAACGCGCGGATGATGCATTTCCTCGTAATTCTGGCGCACGCGACACGACTGTTTTTCGAGCTCAGTCGAATGGGAAACGCGTTCGAGCGTGGACGCAAGATCCTCCCAAGTGTTCCAGACCATTTCGCCTTCTGGTTCGATCTCGCCTTCCCGAAAACGTGCAACAGGCCGCTCGGAGTGCCCGAGGTATGGGGTGGCGGAAGACATCACTTCGACCTTTGTCCTCGCGCCATCGATTGGGAACGAGGGCAAGTAGAGATCAACTTCGTGTTCCCATAAGCAGCTCGCGACAGACGGCGTCCACGGCACATGAATAAAGCGATCGAGCTCTAGATTTTTCGCCCGTAACGCGCTTTCGATTTCGGCGAGCGTCTTTGCTTCCAGGGGTCCAATGTGGAGATGCCATCCGTGGGTCTTCCGCAAAATCACGGCGACGGTTTCCGGATAACTGTAGGCGTAGTCACTAGTGAATTTGTAAGAGCTGCCGGTACTGGCCGTGACCAATTTGCCCCGCCGCAGGAATCCAAGAGGACGAGCGCCGGGATCAGGCGCAGTGAGCGGAAGCCATTCGGCAATCAAACCGAGGAAGCGGCTCATCGAGGCTGCGCCCGGATTGAGTTCGATGATCTGAATCCCGGGGATGTGCAGACCGAAAGATGGCGTCCTGTCCGCGTGATGGACAAGGACGCGCTGGGGCGCAATCTCCGGATGAGCGACGACGCTGGCAAGCGGATCATCCGGATGGTGAAACAAGAAGAGACGACGCGGCCGGAGCGTCATTAGCTGCGGGAAGAGCTGCTGTAGACGCTCAAAAAGGGAATCTCCCTCCAGAAATGTAATATTCGCCGCCGGAATGGCGGTGCGCGATCTGATTTCTTCCGGCAGGGGCGACGAGTTTGCGCCGTGGATGTTCGTCAGGATGAGGTGTGGACTCGCCTCCTCTGAATCCAAGGCACGCACAAAGTCACCGATCAAAGCCGTGTGACCTCCATCCGGATAGAGCTGGCTCGCTAGATAGACATCGGGCCCCGGTCGACCGGACATCGACTCTGCATCGTACATGCTCGTGTCCTTGCCGGCTAACCAATCACGACCAAGGCGCCACAACTTCCAATCACCTTCGCGCGTCCCGAGTGCTCGTGCCCCGAGTCCGGAATGCGCGCGCCAACGCTGGAGCTCTTGCTGGGATTCTTCGAGCGTCGCGTTCCAATCCGCTGAGCTTTTTTCCTGCGGCATTGCGACTTCCTCAACCGTCGCTCTCGGAACAAGCGGGGCTCCCAAAGGTCGATAGCTCACCCAACTTGTGCGCGGCGTCCACGCTCTTAATCAGTGGCACAATCTTGCGGAGATATCGCGACGTAGCCAACGATTCGGCGCGATGATCTGTCGGCAAGGCGCGATGGATCTCGATGACGCGTTCGTAAATCCCCACGAGCCTCTCAAGCGCCAGAGTGAAATCGGCCTCCCGGCGCAGGCGTTCCGTGACGAGCGCACAATCTTCTCCAGCAACGCGGTTGATTTGTTCTTCAATCTTCTCCGCGGAAGGCGGCGGCGAATTAACGGCGATGGAAAAATTTACCTCACGAAGATGATCGTAATTTTCTGACCGGACCAACACGCCACAACTTGTCCGCCCCAGAACAATCACGGCGCAGCCGCAGGCGAGCGCATCAATAGCCGATTTGCCCGAAGCGAAGACGATATCGTAATCCGGCAGCGAAATTTCCGGACGCTCAATTCTTTGACCAAAATGAAACCCTGCAAAATCGAGTTGTAGACCGCGGCGCGACGCCGCGGTGCGCACCGCCACGGTCGTCTCGCTCTCGGGGCCGTGATGACCGTTGAAAAACAAGGCGCGAGTTGGTTTGCGCGGAAGCTTCCGCACCGTCCTAAAGCGGGCCAGGTCGACACCATTGAGCCAGACCGTGATGTCGGTCTCGGCGATATTTGATTCTATCATCATGCGTTGCGCCAGCGTGCTAGACATGGCCAGATAGTGATAGATGCGCGGATGCTTCGGCGCACACTCCCGCCAGACCGCCCCGTGGCAATGATAAAGAGCAGGGATTCCAGGCAGCGCAGTCAACGCGGTCATGGCATCGAGGTGATGTTGCGCGTGGATAATATCCGGCTCGAATGTGAGCGCCTCCAGATCGGTCGCCACCGGCACAGGATCGCTCTCGAGTAGACGCTCGCGCTGCCCGGGATCACTGCTGTAGGCCAGGACAGAATGGCCGCGCGCCTGCAAGCCGCGCGCTAGGTCTCTCACAAACGCTTCCGCGCCTCCGCGCGAATCGAGGCGATTATTCGTGATCAGAACCCTCATGTGTTTCCCCGCCCAAGCAGTCTCAGTAAATTTCCACCGGCGAGCGCTTGCCGTCCTCCGGGCTCCGCTCCCGGGCGCGTTCATCTCCCAGGACAGCGACGCGCAATCTCCAAACATCGTCGTCAAGCTCTCGAAAAGCGCTTTCAGAGAAATCATGCGGCGGAGACATCTGTGATTTGAAACGCGCCACGTTTTGCAGAGCGCGCTCGACTTCCGCGCGCGGCACGGTGCTTATCGCCTCGCGCGCTTGGCCGATTGCATCCACGCGATGGCAAATCATGGCCAGGTCATTCCCTGCTCCGATCGCGCGATGGACTGTGTCCTCCAACCCGAATTCGTTATAGATCGCACCCATGTCCAGGTCGTCCGTCATGACGAGGCCTTCAAACCGCATTTCCGTTCGTAGTAGATCGGAGATAACGCGGCGCGAGAAAGAAGCCGGCAGCTTTGCCTCCTCGAAGCAAGGATACCAAGCGTGACACATCATCATGCTGTCGAGACGTGCGGCAAAATGGCGGAAAACAGCCAGCTCTTCATTCTTCAGCTCCTCCAGGGTGCGGTCGATCCGCGGAAGATCATGGTGCGCGTCCACCTCCGCCGCTGAGTAGCCGGGGAAATGTTTTCCGCAGCTCGCGATTCCTTCTTTTCGAAGTGCCTCGTTAAAGGCGCCCGCTAACCGGGTGACTTCGTCCACCGTTCCGCCGTAGCAGCGGCCGCGCAGGGAATTGTCGGCTTCATCATCGAAGGAAATATCGAGCACGGGGCAGAGATCGAGATTGAATCCAAAGAGGCGGAGCAAACGGCCGGTGATTTGGCCATGGCGTGTGACGAGCTGGTCGTCATTCTTCTCTCGCAGTTGCTGAGCGTTCGGTGGCTCGTTCCCGATCAAACGCAGGCGAGAGACGCGGCCACCTTCCTGGTCGATCGTAATGATCGGTTCGATCTCGGAAACGTCGCGCAGATGGTCGATTAATTTTCGCAGCTGCCGAGCGCTGGCAATGTTGCGCCCGAACAAAACGTAGCCGCCCGGCTGAACCCGACGGAAGAGCGCGGCCGTCTCCGCATCCAGTTCTGTCCCCGGCACCCCGCTCAGGAGAATCTGCCCCAGCAAATCGCGCGTCATGTGGCCACGAACTTAGGATCGTGAAAAAATCATTCCACGGCTAAATTCGCCCGTGGATCGAAAGATCGGTATTTACGGCGGCACCTTCGATCCGATTCACTACGCCCACCTGATTCTGGCGCGGGAAGCAGCTGAACAAATGCAGCTGGATGAGATCGTCTTTGTTCCGGCCGCAATTTCCCCGCACAAGCTTGGGGAAACGCCCGCCCCCCCTATCCTGCGCGTCGAGATGCTACGTGCCGCATTGACCGGCGAGCCGCTTTTCACGATCGATGAATGCGAACTTCATCGTCCCGCGCCCTCCTACACGATCGACACTGTCGAAGAGATGAAGCGCCGCGACCCGGAGATCGAAATCTTCTTTCTGGTCGGGTCGGATAATCTAGCACGGCTGGGCACGTGGCATCGGAGCGCGGACCTGCGCAAGCTGGTGCAGTTCGTCGTTCTCCGGCGCGGTCCGATCCCTCCCGAGCTTGAGTTCCCGATAGTCGGGCGGCAAATCGACATTTCCGCCACTGAGATTAGAAACAGGGTTGCCACAGATCGTTCCATTCGCTATCTCGTACCGCCGGCGGTGGAAGAAATTATTCGCCGGCACCAGCTATACCAGGAGCCCCAGAAATCACTTCAGAAGAACTAGCGAAAACCTGCGCCGAGCTGGCCTTGAATAAGAAGGCCGAAGAGATCGTGGTGCTGGATCTGCGGGAGATTTCCACCTTCACCGACTTCTTCGTGATCTGCTCCGCAAGTTCAGAGCCGCAGCTCAAGGCGATTGCCGGTGAAATCGAAGCGCAGCTCAAGCGCGATCACGCTACCCGTCCGGTCGCGGTTGACGGTTTCCCCGCCAGCCAATGGATCGTGCTCGATTACATGCAGGTCATCGTGCACATCTTCCACGCCGAGAAGCGCGCCTTCTACAGTTTGGAAGATCTCTGGGGCGACGCCCCGCGCCTGGCCTGGCAAGCGGCTGCGACGCCGCGATAACCCTGCCGTTGCCCTATTTGTCCAGCTTCGCTTCTTCTGCCTTGGTGTCGGCCTTGGCGGCAGGGCTGCCATCCGGCTTTGCTTCGCCCGGTTTAACGCTGAGCAACTCCACTTCGAATATCAGCGTCTCGTTCGGTCCGATATCCTGCCCTGCTCCTCGCTCGCCGTAGGCGAGACTCGCCGGAATGACGAGCTGATACTTCGAGCCAGGTTTCATCATCTGGAGCGCTTCCGTCCATCCTTTGATGACTCGGTTCACGGGGAAGCTGGCCGGCTCGTTGCGCTTGTAGGAGCTGTCGAATTCGGTGCCGTTGAGAAGGGTCCCGCGGTAGTGGGTGACGACTGTATCGGTTTCCTTCGGACTCGCCCCGCTGCCTTCCTTAAGAACCTTGTATTGCAGCCCGCTGGCGGTGGTCTTGACGCCTTCTTTCGATTTATTTTCCGCGAGGAATTTGTCCCCAATTTCCTTGTTTTTGCCAGCTACTTCCTTGTTCTGTGTCGCCTGTTTGTCCATCATCGTTTTCGAATATGCGGTCATCGTTTCTTTGATCTGTTCCTCGGTCAGGAGAGGTTTGTCCCCGCTAAGTCCATCCCGCAAGCCCGCTGCCAAGGTCTCGAGGTTAATCTCCATGTTCTGCTTTTTAAACGTGTTTCCAATATCCAGGCCGATGCTGTAACTAACCTTGTCTTTCTCGTCTTTTAACTGTGTGTTTTGCTGCGCGAGAGCAGAGGAAGCGACAAGAACTGAACAAAAGAAGATGCTGAGTTGTTTCATGACGGTGATGCGGAAAAATGGGGCGCCTGGACCACCCAGAGGCGCCCGGGAAGTGTGCACGCTAGTAGAGAAAGCCTGCGCGTCAAGGAGCTCACGCCCCCCTGCGCGCCTCCCTTTCCAAGCCTTCGCTTTCCTCATTCTTGCCGCCCTGGGCGGAGACGCTTCGGCGATCGATCTTTCGCGCGCGGACGCTCTGCGCATCGGCAAGAAAGTCTGGCAAAACGAATGTGGCGGAACGATTTCTGGACTGACCTCCTGGAATGCCGGTGAGAACTTTGCCTCCCTCGGCATCGGCCATTTCATCTGGTATCCGAAAGGCGTACGCGGTCCTTTCAAGGAAAGCTTTCCGCAGTTTGCCAGTTTCGCCGCCGATCTGCGCGCGAAGCTCCCGCAGGTGGCGCTGGCTAATCGGGATGCGGGCTGTCCTTGGAACTCGCGGGCCGAGTTTCTCGCCGCCAGTGAAACGGCGCCGATGAAGGAGTTGCGGAAATTCCTCGCTGATACGGTCGATCTCCAGGCGGATTTCCTCGTGCAACGCCTGGAGCGCGCCCTCCCCAAGATGCTCTCCGATGCTCCGACCGGCGACCGCGAGAATGTGCAACGGCAGTTCGATAGCGTCGCCATGACCCCGCAGGGGTGCTATGCCCTGGTCGATTATGTTAACTTCAAGGGCGAAGGTCTGCTCGACACGGAGCGGTATCGCGGGCAAGGATGGGGCTTGTTCCAGGTGCTCGAAGGTATGAAAAAAAACGAACGCGGCCGCGCGGCTGCGCAGGAATTTGCGGCCTCGGCGGCCCGCGTCTTAAAGGAGCGGGTTCGAAATTCGCCCCCCGAACGGAATGAATCCCGCTGGCTCCCTGGTTGGTTGCAGCGCGTAGCCAGTTACACACATTGAGAAACGTGATCTCCACACCCTCCCGGCTTTTCCTTTCCTTTGTTTTCATTTGGGGGAGCTCGCAACTCGGGCTGGCTCAGGGCCCGCGCATCGGAGGCCCGCGTCCGGCAGCCACTCGCCCCCCTGCCCGAGCGACCGCTACCCCGTCCACGGCGAAACAGCCGATGCGAAAGGCATCGGAGCTCATCAGCCGGCAAGTGCCCGTAAACGTCAACAGGGGCGTTTACGATGCTCTTACTTCGGATCAATCTCGCGTCGTTGTTTCTTTAACAAAGCAGCGCGCCTACCTGCTCGCGGGCGAGGAGATCGCGATCGATTCACCAATTTCATCCGGAAAACGCGCCGGCATGACGCCGACCGGCCGCTTTTCGGTTATGGAAAAAGACAAGGACCACCGCTCGAATATCTACGGAGACTTCAAAGATCGGAACGGCCGGACAGTCCGCGGCGGCGTGAGCGTCCGGATTGATTCTGCCCCGAGCGGGACGCGCTTTGTGGGGGCGCCCATGCTTTGGTTCATGCGGCTAACGGGCGACGGCGTGGGAATGCACATCGGTATCCTGCCAGGCTACCCGGCGTCGCACGGCTGCATTCGCATGCCTCCGCAGGCTGCGGAGATGTTTTTCCACCGGGTTAAGATTGGGACCCCGGTCGAAATAGTTCGCGACTAGGCAGCGATTAATCGTTGCCGCAACATTTCCAGGGCGGCCTGGGTTGCGAGGCGCTTAAAGCTCTCGCGGTCTGCTTGGAAGCGAAACCTCTGCACAACCGTCTCGGCACCAGCGGAGGCGAGCGCGATGAAGACCGTTCCAAGCGGTTTTCGGGCTGAACCTCCGCTGGGGCCCGCAACCCCGGTTGTCGCCAGGGCATGAGTGACCACGGCGCTGCGCCGGGCGCCTTCGGCCATTTCTAAAGCTACTTGGCGACTGACCGCGCCGTGCGTTTCGATAAGGTCTGCGTCCACATTCAGCGAGAATGTTTTCGCCTCATTCGCGTAGGTGACATAACCAGCGGGAAAAACACCGGAGGCGCCGGGAACGTTCGTTAGTCGATGCGCGAGATAGCCTCCAGTGCATGATTCCGCCGTCGCGACAGATTCCTTCCTTTCGATCAGGAGATGCACCACCACTTCTTCCAGGCTCTCATCCGTCGCCGTGTAGATCGATTTTGGGAATGCGCCCCGGATGACCTCTTCCGCTTCATCCAACCTCGAGGAGGGACCCAGCAAACGCACATCGACCTCTCCCGGTCGCGCGCAATAACCAAGCTCGATATGCCCCAAGTCGAGAAGCTTTTGACCCACCGCTGCTTCTACAATTGACTCTCCAACGCCGGTAATCTTGAAGGTGCGGCAGTCGACCGCTCCTGCGAACGGCACGATCCTTCGAAGAATCGCCATGACCGATTCCTCGAACATCGGCTCCAATTCCCTCGGAGGTCCCGGCAGCAAGAACACGTGGGGCCGTGGTTTCGTTCCGCTGTCTGTCGCGGCGATATACAAACCCGGCGCGGTTCCGTTGGCATTTTGCAGAACCTGCGCGCCTTCCGGGACGTCCGCCTGCCGAAGGATTCGGTCGGTCATGGGAAAGCCCCGAGTCCTCAAGCGCTCGGTAATCGACGCCGTTACTCCGGGATCACGTCGGAGAGAAAGGCCCAGCAGTTCGGCGGTTGCTTCACGCGTGATGTCATCGGTCGTCGGTCCAAGCCCGCCCGTTACAAAAACCAAATCGGCCTCTTGCAAGCTCACGGCGAGCGTCTCCTGAATGGCAATTCCATCCGGGACCGTCAGCTGTCGAGCGACGCGCAGGCCCAGCGGAAAGATCGCGCGCGCGATGAAATTGAGGTGTGTGTTCAACACGCTGCCGAGCAAAAGCTCGGTGCCGGTGTTGATGACGACAACGTTCAACGGGAGGCGAGGAAAGCCCGCTTAAGCGGCATCCTTGTCCTGCTTCTTCCGGATGAGCGGGAGCTTCTTACCTTCCACCACCGCGCGGTTGATGGTCACCTCCGCGATGTCTTCGCGGCTCGGCACATCATACATGATGTCGAGCATGATCCGCTCCAGCATCGACCGCAAGGCACGCGCGCCTGTGCCCTTGGTCACTGCCTGCGCCGCGAGCGCTCGCAGCGCGTCTTTCGTGACACTCAAACGCACACCCTCCATCGAGAAGAGCTTGGTGTACTGCTTGATCATCGCGTTTTTTGTTTCGGTCAGAATCATTACCATCTCGTCTTCGGTCAAAGCATCCAAGGCCGTCACGACCGGAAGGCGCCCGATGAATTCCGGGATCATCCCGAAACTGAGCAGATCTTCCGGCTCGACATGGCGCACTGCCTGTTTAGCAAGCGCCTCCTCCACTTCGATGCTCGGGCTATTAAAGCCCATCGTGCGGTTGCCGATTCGCTTCTGCACGATTTTGTCCAACCCGACGAAAGCGCCGCCGCAGATAAACAGAATCTTCTCGGTGTTAACCTGAATGTATTCCTGGTGCGGATGTTTACGGCCACCCTGCGGCGGAACATTGCAGGTGCTTCCTTCCAGAATTTTCAGCAACGCCTGCTGAACGCCTTCACCGGAGACGTCACGCGTGATGCTGACGTTGTCGGTCTTGCGCCCGATCTTATCGATCTCATCGATATAGACGATCCCGATTTCCGCCCGCTTCACGTCGTAATCAGCATTCTGGAGAAGACGCAGGATGATATTCTCAACGTCCTCGCCCACATAACCCGCCTCCGTCAGCGTCGTCGCATCCGCGATGCAAAACGGGACATCTAAAATTTTGGCCAGCGTCTTCGCGAGAAGCGTTTTCCCGGAACCGGTCGGTCCGATGAGCAGGATGTTGCTCTTCTCAATCTCGACTTCCGCGAACGGATCGGGCTGAAAAGCCGCGGAGGAATCAGACGGCGGGGAACTCTGCAGGACCCGCTTGAAATGATTATGCACCGCCACCGAGAGCGTTTTCTTCGCGACTTCCTGGCCGATCACATACTGATCGAGCGAGCGCCGGATCTCGACCGGCTTCGGGACCCGCATGTTCGAGGATTGCCGGCGAGCATCTTCGTTCAGCTCCTTGTCGAGAATGCTCTTGCAGACGTTGATGCAACTGTCGCAAATGTAGACGCCGGGTCCGGCGATAAGTTTGCGCACCTCCGCGTGGCTTTTGCCACAGAAGGAGCACATGGTGAGGTTGGAAGCGCGGGCCATGAATTACCCCTTTAGGGAGCAGATATTATTCCTGAAGTTTCTGGGGTAACGCGGCCTCTGCGATAGCAGTCGTGCGTTCTGGCACCGCCCCGTCGAGCAGTTTGGCTTCTTTGCGAGATTTAATCACTTCGTCCACCAAACCATAGTCTTTTGCCTCGGACGCAGATAGGAAATAATCGCGATCCGAATCCAGCCGGACCTTCTCTTCCGGCTGGCCCGTATGGGAGGAGAGAATTTTGATCAGGCGTTTCTTCAGCTTGAACATGTATTCCACGGTCCGCTCCACGTCACTGGCCTGCCCCTGCGCGCCACCCGAAACCTGGTGAATCATGATGTCGGAATTCGGAAGCGCGAACCGTTTGCCTTTGGTGCCTGCCGCGAGCAGCACCGCTCCCATACTCGCCGCCATGCCGAGGCAATACGTCGTCACATCGCAAGTGAGAAACTGCATCGTGTCGTAAATCGCAAGTCCGGCCGTAACCGAGCCGCCGGGCGAGTTAATATAAATATTGATGTCTTTTTTGCCGTCTTCCATTTGTAGGAAGAGCAACTGCGCGATGACGAGATTGGCGATGTGATCGTCGATCGGCGTGCCTAGGAAAACGATGCGATCCTTGAGCAACCGCGAGTAGATATCGTAGCTTCGCTCCCCTCGTCCGGTCTGTTCGACGACCATCGGGATGAGGACAGATTGCGAAAAATTGGATTCAGGAGTGGTCATGTTTTGTCTCGGGAACTGCGCTTGCGGCAGTCCCTTCGGAAGATGGCGGGACGCTAACATTCGCCTTTAGGAAATCAAGAGTCTTGCCCAGCAGAACCTCTTCCGCGAGGCCATCCAATCGATCGTGCTCCTCGATTTCTTTGCGCATTTTATCGACCGAAACGTTGTACTGCGCGGCTTGTTCGCGAATGCGTTCGTCGATCTCTTCGCGCGTCACCTGGATCTTCTCGCGCTCCGCGACGCGGTGCAGGATAAAGTTCGTTTTCAGGCGGTGTGCAGCCAGGGAGCCAGCGCCGTCAATCAGCTCTTTTTCCTTCCCCTTCAGCATTTCATCGGGCACGCCGCGCTCGCGATTGCGATGCACTAACTCATTCAACGCGCGCCGCGTTTCGTTCTTCAAGAGAGCAGGAGGTAAATCAAAGCTGATGTGCTCGTGGAGGAATCTCACGACACCGGATTCTTTGGCGCGCTCGATCTCGTGTTTCTTTTCGTGCTCGAGGTCGTACTCGACGGTATGGCGCAGGTCAGCCAGCGTTTTCTCGGGCATCAGCTTCGCGGCGAACACATCATCAAGTTCGGGCAGAACCTTTTGTTTGATCTCGTTGAGCGTAACCGCATAGTCCGCCTTCTTACCCCCGAGTTCGGCCACGGGGAAATCAGCAGAAAACTCGACTTGAACGCTGCGCGTCTCGCCCGGCCTCATCGCAACAATCTGCTCGCAAAACTGCGGCAAGAAATTATCCGGCGCCACGCGCAACCAAAACTTCTTTCCGCCCTGCACATTCTTGCTCGCTTGAGGCACGATCTCGCTGATCGCTACTCCATCAATCGCGCCTTCGAAATCCAGGACAGCGAAATCTTCCATCGCCAATGCGCGCTCCGGCACATTCGTAAAATCCGCGGACTGATCGCGCAGGCGCTCGAGCGCAACATTTACTTCGGCCTCCGTCACCTCCGCAGAAGGCAGCTCGACGGGGATGTTTTTATAATCAGGCAGCTCGAATTCGGGCGCCGTCACCACCGTCGCGCGGAACCGCATCGAGCGGTCGTCTCCGAACTCCACGTCCTCGAGATTCGTGAGTGAGACCACGCGCAACTGCTGCTGCGCAACTGCCTCGTGATAACTCTTCGAGACGAGCTTTTTCGTCAGCTCTTCCTGGATTTCCTTGCGAAACTTCTTCTCGATCACGGGCCGCGGCGCTTTCCCGGCCCGATAGCCAGGGATTCGAGCGTAGCGGGCATAATTGCTGGCGATCGCGTCCCACTCCTTCCGCACGTCCTCGGGCGGCAGCTCAATCCGAAGCGTGGCGACACTGTGCGGTTGCGTTTCGACTTCGACTTTCATGAGAGGAGCGACGGTAAGGGCGCGGCACGGTCGGCGCAAATTACCGCGTCCGAAGTCGCCTAAACAGGGTCAGGCGACGCCAACACGCTGACCTTTCACGAAAACCGAATGCGTCTGGGGGAATCCGAAGTAGTAGGCAAGCTCGCGGTAATCTTCGCAATTAAAGATCGCAAAATTCGCCAGCTTCCCTGCCTCGAGCGAACCGATCTTTCCTCCTCGGCCCAAGCTATAGGCAGCGTTAATTGTCGCTGCGGTGACAGCTTCGCCCGGCGCCATCCTCATGTGCGTCGCCGCCAGCGAAAGGATCATGGGCATGGAAGGCGTGGGCGACGAACCTGGATTAAAGTCAGTCGCCAAGACCACGGCCAACCCCGCCTCGATCATATCGCGCGCTTTGGGATAACGCGTCTTGCCTAACGCGTAAACCGAACCCGGCAGCAGAACCGGCTGGACACCCGCGCGGCTCATGGCCGCGATCCCTTCCTCCTCGGTTTGTTCCAAATGATCCGCGGTCGTCGCCGACAAATCCGCGGCAAGCGTCGCGCCACCGGAGTTCGTGAGCTGATCCACATGCATGCGCAATCCAAGGCCGCGTCCCTTTGCCACCGTCAGGATTTGCCTCGATGCCTCAAGATCGAAGTAGCCGCGCTCGCAGAATATATCGCAATACTCCGCCAGGCCCTCCTCTACCACGCGCGGAAGCATCTCGTTGATGAGGATCTCCACGTAGCCGTCCCGATTCCCCTCGAATTCTTCCGGGATCGCATGGGCGCCTAAGAATGTAGGGATGATTTCGAGGGGCGTTTCGGGGCTCAGATCGCGAATCACGCGCAGCATCTTTAACTCATCCGCCACGGAGAGCCCGTAGCCGGATTTCGCCTCCACCGTCGTAGTGCCGCACTGCAAGAACCATTGCGCGCGCTTCAACGCCTGCCCGCGAAGCTCTTCTTCTGTGGCCGCGCGCGTCTTCCGCACAGTCGAACGAATTCCTCCCCCGCTGGCAGCAATCTCTTCATAGCTGGCGCCACGCGCACGTTGCTCGAATTCATCCAAACGATTGCCCGCAAACACGGGATGCGTGTGCGCGTCTACGAATCCCGGCAACACGACACGGTTTCCCGCATCGACGAACTCCGTGCCCCTCGGCGCGGTCCGCTCGATCTCTCGCGAATCGCCGGTCGCCATCACGAGGCCCTCGCTCACGAGCAGTCCACCATTCTTCACAATGCCGAGCTCGCACATCTCCCCTCCCACTCGCGGTCGCCGTGGACCCGACAGAGTGACAAGCTGCGATGCGTTGAGAAGCGCGAGCGTCTTCACTTCGCGTGGCGGCGCGCCATTCCAGAGGCAAACGCGAGAAAGAAGGACGCCGCGCCCAGACAAGTCGCGTCCGCGATGTCCTTGGTTGGGTCGATCTCTACGATGTCCATGACACGGACTTTCGGGTGCTGCCCGCAAAGCCGCGCCGCTTTCCGCAGCATCCAGGGCTGCAAACCACCGGGCCGCGATCCGGAGCACGCGGGCGCATAAGCCCGATCCAGCACGTCCATATCGAGATTAACGTAGATTGCGTCTACCTTTCCGCTCAGGTTCTCAAGGCATTCGCGCACCACCACCTCAATCCCGTGCGCGTAAACTTCGTCCGCCGTCACGACGGTGATTTGCTCTTCCCAAGCGATCTGGGCATAAGCCGTGGAATTGGTGAAAGGCTGGATGCCGATCTGCATGACCTGACCGCCGGGCAGCCCGTCCCGCAAAAGCGCGCGAACCGGGTTCTCATTTGTTAGACCGTGCCCCAGATCTGTCAGATCATGATGCGCATTGAAGGTCAGCAGCCCGCAACGCTCGAGCGGAAATCCCAGCGAATGAACTCCCGGCCGCGTGACCGCATTATCTCCGCCCAGAAGCACCGTGCACTCGCCCACGTGAGCCCGCCGGATCACCTCTACACAGCGAAAGAAATTTCCCTCTGCCGATGTCCCGGCGAGCGAGACGTCGCCAAAGTCCTGTGCCTTCACCAACCCCACATCCACGTTCGCATCGGCATCATAGAGGCAAAAGCGCGACAAGGCCTGCCGGATCGCCTGCGGCGCCAGATCGCACTGGTCGGCTGCGGTCGAGCAATTCAGGGGAACACCGAGAACCGCGAGAGAAACGCGCCCGGGCTTTTTTTGTCCGCCGCTCAGCCACTGCGAAGCGCGCGGTCCATTTTGATCTTCTCGTGGCAATCGCGTGACCTGAATTCGGCTAGACAATTGAGTATCTCTGCCGGTCCGTTAACCCAACTTGCTCTCGACACTCTGTTCAATTGTTCGGAACTGCGATTCGCAGGCGGTCCTGATTTTCCGGACTTTGTCCTGAAGATCGGATTTGAGCTTTTCATCTTTCAGCCCCGCCAGGTTAATCCTGACGTTCATCGCTGCGCCTTCGATGCCGGCGCGCAACGCGAGCAGGCCGACTCCGACATCTGAGATCGAATTAGGGTTCCCCTTCTCCGCCATCTCAGCGAGAATCGGGTAAGCTTTGAGCGCGGTCTCCATGACCCGCAACGGAATCTCCGCGGCATATCCGTTCGCCCGTTGGATCGCAGCCGAGCGCGCGGCCTTTTCTTCGGTCGACTCCTTTGGCAAGGCGAAAGCAGCCATCACTTGGTTGAAAGCCGCCGTATCTTCATCCACCAGAAACAGCAACTCGTCCTTCAATTCCTGTGCCTTCACCGCCCAGCCGCTGAAGTGCGGAAGCTTGTCGTCCCAGCCGCGTTTTCCGGCCGACAAATTGGCCACCATTCCGCCAAGCGAAACTCCCAACGCGGCCATTAAGGCTGCTACAGAACCGCCCCCCGGCGCTGGAGAGTCACTCAGAGTCTCGTTGCAGAATTGGCGCAGGTTTATATCCAAAAGCGATTTCTTGGCCGCCGCTTCCATTTTCCACTCGATGATCTTCTCTCTCGGATCGAATGGTTTCACCTCGCTCAAACCCATTGAGCGGATCGCGATCTCGATGAGTTCCTCTTCCGACGCGCCTTCGGACCATTTTTGCTTACGCAGAAAATACCTTCCCGCCTCGATCAAACATTTCTTCGGCAGCATGCCCACGAGTTCGGATCCTGTGACCCGCAGTCCTCGTTTCGCGGCTGCTTCATCGCAGGCGTTGAACGCCGCATGCAACGGCGTCTCCTCGAGGTTGGTCAAATTCATGGAAACCTGCGCCATTCCATATTCTTCCACATACCAACCGATGGCTTTCACGTGCTTCAGCAGGCCCGGAACGCGGACCGGTTCGCCCTGCGAATCCAGCACCGGTTTACCGGAAGGCGTGCCGTCTTCCGTTTTGACCCTGCCATTCTCTCGGACGTCGAAAGCTACCGATGTCGCTCTGCGCACCGCACGCGTATTCAGATTCACGTTATAGGCAACGAGAAATTCCCGAGCGCCGATCACGGTCGCGCCCGATTTTTTATTGAAAACGGAAGGTCCAAAATCCGGCTTCCACGCCGCCTCTTTGATCTTCTCGAAAAAGCCTTCGTATTCTCCGGCGCGGATGACAGCCAGGTTCGAGCGAGCCTCATCTGGGGCCGCTTTTTCGTAGAGGTAGACCGGAATTTTCAATTCATCGCCGACGCGTTTCCCTAATTTTTTCGCGCAATCGATTGCTTCCTCCCAGCTCACTCCGGCGATCGGGATAAATGGACAAACGTCTGTCGCGCCCATGCGGGGATGAGCGCCCGTCTGTCTTGTCATGTCGATCAACTCCGCCGCTTTTTGGATTCCAAGAAACGCAGCTTCCACGGCGGCCTCGGGGGGACCCGCGAACGTGACCACCGTCCGATTCGTGCTGGCACCGGGATCCACGTTCAGCAGCGAAATTCCTTCGACGGACTCAATCGCCAGGGTGATCTGACGAATGACCTCCACGTCGCGGCCCTCAGAGAAATTAGGCACGCATTCGATGAGTTTCTGCATAGTGATCTAGTCGCGCGACTGCGGCTGCATCGGAATTCGAACGTCGTGCGATCCGGCGAACTCGATTGCCCTGGAGTAGCCCGCATCCGCGTGGCGCAGCACACCCATCCCCGGATCGCTCGTTAGGACGCGTTCTAGCCGACGCCGCGAGTTGTCTGTTCCGTCCGCCACTACCACCATGCCGGCGTGCTGTGAGTAGCCGATTCCAACCCCGCCGCCATTGTGGATCGAGACCCAGGAAGCGCCGGAAGCGGTATTGACCAGCGCATTCAGCAACGCCCAGTCCGCGATCGGATCGCTGCCGTCGAGCATTCCTTCGGTTTCACGATAGGGCGACGCGACCGAACCGGTGTCGAGATGATCGCGACCAATGACGATCGGCGCTCTCAATTCGCCCTTTTTAACGAGTTCGTTGATCGCGACGCCGAACTCCGCGCGCTCGCCATACCCAAGCCAGCAGATGCGCGCCGGCAATCCTTGGAATTGAATTCGTTCCTGCGCCAGCTTCATCCAGCGCGCCAGAATCGAGTTGTCGGGGAACATCTCGAGCGCAAGGCGGTCGGTCCGCGCAATATCTGCCGGATCGCCGCTCAGGGCGACCCAGCGGAACGGCCCCTTTCCTTCGCAGAAAAGCGGTCGGATGTATTCGGGAACGAAGCCGGGAATGTCGAACGCGTTTTCGACGCCGGCTTTCTGCGCCTGCGTTCGAAGGTTATTGCCGTAATCGAAAGTGATCGCGCCCTTTTCCTGCAACGCGAGCATCGCCCGCACATGCATCGCCATCGATTCCATGGAGCGCGCGATATATTCGTCGGGCTTCGCAGTCCGCAATTCGAGCGCTTCCTCGAACTTCATTCCATTCGGCACGTAACCATTGAGCGCATCATGCGCGCTGGTTTGGTCCGTGAGCACATCGGGAATAATCCCGCGTTGCGCCATTTCCGGCAGCACGTCAGCGCAGTTGCCGACCAGACCAACTGAAGTCGCTTCACCTTTTGCGCGCGCGGCTTCAACCACCCGCATCGCTTCCTCAAGCGACCACGCGATCTTGTCGCAGTAGCCGCTCTTCAGGCGCTTCTCGATGCGCGTGGGATCGACGTCGATCCCGAGAAAGACTGCGTCCGCCATGGTCGCAGCCAACGGTTGTGCCCCGCCCATTCCGCCCATTCCACCCGAGACGATGAGTTTCCCTTCAAGCGAACCGCTGAAATGCCGGACGGCCGCGGCGCTGAAAGTTTCGAATGTGCCCTGCACGATTCCCTGGCTGCCGATGTATATCCAGGACCCGGCTGTCATTTGGCCGTACATCGTTAGTCCGAGCAGTTCGAGGCGATTGAACTCAGCGTAGTTTGACCAATGGCCAACAAGATTTGAGTTGGCGATAAGCACGCGCGGGGCTTCCTCGTGCGTGCGAAAAACGCCCACCGGTTTTCCAGATTGCACGAGCAGAGTCTCGTCATTCTCCAATTCGCGGAGCGAGCGCACGATCGCCTCAAACGCCTCCCAGCTACGCGCCGCGCGTCCGGTTCCCCCATATACGATGAGTTTGTCGGGAGCTTCCGCGACATCGGGATCGAGATTGTTCATCAACATCCGCAAGGCAGCTTCCTGATGCCAGCCTTTGCATGTCATCTCCAGACCGCGCGGCGACCGGATCACACGCTTTCCGCTCATAGGCTCTCCGTTTCGCTATCGAATTCACCCGCGCGAATCGCTTTGGCCACGCGCTCGATCTCGCTATACATGGCGCGATCTTCTGTCAGGGGAGGAACGAGCGCACGCAGCTTTTCATAGGCTCGTTCAACCCCGACACCCGCCTTGAGCGGACGCCGATATTCGAGCGCAGTGCCCGCCGCCAGAAGCTCAATCGCCAACAAGCTTTCCGCGTTCTCGACAATCGCGCGAAGTTTCAAGGCCGCGGTCATCCCCATCGAGACATGATCCTCTTTCCCACCGGACGTCGGCAAGTTATCGACGCTCGCGGGATGGGCGAGAATCTTGGCTTCGCTTAAGAGAGAGACCGCCGCCACATGTGGAATCATAAAGCCGGACTGCATCCCGGCGCGTGGGGCGAGAAACGCGGGTAGACCCTCGCTCGTATCTGGGTTGATCAAACGATCGGTGCGTCGCTCGCTCATGCTCATTAAATCCGTGAGCGCGATCGCTCCGTAATCCAACGCCAAGGCCAAAGGCGCGCCGTGAAAGTTCCCCCCGGAGAGCACATCGCCGTTGTCGGTAAAAACAAGCGGATTGTCCGTTGCCGAAGCGGACTCAATGAAAAGGATCTCTTCGCAATGGGCGAGCGCTCCGCGGACCGCTCCGTGCACCTGCGGCATGCAACGCAGACTGTAAGCGTCTTGCACGCGCGGATCGCCGATCTTGTGCGACTCGCGAATTTCGCTGCCTTCCAAGAGCGCTCGCAAGTGTTTCGCAGCGGCTTGCTGGCCAGGATGCGGCCGCGCCTCCTGGATGCGCGCATCGAACGCGGTCGGTGTTCCCTTTAACGCTTCCAGCGTCATGGCTCCGATCACGTCCGCGACTCGCGAGAGGCGTTTTGCCCGGAGCAAGGCGAGGCCGCCGACACCGTGCATCGCTTGCGTGCCGTTCAGGAGGGCGAGCCCTTCCTTGGCTTCCAAGGTTAGCGCTTGCAGGCCGGCGCGCTTCAGCGCGGCCGCGCTCGACAGGCGTTCGCCCCCG